>JACXTT010000644.1_pt1 | contig 59573 bp, 56 predicted proteins | sample 9270951 | NCBI WGS metagenome assembly JACXTT01 (sample SAMN15532306, study PRJNA645909) | rock metagenome | isolation source: weathered quartz diorite | place: Puerto Rico | collected 2017-06-21
TCGGCGAGCCGGTCGAGCGTGTACTGGATCGCGGCGGCGTCGAGGTACTCGGGTGGCCACGTCGGCGGGACGACGGCACCGAGAGCCCGAGCGAGTGCAGCCGGACCGGCCAGGGCGGCGCGGCTCAGCGCCGGGGTCGCCGGGACCAGCTCAAGCCGTTCGGTGCCGATCACCGATCTTCGTCTCACTCATCAGCGCGAGCTGGTTTCCGTAAGGATCTTTGAACTCGGCCAGCCAAAGCTCGGAGTCGGGGGTGCGGTGAATGACGTGCGGTGCTGCACCGAACGTCACGCCCTTGTCCTTCAGGGAGGCGTGCACGGCGTGGATGTCATCGACGTTGAAGTAAATCGCCGAGCCGCGCTGGGCCGTCTGGCCCGCCGGCAAGACGCCAACGAGAAGCCGGACGCCTCCGCAATTGAAGAACGCCATTTGGGGCGGCGCTGAGAAGAGGAATGGGAGTCCGAGCACGTCGCGATAGAACGCAAGCCCGTCCTCGAAGTCGTCGACGGGAATCAGGAGTTGCGCGATGGAGGCGCCGGCCAGATTCATGGCCCAAGACTACACCGCCCCCTTCCGGCTCGGGGAATGCGCCGGAAGGGGGCTTCGACGCGAACCGGTGAGTCCCCACCGACGCCGGCCCGCGGACTACGGCTCAGGGAGCCGGCAGAGCTCGGATGCGGCCAAATGATCCGTGCGTTTCGTCCGATGGTCCCGCGGCAAAGAAGAGGTCGGTCGCCGGACCGGCCGAGGCGTTGTTGCCGAACGCGATCCCCCACAAGCCGTCGATCGCGATCGGCCGGTGCTCCGAGTCGCGGAGGACGCCGGCCGGCGTGAATCGCATCATGTCATCCGTCATCGTGTAAGCGGCGATCATCCCGTCGCCGAAGTTGCCGACCAGGAGCCTGCCGCTGAACTCCCCGAATCCCGGGGGCGCCATCGCCAACCCCCATGGAGCGTTCAACGATCCGTGTTCGGCCACCTCGGCGATGAGCAGGCCCTCGATGTCGTAAACGGCGACCATGCCGAGTCCCCGGCCGTGAAGCTCGTCCGACGCGCTGGAATCCTGCTTCGCGTAGCTCACGAAGATCCGCCCGGCGAGCACCTGGATGCCGAACGGAGCGAATCCGTCCGGGATCCTCGGATTCCTGAATCGACCGAAGGTCGCGATCGGCGCGAACTTGTCGTCGAACACGTCGACTTTGCCGTTGTGAAAGTCCGTTGCGTAGAGACGATCCCCCGCGACCGTGCGGGCGAGCGCAAGCCCTTTGTAGATCGCGCCAGACGCGGATCGATCGACGCCGACGAACGCCTCCCCTTCCGGCGACGAGGGCCCGACCTCCGGATTCCAGCCGGCGATCTTCCCGTTCTCCGTCGCGAACAGGAACCGCGCCGGGCCCGACTTTGAACCGTCGGTGACGACGAATCCGTCACCGTCGGAGTGCACGATCCCGGTCGGCGGACCGGGAATGCCGACGTGGAGCGCCTGCGGCGCGCCGTTCGGTCCGAAGACCTGCGAGGCGTTCGCCTCGTTCAGCGCGATCCACCATGGCCCCTCCGCGCTCGCGGCGAGGCCCCATCCGTTCTTGAGCTCCGAGTCCAAGTGCTCCGTCGGGATGGCGCCGTCGGAGGCGAGGTATTCGACTTGGTAGTCCTTCGGAGGCGAGCCTGGAAAGATTGGCTCCGCCGATGCCGGGAGGTCGAGCGCGACGATGGACAGCGAGTTCACCACCGCGCCGAGTGCAAAGACGCTGAGTCGAGGCTGCAATCGCATGCGGACCTCCTGCCGTTGTTCTGGGGGACCGGCCGGAGTCCCTGCGATTCGCGTGCCGCTCGAGGATCGAAGCGTTCACCCCTGCCGCGAGTTCGATCACAGGTCGGGCCGTGGGGAAAAAATCACCGCGAGGAGCAAATGTGGTCCTGCTGCGGTGCCGCTATCCGAGGAACTTGGCCGGCGTCGTGCCCACGTGCTTCCGGAACATCGAGATGAAAGCGCTCGTGCTGTTGAATCCCGATTCGAGCGCGGCGACCGTGACTTTCTCCCCTGCGGCGAGGACCTCCATCGCGTGGAGCAGCCTGAGCTGCTGGCGCCACTTGCCGAAGGTCATCGAGGTCTGTTCGAGAAATACGCGCTGGATCGTCCGCTTGCTGGCGCCGGATTCGGCGCAGAGCGCCTCGAGGGTGCGCTCGTCCGCGGGGTTCGCGACGAGCGTCCCCGCCACCCGCTGGGCACGGGCGTCGGACGGCTGCGGAAGCTGAAGCGGAACGGACTCGACCGCCTTCAGCTGATCGACGATGACGTCGACGAGGCGCCGCTCGGCCGGCGATTCCACACGCAACCTCGGAAGCGTGCACGCGTGGAGGATCAACTCCCTCAAGAGAGGCGAGACGTTCATCACGAAGCATCGCCGCGGCAGCCTGAGCGCGAGCTTCGGAAGCACGTAGAGCGTACGCATCGACACCTGGCCGGATACGCTCACCGAGTGCGGGGTGTCGGCAGGGATCCACACCGCCCGCCGTGGGGGGACGACCCAGACGCCGAGCTTCGTCCGCACCGTCATGACGCCTCTCGAGGCAAAGAGGAGCTGATCCTCCGGATGCGAGTGCTCGGCGATCACGTGCCCGTGCGGAAGCTCCGCGGATACGCCTGCCATCGCAGCGAGCCGGCGGCCGTGCCGGCTCGTCAACGCGCTCTGGCACTTGTGCGACATTTGTTGTCACAGTAGCGAGAGAAAACAATCCGGGCAAGCGGTATCTCTGCGTGCGACCGACGAAGAAGGGAGCGACGGCCATGAGATCACTCTTGCTCGGGACGATCCTCGGCGGACTGACGGCGTTCCTCTGGAGCACCACGTCGTGGGAGCTTCTGGGTTGGCACGAGGCGTCCGTCCACGCGTTCCCGAACGAGGCGGAGGTCGTCGCCGCCATGACGGCGAAACCTCTGGAATCGGGGGTCTACCTCCTCCCCAGCGCGCCGAAGGCGGACGGTCTCACCGACGAGCAGTTCAAGACGCTTCAGGCGGCCGCGACGGAGAAGTTCCAGAGGGGGCCGATCGTCTTCGCGGCGGTGCGCAGCGGCGGCTTCGGGTCGTTTAGCAAAGCGATCGCGATCCAGCTGCTTTCATTGATGGCGGCCGCCGGGCTTCTCACCTGGCTTCTCTTGCAGACGAGCGGAATGAGCTACCGGCGGCGCGTGCTCTTCTTGGCGGTGGCCGGTCTCACCGCCAGCGTGATCGTCGATCTGCCGAACTGGAACTGGTGGGGATTCTCGGGCGCGTATACCGCCGTGAATCTCGTCGATTTCACCCTGACATGGCTCTTGGCCGGATTGGTGATCGCCAAGGTCGCGAAGCGCTCGTCGTAGGCCACCGCTCACACGCGGACGATCACCTCGTCCTCCGGCTTCTTGGCGATCCTAGGGACGACCGCGTCGTGCGAAGGATAGCCGACGGGGATGAGCAGGAACGGCTTCTCGTGATCCGGCCTGCCCAGGATGCGATTGAGGAATTTCATCGGCGACGGGGTGTGGGTCAGCGTCGCGAGTCCGGAGAGGTGAAGGGAGGCGAGGAGAAACCCGCACGCGATACCGACCGACTCGGTCACGTAGTAGTTCTTCCGCTTGGCGATCGTGCCGTCGTCCACGCCTCCGGCCGGCGGAGACGGCTCCCAGTCCATCCGGAACACGGCGATGAGGAACGGAGCCGTCTCGAGGAACGGTTTGTGCCAATCGGTGCCGAGAGGGGCCAGAGCCTCCAGCCAGTCCGAGGGCATGCGTCGCGCGTAGCTCTCCTTCTCCTCGCTCTCGGCCGCCTCCCGGATGTCGCGCTTGACCTGCCGGTCCGAGACGACCACGAAGCGCCAGGGCTGCCGGTTCGCACCGGAGGGCGCGGACGCCGCCGTGCGAAGCGCGTCCCGAACGAGCTCCCACGGAACGGGCTCGTCCGAGAAGTCGCGCACCGAGCGACGCGTCGCCATGCGGGCGTGGAACTCTTCGGCGCGGCGCCGCATCTCCTGCGATGCGAGCCGTTCGAAGCGCAGCGGCTCGAACCGGGCGGTCGTCACCTCTAATCAGCGTCTTCGAGGCCGTGGGCGAGCTGCCGCTCGTAGGCCTCGCTGTCGAAATACCCTTGCGAGGCGGCGATGAGCCCGCGCTCGTCGATCCGCCAGACCTCGAATCCGCTGATGCGAACCCGCTGGCCGGTGCCGCCCGGTCCGGTGTTCGTTCCGACGAGAGTCCACCTGTAGACGGCGCGATCCCCCTGGACGAGCAGGCCGTCCAAGAGAACCCGCATGTCCGGGAACGTCGACATGAATTCTCGCGCGACCGCTCCGATCGCGCTCCGACCCACCGCCGGCGCACCGGTGTTGATCGTCAGCGAACCACCGGACGCATAACAGTCGGCCACGCGGGACGGCTCGCCGCTGCACCATGCGGCGGTGTAGCGATGGGCGAGCTCATCGATCGTTGCCGCGGACGGCGGCGTCCGCGGCGGAGAGCTGATCTCGACCTGGAGCGCAGCCGTGTCGATCCGGGCTTCATCCGATTCGATCTCCCCCGCGGCATTGAAACCGAACAGATCGGCGCCCACCGCGTGCACGGTCCGTCCATTCGGCAGAGTGGCGTGCATGACCCACTCCGCGAGGGCCCACTTGGGATCGATCGCCAAGATGTGAGTCGGCGTGACCGTCGCGTCGGGGTACACGGCGAATACGGTCGCGAGATAAGAGGCGACCGCCTCCCGTCCCTGCAGCGAGGTCCCGTCGCCGCGGCCCCGGACGACCTCAGCGGATTGATGCGCGACGACCGCCGCGGCGTCCTGTCTGTTGAAGGCCGCCAGAAGGCTGCGGACGCGAGCGACGCGATCGGCAGCGGAAAGCATGCTTCCAGCCTACACCCGGCCGGGGACCGCTCGAGGCCGGGCCCCGGCTAACTAAGGCGTTTCCTGCGGAATCCTCATCCCGTAGAACGACCGCCAGACGAAGAAAACCGAAACCGCGAAGAACGCAGCCGCGAGCACGTGGGTGATCGTGCCGCCCTGCTGGCGCGCCATGCTCACCGCCAGCTCGACCGCGAGAAGGCCGAAGAGCGTCGTGAACTTGATGACCGGATTCATGGCCACGGACGAGGTGTCCTTGAACGGATCGCCGACGGTGTCGCCGACGACGGTCGCGTCATGGAGCGGCGTTCCCTTCTCCTTCAGCTCGACCTCGACGATCTTCTTCGCGTTGTCCCAGGCGCCGCCGGCGTTTGCCATGAAGATCGCCTGGAAGAGGCCGAACATCGCGATCGAGATCAGATAGCCGATGAAGAAGTACGGCTCGACGAACGCGAAGGCCAAGGTCGCGAAGAAGATGCAGAGGAAGATATTGAACATCCCCTTCTGCGCGTACTGGGTGCAGATCTCGACGACCTTCTTCGAGTCGGTGACCGAGGCTTTGGTCGTACCTTCGAGCTTGATGTTCCGCTTGATGAACTCGACCGCCCGGTAAGCGCCGGTCGTGACCGCCTGCGTCGAGGCGCCGGTGAACCAGTAGATCATCGAACCGCCGGCGAGGAGGCCCAGGACGAACGGCGGGTAGAGGAGCGAGAGTTTCTCGAGGTTCTCCGTGAGCCCGTGGGTCAGCGCGACGATGATCGAGAAGATCATCGTCGTGGCGCCGACGACCGCGGTGCCGATGAGCACCGGCTTCGCCGTCGCCTTGAAGGTGTTGCCGGCGCCGTCGTTTTCCTCCAGGAGATGCTTCGCTTTTTCGAGGTTGGCGTCGAATCCATAGGTCTTCTTCAGGTGGTCCTTGACGTTCGGGACCTGCTCGATCAGCGAGAGCTCGTAGACCGACTGGGCGTTGTCGGTCACCGGGCCGTAGGAATCGACGGCGATCGTCACGGGGCCCATCCCGAGAAAACCGAACGCGACGAGGCCGAACGCGAAGACGGCGGGCGCGATCATCAGGCTCCCGAGACCCATCGAGCCGATCGCGTAGGCGATTCCCATGAGCGTCAGGATGGTCATGCCGAGCCAGTACGAGCTGAAGTTCCCGGCGACGAAGCCCGAGAGGATGTTGAGCGAGGCGCCGCCTTCCTTGGACGAGATCAGAACCTCGCGGACGTGCCCCGACTCGACGGAGGTGAACACTTTGACCAGCTCCGGGATGATCGCGCCGGCGAGCGTGCCGCACGTAATGACCGTGGAGAGCTTCCACCAGAGCGTGCCGTCGCCCAGGTTCGGGATCATCAGATACGAGACGATGTAGGTGAGGATCACGGAGACGATCGAGGTCAGCCAAACGAGACGCGTCAGGGGCGTCTCGTAGTTCATCTTGTCGGCCTGCGCGTATTGCGCCCGCGCCCACGCCTCGTTGGCGAAGTAAGACAGGCCCGAGGCGACGATCATCATCACGCGCATCGTGAAGATCCAGACGAGGAGCTGCACCTGCACGGTGGGTTCTTTGACAGCGAGCAGGATGAACGAGATCAACGCGACCCCGGTGACGCCGTAGGTCTCGAACCCGTCCGCCGAGGGACCGACGGAGTCGCCCGCGTTGTCCCCGGTGCAATCGGCGATCACGCCGGGATTGCGGGCGTCGTCTTCCTTGATCTTGAAGACGACCTTCATGAGGTCGGCGCCGATGTCGGCGATCTTCGTGAAGATGCCGCCGGCGATGCGGAGGGCCGAGGCGCCGAGCGATTCGCCGATGGCGAAGCCGATGAAGCAAGGGCCAGCGTACTCACCGGGAACGAACAGGAGAATGCACAGCATGATGAACAGCTCGACCGAGATCAGCGCCATGCCGATGCTCATGCCGGCCTTCAGCGGAATCGCGTAGCACGGGAACGGCTTGCCGCGGAGCGACGCGAACGCCGTCCGCGAGTTGGCGAACGTGTTGATGCGGATGCCGAACCAGGCGACGCCGTAGCTCCCGGCGATTCCGATCAGTGAGAATGCGAGGATGATGAGGGTGCGGCTGAACGAGAAGTGCTGCAGGAAGAAGAAGTAGATGAAGATGATCGCCCCGATGAACAGCTCGAGGACCATCAGGAACTTTCCTTGCTGGATGAGGTACGTCTTGCAGGTCTCGTAGATCAGCTCGGAGACGTCGAGCATCAACTGGTGCACGGGCATGTTCTTGAGCGACGTGTAGATCATCAGCCCGAAGCCCAAGCCCAGCGCCGAAACGACGAGCCCCACCATCAGGATCGTGCGGCCGTTGGTACCGCCGAAGAAATTGACGGTGCCGAGGTCGGGGAGCCGCAGGTTCGCCTCGCCCCCTTCGCTCGCGAGCGCCGGGGCCGGAGCCAGGACCGCCATCGCGAGGACCGCGATGGGAAGGAGGGCGATCAAACCTCGGAGCCACTTGTTCGTGAACATGTCCACCTCTCTCCTCGGCTCGCGTGAAGCCACAAAGCCCCGCCCGCGCGGCGGACGGGATCGAGTTTTGGAGGGGTTGGCCGCCCGCCGCTGGGGCGGACGCTTCAGCGCCCACGCCTTCCGCTCATGACGACCCCGCTGGCGAATACGCCGATGGACGGAAAGCCGAAGGGTTATACCAGGGATGCCGGGTCGTTGTCGACGGGAGGGGCGGCCGGCCTAGTGGAGACCGCTCGGGCCCTTGATAATCAGCGATTCCACCTCTTTCGCCCGCGCCGTCAGCCAGTCCTCGTCGACGACCTTTCGGGACTCGAAGCCGTCGAAATGGAGGATCCCATAGCGGGCGGTCAAGGTGACGAATCGCCGCGCCGGATCGATCGAGATTCTGTCGAGGCTCAGGTAGGCGTTCGAGAGAGGGCAGTCGACCAAGGTCTCGCCGTCCAAGATGATTTTCAGGTCGACGAACGACGACGCTCCCCCCTCCCCGTGGCCGACCGGCGGCGCGACGCGGATCGTCGTCTCGATCTGGTGGGGTCCGATCTTCTCCTTCTTGTCGAACGTGTGACCCGCCGCCGATTCGAGGATGATGATTCCCTGCTTTTCGAGCTGCGCCGGCCGCGACGCGGTCTCCGGCGCTCGCTCCATGAATCCCGTCGTGATCTGAAGCTGCCGGGCCGGCCCAAGATACCGATACTCGGCGTAGGGACAATCCTCGGCCCGCGCCAGCGTGAGCGCCCACGCGCCGCAGAGCAGCACCGCGAGAAGCTTGCGCAGGCTAGTCCATCCGTTCGAGGTGAACGGAGACCGCTCCGGAGCGGTTTCGCACCACTGTCATCTCCCACGGCTCGCAGCAGACCTCGCAGTCCTGAACCATATGCCCGGTCGAGCCGGGGTCGAGGATCAGGTCCTGCCACTCGCCGCAGTAAGGGCATTGAGCTTGGACGAGATCGTCCTTCATCGCCGGCCATTGTACGTGGTTCCGGGTTGTGCGAGCGTAGTCGCGTATGCGCGTGAAAATCTGCGGAATGCGGCGCGCCGAGGACGCCGCCGCGGCCGTCGCCGCGGGAGCCGACGCGATAGGCTGCCTCGTCGGCCTGAATTACGCCGCGCCGGATGCCGTCGGGCCTTCGGCGGCGCGCGAGATCTTCGCCTCGCTCCCTCCGTTCGTCGCCCGCGTCCTAGTCACCCACCGGACCGGCCTCGCGGAGGTCACCGCTCTGCTGCGCGAGACCGGAGCGACCGTGGCGCAGCTTCACGGCGAGTTCCCGTCGGTCGCGATTCCGGCGCTCAGAGAATCCATTCCCTATGTTTCGGTCGTGAAATGCGTCCACGTCGCGGGCGAGGAGTCGATCGATGCGGCGCTGGCCGCCGCCCGCGTTGCGGACGCCGTGCTTCTCGACACCAAGGCCCGCGGTTTGATCGGCGGCACGGGGAAGACGCACGACTGGTCGATCAGCGCCCGGATCGTGGCCGCTTGTCCGAAGCCGGTGATCCTCGCCGGCGGGCTCACGCCCGACAACGTCGCCGCCGCGATCTCCCAGGTGCGGCCGTACGCCGTCGACGTGAATTCCGGCACGCGCGGCTCGAACGGCTTCAAGGACCACGCCAAGGTTCGTGTCTTCGTCGCTGCCGCCAAGCAATAGGGGACACTCCCCTTTTTCTTACAAAGCTCCCCGGATACCGCTTTGATAAGAAAAAGGGGAGTGTCCCCTATTCCACGTGGTAGATCGCGATGGAGTCCCCGGCCCAACCGATGGGAACGGCGGTGTCGTGTAAGCGTTTGAGCCAGGTGGCGGGAATCGCGTCCTCGGCTTCCCGGCGCTTCTCGGCGGTGATGAAGCCCCGCGCCTGCATCCAGTCGGCGGTGTGGATGAGAGCGAGCCCTTGCTCGGCGCGTCGTCCGCTGTCGACGAGATACTCTTCGATCTTCGCACGGTCGACGAAGCCGCGCCTCACGGCCTCCTCCGAGAACGCGCGGTCGGCGTCGAGGTAGAGCCCGGTCATCAGGGTGACGCTGGCAGCGAGGTAACGGCCGCGCTCCGGGCGCACGACAGGCGTGTCGGGATAGAAGTCGATGAACAGCGCCACCTTGCGATAGTTGATCCCGTACGCGCGCGGGTCGGCGGTGCCGAAGTAGGCGAGATCCACGTCGCGAACGCCATGGGAGTCCATCCAGCCTTTCAGGCGCCGCAGGTCCTGGCCCCAGTCGAGGTTGGAATCGACGAAGTGCTTGCTCGCGCTGCGTGGGCCGCCGGCCGCCAGGTTGAAGTAGGACAGGTACCGCGGCGTCGCGAGCCCGAAGGACACCAAGCAGGAAGCCGTCAGAATCACTGCGGCGGCGGCCTTCGGCCCATGCGCCTCGAGCCACGTGGCCGCAGGGGCGATCGCCACGCAAAGGAAGGGGTAGACGGGCACGACGTGGCGGTGCCCGATGTTGAAACGGCTCTCGATCGCCAGCGCGGCGAAGACCAGCGGCGGCAACCCCAGGCACCAACCGTCGAAGCTGCGCCCGAGCGTGCGAACGAGTCCTGCGGCCAAGACCCATAGGGCGAGCGCCATAAACGCGAGCGGCGTCTTGAAGAAGAAAGCCTCGGGGAAATACCGGTACCAGCCGGCGATGGACTGAACGCCGTCGAGGTAGACGATGCGCCCCTTCGACCACGACTTCGCGAAGGCAAAGCCGTAAAGATAGGCCTCGGGAACGAGCCGGTGATCGTGCGCGAAGACGACCGCGGCCGACGGGGGCACGTCGCTGTAGAGGTCCTTCCACTCGAGGACGTACCCCGGATCGCGTGAGGCGGCGAAACGGAAGCCGTAGCCGGCCCACAGCGCGAGGTAAGCGATCGCTGCGACGAGCACGAGCCCTGTGGTGGCGCGCTTGACGTCGATGCGCTTCGTCGCGACGCCGACGGCGGTGATCAACACGATCAACGGCACGAGGAGCGCGCAAGAGAACTTCAGGAGGAGCGCTGCCCCGAGCGCCGCTCCGGTCAGCGCCGCCCTGCGCCACGAGGGAGCGCTGAGCCACCTCCAGAGGAGCCAGCTCGTTCCGGTGAACCCGACCGCGGCCGGCAGATCGGTCGTCACGAGCCGCGCGTGGGCGAGCAGCGTCGGGCACGTCACTGCGAGCGCAAGAGCGAGCAGGCCCGCGGGCGCGCCGAACAGGGCGCGCGCCCAGGCGTAGACGACGAGCAAAAGCAGTGCTCCCAGGAGAAGGATCGTGCAGCGGGCGGGGACCAATCGCGCGGCGGGATCGCGGCGCACGGCGGCCTCCGGCGGGCCGTTCAGGAGGCCGAATCCAAATCGCCATTCGTAGGCGTGCGAGCGCCGCGCGTCGGTCTCCGAGACCGGTATCCCCTGCCAGAGCGGCGTCGCGTAGTCCCCCCCGCCGCGATCCAGAAGGGCGAGCGGCGCCGCGGCGATCAGCTTCACAAGGGGTGGGTGCTCGGGGTTCAGCCGGAAGTCTCCCGTCTCGAGATACGACACCCCCGCGCCGATGTGCGCGGTCTCATCGAAGGTCGCCGAGTCGAGAGACAGGGAGACGAATCCGCAGACGAGAAAGAGCCCGATCAGCGCCGGCACCGCCACGCGATGCGGGATCTTGGACAACGGAATCACTGCGGGAGCATACCGAAAAAAGGGGACACTCAGAACGGGCGTTCTGAGTGTCCCCTAGTCGTGGAGATGGTACGGGACGCTGGTGACGACGATGTGCGGACGGAACAGGAGCGCGCCCTTGATGAGGAGAGCGCGCTGGTTGTGGAGAAGGTGGTGCCACCATCGCGCGGGGACGAACTCGGGGAGCAGAACGGTGACGAAATCGCCCGGGCGCTCGTCGTTGGTCAGCTCGATGTACTCGAGGAGCGGCTCCATGACCGAGCGGAAGGGCGACGCAAGGATCTCCAGACGGATCCCCTTCCCCCATCGCGGCCACGTCTCACGGATCTCCTGCGTCGCATGCGGATCGACGTCGACGTAGATCGCCCGTACGTCGTCGGAGAGCGTTCGCGCGTACTCCAGCGCCTGCACGACGGCGCGGTGAACGCCGCCGATGGGAACGATCACCGTGTTGTGCCGCTTCTCGGGGACATCGAGCCCCTTGAGCGACAGCTGCTGCGCGACCCGGTGGTAGTGGCGGTTGATCGCCAGGAAGTGCGCGACAAGCACGGGGATCAGGACGATGATGATCCAGGCTCCCTCGCGGAACTTCGTGATCGCGACGACGAACAGGACGACGAGCGTGAGCACGGCCCCCAGCCCATTAATGAACGCGCCGAGCCGCCAGCCCCGCTTTCGCTCGCGGCGCCACTTCAGGACCATCCCCGCTTGCGACAGCGTGAACGACACGAAGACGCCCAGCATGTAGAGAGGAATCAGCGCGTGCGTGTCTCCCCCGAACACGAACAGGAGAACGCCAGCGAGAACGCTCAGCATGACGATGCCGTTCGAGAACGCCAGGCGGTCCCCTTGGTTGGCGAGCTGGCGAGGCAGGAACTTGTCGCGGGCGATGATCGATGCCAAGCGGGGAAAGTCCGAGAACGCGGTGTTCGCGGCGAGCGCCAAGATGAGGGTCGTGGCCGCCTGGACCATGTAGTACAACGGGCCGCGTCCTCCGAGTATCGCCCGGTTGAGCTGCGAGATGACGGTCTCGTCGGTTCGCGGAACGACGTGAAACGCGTCCGCCAGGAGGGTCACGCCGCCGAACAGCGTTACTGCGCAGGCGATCATGATGAGAAGCGTCGTGGCGGCGTTCGTGGCTTCGGGCGGCTTGAACGCGGGGACGCCGTCGGAGATCGCCTCGATCCCGGTCAGCGCCGTGCACCCGTTCGCGAAGGCGCGAAGCACCAGGAAAATCGAAAGTGAAGCCGTCTCCGCCGGCACGAAGGCATTCGGCGACGCCGGGAGCGGCTCGATCGGACCCGTGAGCGCCTTGTACGCCCCGACGGCGAGCAGGATCCCCATGCTGCCGAGGAAGAAGAACGTCGGCGCCGAGAAGATGCGCCCCGACTCGCGGATGCCGCGCAGATTGCCGATGGCGATCAACACGAGAATCCCGAGCGAGAGCTCCACACGGTTGACGTGCCATGAAGGGAGAGCCGACGTGATGGCGGCGACCCCCGCCGCGATGCTGACCGCGACGGTGAGGACGTAGTCGAGCAGGAGCGCCGCGGCGGCCACCAGACCTGGGATGGTGCCGATGTTCTCGCGCGCGACGCGATAGGCGCCGCCGCCGCCCGGATAAGCGTGGATGGTCTGGCGGTACGAGAAACCGATGACGACCATCAGGCCGACGATCACGCACCCGATCGGCGTGACGAGCCAGAGCGACGCCGCACCGGCGATCAGGAGCGTGCGGAGGATTTCCTCGGTCGCGTAAGCGACAGACGACAGGGCGTCGGAGGAGAGGATCGCGAGGCCGGACGCCTTGGTGTAGCGCTCGTGATGAGCCTGGTGCGACGGGATCGGCTTGCCCACGAGCAGGTGCTTGAGGGCACCGACGGCGAATCCAGGAGACACCCTTGTCTACCCCCGTCCGCCCCCGGGCGGAGCCGGCCGCGGCACGTTCTAGCAATGCCCCCTCGGGCTGTCAATCAAGCCCTGTTAGACTCCGGGATTCGCGTCTTGTGAGGGCGTCATCGTGCTGCACACGATCGTCGACATCTTCCTGCACCTCGACAGGCATCTCGGGGAATTCGTGCAGGCACACGGCCGCTCGACCTACGGCCTCTTGTTCGCGATCGTCTTCTTGGAGACCGGTCTCGTCGTCACGCCCTTTCTCCCCGGAGACTCGCTCTTGTTCGCGTGCGGGGCGCTGGCCGCCGTCGGCGCGCTCGACCCCGTCGCCTTGTTCCTGCTGTTGGCGGCTGCCGCGATCTTGGGCGACACCACGAACTACTCGATCGGAAAGGCGATCGGCCCGCGCGCGTTCACGGGCAACATACGGTTCTTGAAGCACGAGCACCTGATCCGCACGCAGAAGTTCTACGAGCGGCACGGTGGGAAGACGATCTTCCTCGCGCGCTTCGTTCCGATCATCCGCACCTTCGCTCCGTTCGTCGCCGGCATCGGCACGATGTCCTACATGCGCTTCCTCGTCTACAACGTCGTCGGCGGCGCCACATGGGTGGGCGTCTGTCTTCTGTCGGGGTATGCGTTCGGCAACATCCCTGTGGTCAAGAATAACTTCTCGATCGTCATCTTGGCGATCGTCGCGATCTCGCTCGTTCCACTCGTCGTCGAATACTTCAGGCACAAAGAGTAGGGGTACCGAAACGAGGAGACTCCCCTGTTTTCTTGCAAAGCGGTATCCGGGGAGCTTTGCAAGAAAAAGGGGGAGTGTCCTCGTTTCGGTACCCCTACTTTTTGTCCAAGACTTTTCGGAAGAAGTGGATCGTGAAGTAAGCGATGATCACCCAGGTCGCGACCAGCATGATCCAGGCCGACGGAGTCATAGACCGCGCCTCGAGCGGCGGCGCCACGCCAGCCAGGTGAGACCCGCGCAGCAGCCGAACACGAGGGTCAACAGCAGGCGGGTCAAGTCGACGACCAACTCGCCCGTCCCATGGCCGGCGGAGTCGAACCAGGCGTAGGCGCTGCCGACGTGAAAGATCTTGCCGATGACGCTGTCGGAGGCGAGGGGCCAGCCACGGCCCGCCAGAAGGGATGAAAGGGCGTCTCCCCACGGTCCCATCGGTTTGACGAGCGCGGCGAAGAAGATCGCGAGCAGCAGAACCGGCGTGACGTACCGGATCACCGGCCGGTACCAGCGGGGCACGGTCATGTCGGCGCCGCGCGTGATCTCCTCCCACCCGGTGTCGATGCCGAGCACCCAGGCGAACAGCAGGGTCTCGATCAGCGCGAACACGAACAGCGCGAAGGTGCCCATCCAGAAGTCGAACTCGTCGAACGCGCCGCCGGGATAGAGCCAAACGCAGAAGAATCCGAGCGCCGCCGCCACGCCGCCGAACGTCAGCGCGGCCTTCACGCGGCCGAAGTCGAACTCGTCCTCGAGGAACGCCATCACGGGCTGGCCCATCGCGAGCGAAGAGGTGATGCCGGCGAAGAAGAGCAGCCCGAACCACATCGCACCGGCTAGGGGAGCGAACCATCCCCAGTTGAGGAACAGCTTGGGGAACGCCATGAACCCGAGGGCGAAGCCGCTGCCGCCCGCCGTCGCCGCCTGGACCGCCGCCAGCCCGAGGTACGCCGTCGCGATCGGGATCAGGATCGAGCCGCCCAGAATCACCTCGACGAACTCGTTCATCCAGCCCATCGAAGCGGCGTTCAAGGCAATGTCGTCGTTCTCTTTGAGGTATGCGGCGTAGCAGTGGACCGAGCCCATGCCGACCGATAGGGTGAAGAAGATCTGCCCCGCAGCCGCGAGCCAGGTCGTCGGATCGAGGAGACCCTCCGGCTTCGGCTCCCAGACGTAATTCAGGCCGGCGAGGGGACTCTCGACGAGTCCCGGCGACCCCGCGGGAAGGGTCAGGCCGCGGAGAGCGAGCACCGCGCCGAAGAGGATCAGGAGCGGCATCCCGACCTTGCTGGCGAGCTCGATCCCCTTGGCCAGCCCCCGCGAGAGGATCCAGACGTTGAGCCCGAGCGTCAGGGCGAACCAGAACGCGGCTTCCTTCGGCAGCGCGAACAGCGACGCCTCGCTCTCGCCCACGAACGCGGGGAAGAACCTATCGGGGGCCACCGTCTTGAACGTCCCCACGATCGAATGCCAGACGTACGCCAGCGTCCACGACTCGATGTAGCAGTAGTAGCCGGCCACGCTGAGGCAGCAGCAGAGGCCGATTGCGCCGAAGTACTTGTAGACGGAGCTGCGGCCGAGACGGTCGAACATCCCGGGAGCCGAGTGGTGCCCGAACCGCCCGCCGCGCCTGCCGATCGCCCACTCGATCCAGAGCAGGGGGACGCCCATCAGGGCGAACGAGATCAGGTAGGGGATGAGAAACGCCCCGCCGCCGTGCTGCGCAGCCTGTGCGGGAAAGCGAAGGAAATTTCCGAGCCCGACGGCGTTGCCCGCCGCGGCGAGCACGAGCCCCGCGCGCGAGCCCCAGCCCTCCCTGGGCTTCACCCGGCTAGCCGCCGGGAAGCGTCAAGGGATGCGCGAGTCGCTCGTCGCTGACGATGCCGATCTTCAGGGCGTCGTCGCCCTTGCGGGCCGTATCGATGATCCGGATGACCGCTTCGTAGTTGAGTTTTTCTTCAGCGGCCAGGAACAGGATCTTGTCGGAGGACTTCCTGTTCTTGAACGTCTCCGTGATACGCGTCGCGAGGTTCGTGACGTCGACCTCTTCCTTGTTCAGAAAGACACGGCACCCGGGGGGGAGACCGGGAGAGCTCAACCCGGATTCGATCGCGCAGGATTCAGCGTTGATCGCGAGAATGATCGGGGGGTGATCCGGGTCGGGCTGAACCGGCTCCTGGGATTCTTTCGGGATCTCGATGTCGTAGCCGCGCTGCGCCAAAGGCACGAGCACCATGAAGATGATCAGGAGCACCAACACGACGTCGATCAGGGGCGTGACGTTGATGTCGGAGTTGAGACCGCCTCCGCCGCCGACTGCCATTCCCATGGTTCGTCTCCGCTCCTCTGACTATTCTTGCCGCTGAGTGATGAGGCCGACCTGCTCGAAGCCGACCTCCTTGACCTTGAGCATCGCCTTCTTCACCTGCCCGTATTGCAGACGCGCGTCCCCCTTGATGACGATGGAGGCGTTCTTGTTGCGCTGGTACTCCTCGGTTAGGCGGGTCGCGAACGCCTGGTCGTTCGCCATCGGCTCCTTCTCGATGTAGACCGGTTTGTCTTTCGCGACGGCGATCAGGATCTGGCTCTTGTCTTCGGGCTTCTTCGGCGGGTCGGACGCCTTGGGAAGGACCACGGGCGGCCCCTTCTGAAGCATCGGCGTGACGACCATGAAGATGATCAGAAGCACCAGCACCACGTCGACCAGCGGCGTGACGTTGATCGTCGAATTGACGCTTTCGACCTTAACGCTTTGCACTCGCGGCCTCGTGCTTCTTCAGGAAGAAGTCCAGCAGCTCGGCTGAGGAGTTCGACATCTCGATCTGGAAGCGCTCGAGCCGGGTCGTGAAGTAGTTGAACGCCATGACCGCGGGGACGGCGACCAGGATGCCGAACGCCGTCGTGATCAGCGCCTCGGCGATACCTGCGGAGACCGCCGCCAGCCCGCCTGAGCCCGAGAGCGCGATTCCAGTGAAGGCGTTGATGATGCCGACGACCGTGCCGAAGAGGCCGATGAACGGCGCTGATGATCCGATCGTCGCGAGGCCGCCGGTCCCCTTCTTCATCTCGGCGGACGTGAGCGACACGGCGCGGTCGAGCGCACGCCCGACGGCGCCCACGAGATCGTGGCTGTCGGCCAGCTCCGCCTTGTCGTTGTCGTACTCGATGAGGCCGGCGGAGACGACCTTCGCGATGTGCGACTTCTTGTACTTCCGGGCGGCCTCGAGCGCGCCGGCGAAGTTGTTGTCCTTGAGGTTCTTCACGAACTGCGGAAGGAACTGCAGGGACTCGTCGCGCGCAGCCTTGTAGCTGCGGAACTTGTCGATCATCACCGCGATCGAGTAGATCGAGAGGCCCGTCAGGATGACGATGACGACCTTCCCGACCCAGCTCGCATCGATGAACATCTGAATAGGATTCATGTGTTGGCTCCTTGAGGCGTTTCCGTGCGGATGACGTCTAGCGCAGCCTGAAATCGACGCGAATCGTGAAGTAGATCGCCACCGGCTTCCCGTTCTGCAGGGCCGGCGTGTACTTCCTCTGCTTGACGGCCACGATGGCCGAATCGTTGAACATCGGATTCGACGAGGAAAGGACCGTCACCTCGTTCACGTTCCCTTCCTTGTCGATGACGGCTTGCAAGATGACCTTGCCCTCGATGCGTGCGCGGCGCGCGATGTCCGGGTACTCCGGGTCCACCTTCTTGATGATCGTCGGGAGCGTGACGTCGCCGGTGGGTAGGATCGGCTCGTCGCCCGTTCCGCCCTCGACGCCGCCGACCACGCCGCCGACCACGCCGCCGACCACGCCACCGGGAACGCCGCCGGGGACACCGCCCACGACACCGCCCTCGACGCCTTCGTCCGCCGGGGCCTCAGGAGCTTTGGGCACGACTTCCGGGGTGACCGTGGGCTGGACGACTTCCTCGACCTTCGGCTTGATCTCCTCGTGTTTCGGCTTGGTGGAGCCCGCTGGGGGCGGGGGGGGAGGAGGAGGTGGTGGTGGAGGCGCGGCGCCGATGAACGACACCATCACGTCGGGGTCTTGAACCGCCGCGATGATCAGGTAGGACGCACCGATGATGAAAAGGATGGCGAGGACATGCGCGCCGATCGCGATCGGGAAGGACCACTTGCTGTGGTCCTCCGGCTTCGCGTTGGTGCTTTCGAGCATCGTATCGAACATCGAGTGGTCCCTCGCCGGTCCCGGTGCCGTCTACCCTGATTTTGCCTTGGCTTGCTGAGCCTTGCGAACGTCGATGGCCCGCTTCTGATATTCGTCGGCTTTGGCGATGGCTTGGCCTGCCTCGGCGTTCTTGCCGACGGTGGCCAGGGCCTTGGCCTTTTCCCGGTAGATGAGATTGATGTAGGAGAGGGCGTCGAAGTAGTCGGGGTCGATCGCCAGGGCCTTGTCCAGGGCCTGGATCCCCTTCTCCACGACCTGCTCGCGCTCTTCCTGGGAGACTGCGACCCCGCCGTGGTACGACCTTGCCCAGCAGTTGACGCCCAGGGTGTACCAAGTCTCCTTGTTGTTCGGATCCATGTTCGCGCGCTTCTCGAAGTACTCGAGCGACTTCGTGAAGTCACCCTTCTTCTGGTACAGCGTCGCGATCTGGTTGATCAGGGAGAGATCCTTAGGACGACTCTCGAGCTGCTTTTCGAGATAGGCTATCGCCTTGTCCTTGTCGCCGGTCGAGGAGAGGAAGCTGAGGTAGTACTTTTCGGTCTTCTCGCGCTCGTCAGTGCTCGGCGGCGTCAACGCGAGCGCTCGTTCGAACGCGGCGATCCCCTTTTCCGCGAAGGCCTTGTCCTTCGGGTGCTCCGAGCCCGGGTGGTAGAGCGCCATGTAGGCCATGGCCTCGTTGTGGTTCGCGTCCCAGCTCTTGGGATTGAGCTGGAGGAGCTGATCGTACTGGGCGATGGCCTCCTCGAACTTCTGCCCCACATACAGCTCATTGCCCTTCTTGAGGAACATTCGCTCGCGGAGGCTCCCACAGGAGGGCGCGACCGTGACCGCCGCGACCGTGACCGCCGCGATGATCGTCAACGCGAACCAACGGCGACTCCTCGTCATGTCCTCTCCTGCCCCGAGCATAATCCGGGCAGCCCCTCAGCGTCGCCAGTGCGGCGCGCGGCCGGTGCTGCGTGATCCCCGCACCTCAAATCCCCAGTGCCTGGCCTTTCCCACGGTAGGAAAAGGAAGCGTCGGATGGTATCGCACACCCCCGGGGTCGGCCAAGACCCCTCCCCTACATGCCGAGCTTCAGGGCGATGTTGCGCATCTGAACCCCATGGACCAGGGATGAGCCACCCCGGATCGCCGTGGCGACATGCACCGCCTCGGTCATCTGGTCGACGTCGGAGCCCTTCTCCAGACATGTGTTCGTGTAGGCGTCGATACAGTAGGGGCACTGGATGGTGTGGGCGACGGCGAGAGCGATCAGCGCCTTTTCCCGCTCGGTCAGCGCTCCGTCGGCAAAGACCGCGGTGTACCAGTCCAGAAACTTCGCCCACAGTTCCGGACGGTTCTTTCCCATCTCTGCGAACTTCGCCAAATCGTGAGGACAGTAATACGTGTCCATGCTCGTCCCCCGTATCGATCGTCTTACAAACCCGCTATCGTCGGCGTGATGTCGGCGCGCGCCCAGGCCTTTTTGAAGCGGGCCGCCGCCCGCGACGCTTCGCCGGTCTTGTTCTGCGCCTTCAGCGCTTGGCCAAGTCCGAAAAGGGATCGACCATTCTCCGGGTTCTTCTTCAAGTCCTGACGGAAGACCGCCTCGGCTTCGCCGAACTTGCCTTGGCGAAGCCATGAGCCACCTAGCGATTCGCGAACCGGGTAGTACCAGGCCGGCGGCTCGTCGTAGGACAGCGCGTCCTGCGCCGCGACCGCTTTGATCCAGAAGACGATCGCCTGCTCGTTGTCGCCCCGCGCTTCGGCGATCCGCGCGTCGAGCGAGGGCATCGCCACCGCGATGAGATCCTTGCTCGAGTTGAGGCCCATGATCGTGTCGGCGGGAATCTTGGCAGCCGCCTCGTCGAGGGCCTTGCGCTCCGCCTTGGCCGATTCGAGCTTTCCTTTCGCGGTGAAAGCGACGCCGCGGCCGTAGTGCCACAGCGCGACGGTCGTGGGCAGCGACGCATCGGGTTGTGGAAGCTTGAGAACGTCGTCCCACTTCTCGAACCTGAGAGAGAAAAACATCTGGTAGGGAACGACGAACTCCGCCATCGGCATTTCTTTGACGACGGGAAGCGCGAGATCGGTCGTCTTCTTGGCCGCGTCGAGGGCGACCGTCGAGCGGCCCTCCATCGCGGCCGAGGCCGCGAGGAACTGCAGATTGTGCGTGTAATACATGATGGGATACACGCCCTCGACGTGGTGATCCTTGATGTATTTCTCGTCGACCGCGGCCGCCTTGGCGTTGGCGTCCGACGCCCCGGCGTAGTTCCCGGTCCGCATGTAGATGTGCGCGGGCATGTGCACCAGGTGGCCGGCTCCGGGGACGAGCGTCTCGAGGCGCTTCGCGGCATCGGTGGCACGGCCGGGATTTCCCGAGGCCTCAGTCACATGGATGTAGTAGTGGTTCGCCCCCGGATGAGAGGGGTTGCGGCGCAGGACGCCCTCGAGCGTGGCGACGATCTCGTTGGTCCCCGGCGCCGGCCTTCCGTCCGTCGACCAGAATTTCCACGGCCGCAGGTCCATCAACGCTTCCGCACAGAGGGTTGCGACGTCGTCGTCCACGGGGAACTTTGTCCGGACGCCGCGCATCGCGTCGGCGTACTCCTGGTCGAGCTTGGCGCGATCGGCTTTCGGATCGGCGGAGTAGCGCACCGCCAGGGCATCGATGAGAGCCTTCTCCACGTCCGAGGCCGAGCTCGCGAGTGACTTCGCCTTGCCGACCGCCTCGACGGCCTTCGTATTCCGCTCGGGATCCATCGGCAGATTGATGTTCGGCCCCAGCGTCAGCCCGACCCCCCACCAGCAGATCGCGCAGCTCGGATCGAGCCGCGCCGCCTCGCGAAACGCCCGCTCGGCCTCGTCGTGATTGAAGCCGTACAGGAGCCGCAGCCCTTGGTCGAAGTACTTCTGCGCCTTGTCGTCCTTCGTCGAGATCGCGCGATGATAGGTTCCCAAATCGTCGAACAGCGGAACCGACTGCGGAGTTGCCGCGGCGGGAGCCGGCGATGGCGGCATCGCATGGGTCGTGGCGGCTGCGGCGATCAGGATGGAAGCGACGATCATGGCCAAAATCCTCCTCGTGACGGCGCACGGACCGATAAGAATAGCCTGAACCGCTTGAACCGGGCCGGTCCCGAACCTACGATGACCTCGCCCGCCGCGAGGAGCGCGTCATGACTACACAAAGCAAGACCGGCACCCTGGATCGGATCGAGCACGTCGCGATTTCCGTTCGGGACATTCCGTCCGCCGTGGCCTGGTATACCAACACGCTGCGATGCAAGGTCGCTTACCAGGACGCCTCCTGGGCCCTGCTCGATTTCGACAACCTCCAGCTCGCGCTGGTGATCCCGGAGCAGCACCCGCCGCACATCGCCGTGACGCGTCCCGGGGCGCAATCGTTCGGGCCGCTCGCAGCCCACCGTGACGGGACGCGCTCCACCTACGTCAGCGACCCAGCCGGGAACTCCGTCGAGATCATGGCGGCGGATTGAGCGACGCGCCCCGAAAGGTCTCGGGCCTCCGCTCGATAGCTCTTGCCTTGCGGTCCTGGCGGACCGCCTCCGTCGCCCTCATGTCGTTCTCGTCCGGCCTCCCGCTGGGCCTGGTGTACGTCGCCATCCCCGACTGGATGCGATCGATCGGCGTCGACATCAAGATCGTCGGGCTGATCACGCTCGCGCAGGCGCCGTGGTCGTTCAAGGTGATGTGGGCGCCGCTGCTCGACCGCTTCGTCTCTCCCTTCCTCGGCCGGCGGCGCGGGTGGGCCGCCATCGCGCAGACTGCGCTGTTCGCGCTCACCCTGGCGCTCGCCGGCGTTGCGGGCCATCCCGATTCGCCGTGGGTGATCGCGGCGCTGGCGCTGGCGATCGCGTTCGCTGCAGGGACGCAAGACATCGCGGTGGATGCCTACGCCGTCGACGTGCTGCGCCCGGACGAACAAGGGGTCGCCGTGGGATTCAGGACCGCGGCCTATCTCATGGCGATGCGGCTCGCGGGCGCGTTCGCGATCACCTTCGCATCCTGGTGGTCGTGGCCGACCGTGCTCGCGTTGATCGCGTTGTGCTACCTCCCCCTCCTCCTCGCGACGTCGCTCGCCCCCAAGCCGGAGGAGACCGTCGAGCCGCCGCGCACGCTGCGCGACGCGGTCTGGCAGCCGTTCGTCGGCTTCCTCTCGAGGCCGCTCGCGCTTCAGATCTTGGGCTTCGTCATCTGCTACAAGCTCTCGGACGTCATGGCGAACGCCTTGCTGCGGCCGTTCCTCCACGACATGGGGTACAACCAGGTCGATCGAGGGGTCATCCTCGGACTCCTGACCTGGGCGAGCATGGGCGTCGGCGCGCTAGCGGGAGGCGTGCTGACGACGGGCTTGGGGGTCGGCCGCGCACTCTGGGTCTTCGGCATCATCCAAGCGCTGTCCAATATCGGGTACGTCGTCGTCGCGATGAGCCCGGTGAACCGCACCCTGATGCTCTCGGCCACCGGATTCGAGACCTTCGCGTCGGGGATGGGAACCGGCGCCTTCTCCGTACTCCTGCTCCGGCTCACGCAGAAGCGTTTCTCGGCAACCCAGTACTCCCTGATGTCGAGCCTGTTCGCGCTGCCGCGCATCCTGTCGGGTCCGATCGCGGGGATCGCCGTCGATGCGGTCGGATGGGTCGCCTACTTTTGGTTCTCCGTCGCGGCTGGGTTGCCGGGGCTGCTCTTCCTGCGGCGGTTTGCCCCGTTCGGGGGACAGGAGCCGGACCTCCACGTCGAGGAGGGTCGCGCGGGCGTCCCGATCACCCCCCGCCTGCTCGCGACCCGCGGGGTCGCGGCGGCGCTCATCGTATTCCTCGGGGGAGCGCTCCTCTCGGTGACCCTGGCGGCCCTCAAGGCGACGCGTGCCACGCCGCCGATGCCCTTCGATTTGATGACGCCGCTCGCTTCGCTCTTTCTCGTGGACACGATCGGCAGCGGCGTCCGCCTGATCGGGCTGCTGTTGGCGGGTGCCGCGGGCGGACTGTTCACCGCTGCTGTGCTCGCCGCGCGAAGAGGCCAAACCGAGCGCAGTTGACCGAAGGTCTCGAAGTAGCATACGGCCAAGCACGGGTTCGTTGTTGGGGAGGTTCTCGACTTGGCTCCGACCTTCGGGGTGGCGTTGATCACGGGGGCGTCGAGCGGCATCGGCCTCGAGCTGGCTCGCCGCCTCGCTCGCGAAGGCACGAAAGTCGGCCTCGTCGCCCGGCGGAAGGATCTCCTCGACGGGCTCGCCGGTGAGATCCGCTCCTCGGGTGGCACGGCGCTCGCGATCCCCTGCGACGTTCGCGAGCGTATGGCCGTCCACGCTGCCGTCGCGCAGACCGCGCGCGAGCTGGGCCCGATCGATCTGCTCATCGCCAACGCCGGCGTCGGCCACGACATCCCCGCCGACTCGTTCGACGCGGCGCTCTTCGAGGACACGATCCGGACGAATCTCTTGGGAGTGGTGTACTCGGTCGAGGCCGCGCTTCCCGCGATGCTCACGAATCACCGCGGTCACATCGTCGGTGTGTCGAGTCTGGCCGCTTACCGCGGATTCCCCACGACGGAGGCCTACTGCGCCAGCAAGGCGGCCTTGAACGTATTTCTCGAGGGACTGCGGGCGGAGGTGTTCGACCGGGGCGTCCGCATCACCACCGTCTGTCCCGGCTTCGTGCGCACGCCGATGACCGCCAAGCACACCGGCTGGATGCCGTTCCTGCTGGAGCCGGACGATGCGGCCGGCCGCATCCTCCGGGCGATTCGCGCGCGCCGGCGCGTCTACAACTTCCCGCTACCGATGGCGGCGCTGATGCGGTTCGTGCGTTTACTTCCGGCGTCGGTCCTCGATCGTGCCGCCGGCTCGTCGCGGTCATTCGAATGAGCCTTGCGACGGCGTTGACACACCGCTAACCTCCCCTCCATGCCTCCGGCACGGACGGCGACGCTTGCAATCCATCCTCTGACTCCGAACCGCTGGAGCGATTTCGAGAGACTGTTCGGGAAGAACGGCGCGTGCGCCGGGTGCTGGTGCACTTGGTGGCGGATGGGCCAGTCGGAGTGGCTTGCCAAGAAGGGCGACGCGACGAAGCGGATGATGCGCGCGCTCGTCAAGAAGGGCCCGCCGCCGGGGCTGCTCGCCTATGCAGAGGGCGAGGCCGTCGGCTGGTGCGCGCTGGCGCCGCGCGAGGATCATTCGCGGTTGGCGCGCTCGAAGATCCTGGCGCCGATCGACGATCAGCGCGTCTGGTCGGTGACCTGCTTCTTCGTGCGGAGGGACTGGCGACGGCGCGGGGTGACGGTCGCGCTGCTCGACGGCGCGTCGCGTTGGGTCGCGGGTCAGGGCGGCCGGATCGTCGAGGGATATCCGACCGACACCGACAAAGCGGAACCGGCTGCATTCGTGTTCCATGGTCTCTTCTCCGCTTTTCGCCGTGCCGGCTTTCGTGAGGTCGCCCGCCGGTCCAAGCATCGGCCCATCGTCCGCAAGAAGGCGGTCGCGCGATGACCCGGCGAAACATCTCCTCGGGCGTGCCGTGGGAGCGGACGGTCGGCTACTCGCGCGCCGTTCGCGTCGGGAGCTTGATCGAGGTCGCCGGGACGACGGCGATCGACGAGCGCGGCCAGGTCGTCGGCCGGGATGACCCGTACGCGCAAGCTGCCTACTCCCTGCAAAAGATCGGCCGGGCGCTGGCCGAGGCCGGTGCCGGATTCGAGAACGTTATCCGGACCCGCATCTTCGTCACGGACATCGCCCGCTGGGAGGAGGTCGGCCGGGCCCACGGCGAGGTCTTCCGCGACATCCGGCCGGCGTCGACCCTCGTCCAAGTGGCATCGCTCGTGCGTCCGGACCTTCTAGTCGAGATCGAGGCGACGGCGCTCGTTCCGGAGGGCTCCTTTTGACCGGTCCCCGCATCGGCTATGCGCTGGCCATGTCGCGGCCGCACTCACACCTCTTCGAGGTGGCGATCATGGTCGACGGGTGGAGCGAGCCTCGCCTCGACCTCGTCATGCCCTCGTGGACTCCGGGCTCCTACATGATCCGCGAATATGCCCGCCACGTGCAGGACTTTGCCGCGACGGTCGACGGGCACCCCGCCCGCTGGGAGAAGACCGCGAAAGACGCTTGGCGCGTGGATACGCCGCTCGGCGGCAGGATCAAGGTGACCTACCGGGTTTTCGCGCACGATCTCACGGTCCGGACCTGCCACCTCGACGGCACCCACGGCTTTGCGAACGGCGGGGCGGTATTCATGTTCATCGCCGACCGCACGCAGGAGCCGTTGACGTTGGAGATCGTCGTCCCCCAGCGCTGGCAGGTCGCGACGGGCCTCGAGCCTCTCGGCGGAGGGAACGGCATTTTCCGGTTCCGCGCCCGCGACTACGACGAGCTCGTCGACGGGCCCGTCGAGTGCGGGACGCATCGGCTGCTCGAGTTCGACGTCGACGGCGTGCCGCACAAGATCGCGCTATGGGGAAACGGGAATGAGGACGAAACGCGCCTGATGGAGGACACGCGCGCCATCGTGCGCGCCCAGCGCGAATTCTTCGGCGGCGTCCCGTACAAGCGATACACGTTCATCGTTCACCTTGCGGCCGGACGCGGAGGGCTGGAGCATCGCAACAGCGCGGTCTTTCTCGTCGACCGGTTCGGCTTCCGACCGCCCTCGTCGTACGAGCGTTTTCTCGAGCTCGTCTCGCACGAGTTCTTCCACGTCTGGAACGTCAAGCGCGTTCGTCCGAAGCCCCTCGGACCGTTCGACTACCGCCGAGAGAACCACACGCGGCAGCTCTGGACCGTGGAAGGCGTCACGTCGTACTACGAGAAGCGCTTCGTCGTGGCGGCGGGACTCTATTCCAAGGAGCGCTACCTCGAGCGGATCGCGGAGGACATCGGGAGCCTGCAATCGCAGCCTGGGCGCGCGCTTCAGTCGCTGGAACAGTCCAGCTTCGACGCCTGGATCAAGCACTACCGCCCCGACGAGAACTCCGGGAACGTCAGCGTCTCGTACTATCAGAAGGGCGCGCTGGTCGCGATGCTGCTCGACCTCGAGATCCGCGCTCTGACCTCGCGGGCGAAGTGCTTGGACGACGTCCTCAAGCACCTGGCCCACCAAGCGACGCTCGACGACGCCGGATTCGCGGAGCCCGACGGCTATCGCGCAGCCGTCGAAGCCGCAGTCGGGGATCACGGGGGCGCGATCAGGAAGTTCTTCGATCGATTTGTCGCGGGCACCGCCGAGCTCGACTACGAGCGCGCCCTGGGGCATGCGGGGCTCGCGCTTTCCTGGAGCCGCGGCGCGTCGAGGGACGGGGAGCGGCCGGGATGGCTGGGGGCATCGACGCGCCCCGACGGATCCTCGCTCATCATCGCCTCCGTGCGCTCCGACGGGCCCGCCGAGGCCGCCGGTTTGTACGCGGGCGACGAGCTGATCGCGCTCGACGGCGTGCGGATCGACGCGACCCGCCTGGCAGCGCGCCTGGCGGAGCGCCCACCGGGCGCAACGGTCCGCGCGACGGTGTTTCGGCGGGATGAGCTGGTCGACATTCCGATGACGTTGGGCGAGCCGCCGGCGGAGACCGCCGCGATCGTACCGCTCGAGAACGCGACGCCCGCTCAGGCGGCGCTGCGCGAAGCCTGGCTGGCTCCTTTCCACCGATGACGCGCGAGCGGCACGACCTGCCCGTCACCGGGATGACGTGCGCAGGATGCGTGGCCACCGTCGAGAAGGCGATCAAGCGCACACCCGGCGTCGAGAGGGCGCTCGTCAACCTTGCCACCGAGAAGGCGACGATCGTCCTCGATCCCGACGTGACCACGCTCCAGCAGATCGCCGTGGCGGTCCACCGCGCCGGGTACGGGCTGATCCTGCCCGAGCCCGGCGTCGCGGACGCCGGGGATCGAATCCGCCGGACCGAGCGGCTCGCCACTTTGGGGCGGTTCCTCGTGGCCGCGATTCTCGGAGCGCCCGTGCTGGCGCTGGGGATGAGCCACGGCGCTCTCGCGATCCCGGGAGAGCGCTGGATCCAGCTCGCCTTGACGAGCGTCGTCATGGTCTTCGCCGGCGGCGGCTATTTCCGTCGGGCCTGGACGGCTCTTCGCCACGGGACGGCCGACATGAACTCCTTGGTCGCGCTGGGAACGGGGGCCGCGTACGTGTACTCGGTCGTCGCGACCGTCGACCCGGCGCTCGTCACGACCCACGCGACCGGTCCTGGAGCGATGCCGCCCGTCTACTTCGAAGCGGCCGTCGGCATCTTGGCCCTCGTGCTCTTGGGGAAGCTGCTCGAGACAGGCGCCCGCGCACGGACCTCCGGCGCCATTCGGAAGCTGGCGAAGCTCCAGGTTCGAACGGCTCGCGTTGTCGAGAACGGCGTCGAGCGCGAGAGCGACATCAGCCTCGTGCGCGTGGGCGACGTCCTCGCCGTGCGCGACGGGGAGGCGGTTCCGCTCGACGGCGTTCTGATCGACGGCGGCTCGGCCGTGGATGAGTCGATGCTGACGGGCGAGAGCCGGCCGGTGACCAAGACACTCGGCGACGAATTGTTCGGCGGAACCACCAACGGAGGCGGCGCGTTCCGGATGCGCGTGACGCGGATCGGACGCGACACCGTGCTGCAGCAAATCGTTCGCATGGTGGACGAGGCGCAGGGCGGCCGAGCTCCGGTGCAGCGGATCGCCGACCATATCAGCGCCATCTTCGTACCGGTCGTGCTCGCCGTCTCGGTCCTCACGTTCGTCGCGTGGATGATCTGGGGCCCTTCCGAGAGTCGTCTCACGCTGGCGCTGATCAATGCGGTCTCGGTCCTGATCATCGCTTGTCCTTGCGCCATGGGGCTGGCCACGCCGACGGCGGTTCTGGTCGCCACCGGGCGAGGCGCGGAGATGGGCGTGCTCGTCAAAGGCGGCGAAGCGCTCGAGTCCGCCGGACGCATCAACACCGTCGTGTTCGACAAGACCGGAACGTTGACGGCCGGCCGCACCGCCATGACCGACCTCTTCGCCGCCTCCGGGTTCGACAAGGTCGAATTGCTGCGCATGGCCGCGGCGGCGGAATCCCGTTCGACCCACCCCATCGCGCCCGCGATCGTCGACGAGGCGCGGCGGCGGCGGCTGGAATACCCGGACGTCTCCCGGTTCGAAGCGGTTCCTGGGTCCGGGATCAAGGCGCAGGTCGGCGGACGGGCGGTGCTCGCGGGGCGGGCGGCGTGGCTCGAGGATGCGGGCATCGTGACGGCGTCCATGGCGGACCGTGCTCGCCAGTTGGCCGCACAAGGGAGAACACCCGTTCTAATCGCCGTCGACGGGGCGCTCGCCGGGCTGATCGGCATCGCCGATCCGGTGCGCGAAGGTGCCGAGGAGGCGGTGGCCTCCTTGAAGGCGATGGGATGCGAGGTCGTGCTGCTTACGGGGGATCGACGAGAGACCGCCGAGGCGGTCGCCCGAGAGGTGGGCATCGATTGGGTCGTTGCCGAGGTGCTCCCGGGGGGAAAGGCCGAGGAGATCGCTCGGCTGCGCGTCGGCGGCAGGCGCGTAGCCATGGTGGGCGACGGGGTCAACGACGCCCCGGCGCTGGCTACCGCCGACCTCGGGGTCGCCGTCGGCACAGGGAGCGACGTCGCCATTGCCGCGTCGGACTTGACCCTCGTGGGGGCCGACCCGCGCGCCGTTGCAGGGGCGCTCGGCCTGGCCCGATACGCCATCGGCGTCATCCGTCAGAATCTCGGCTGGGCGTTCGTCTACAACGTACTCGGCGTTCCGCTCGCTGCCGGGGTCCTCTATCCTTGGACCGGGTGGCTGCTTTCCCCGGTCGTGGCCTCGGTCGCGATGGCGCTCTCCTCGCTCTCGGTCGTCGGGAACAGCCTGAGGCTGACGCGGTATCGAGCTCAAAGCTGAGAGTTGGGCGAAAAAAGAAACCCCCGCGGGTTGCGCGGGGGTTTCACTCCCTCCGGCTTCGAGGCCGGAGGGGATCGGGTTGTGGTCGAACTACCAGGCCAGTCTCGCCTGAATCGCCGCTCGCGTGATGGGATCCGTCTTGTCCGTCGGAGCGATGAATCCGTAGAAGCGGGCGTAGTCGTCGTTCACCTTCAGCTGGCCGACCAGAACCTCGAAGGAAAGGTTCTTCGAGTAGTGGTAGCCGTACTTCAGGTCGAACTCGTCGCCGATCGTGTCTTTGTGCGCGCCGATCACGCTCGTGTTGGACTCCGTCTCCTTGAACATGTGGTAGGCGAACATCACGTAGTGGGCGTCGCCGAACCAATGCTCGTAGCCAAGGTTGAAGTCGGTGATGTTGTGGGGTCCGCCGGTGACCGTGTCCACAGCGTCGAGATCACCGAAGCGGTTGTTCGCGTGGAAGTCGCCCCAGAGCGGAATGAAGTCTTCGTTCTTGGTGGTCGTGTCGAATTTGTCACCCGACGTGATCAGGGTTCCGATGTGGACGCGGCCGTGGGTGTTGCCCGCCTTGTAGTTGAAGGCGAACCAGCCCTCGAGAACCCACGCGCTGATGTCGGTCTTGGGGCCGCCGGCGGGCCCGCCGATGTCGCCGCTCTGCATCGCGTACTCGATGTCCCAGTCGAACATGTTGAGCTTGTCGCCGTTCATCATGCCGCGGTTCCACCGCGCGCCATAGGTGTACACGCTCGAGTCAGGGAAGAAGATCGGACCGTCTGGACCGAGGTTCTGGTTGACGAGGACGTAGCCGCCGACGGTGCCCCAATTCGTGAAGTTCCAGTCGTAGGTCGCGCCCCAGAAGTTGCTGTCGTTCGAGCCGCCGGGGGAAACGCACGGGCCGAAGCAGTTCTCCTCGGCGATCTTGTAGTAGAAGACGTTCAAGTCGTTGTGCCCGTGATTCCACCTGCCGCGAACGCCGTCAAACGACAGACCGGAATAGAAATCGTTGTCGCCCATGAAGAGCTCGGTCCCGTAGGTGTGCTCCTGGCGACCAAGACGGATGCTGAAATCGGACCCCCAGAGCTTCGCGATGTCCACGTATCCCTGGTAGAGCTGAATTCCCTGGGTCGCGAACTGGTAGGCCGCATCGGCTTGGCCAATGGGTGTGGGAGGCATGAAGAACGGGTTGTCCTTCGACGGATCGAACTCGTCGCCGAAGTGGCCGGTGTACTGGAGATCGACGTGGGCACTGACGTTCTTTGAGAAGTTGCCCGTGATGCCGACCATCACCCGGTAAGGTGTGAAGGAGAGTTGGTCGTCGTTGACCGGGCTCGAGCCGGAGTTGTCCTTCAGGTCGAGGTAGTTGTTGAGGTACTCGTACCTAGCCCGAACCATTCCGTCGAAATCGAACGTCGGCTTTTCGTCGTCTGCGGCGCGGGCGGGGGCGATCGTCAGCCCTGCCATCGCGCCAGCGAGGACCATGAACAGCGCCTTCTTCATTACCAGCCTCCCAGCTGTGAGTCCGTACCGAATCCGCGGGGGGGCGGGATCCGGGGACCATCCCCGGCTTCGGTCGTGAGCTCTTTGATACTCGGTTGAACCCCCCGACAATCTGGTCTTTCGTCCAGAGCGCGGTAAACAGCAATCCATATGCCCCTGACAACCGAATTTGTAAGTCATGTTAAGGGTGTTTTAATTCAATAACTTGGTAGGTCATCGACCCAAAACCCGACAAGATTTATGGGGGTCTTAATGCGGGGGAGATCCAACGCGTTGAATCGTCCAAGGGCATGGACCGGGTGAATGAGCCTCAGAGATAGAGCGCCGGTAGGAGGAGCAAGCCAATCACTGAGATGACGAGCCAATAGCCCGCCACCAAGGTCAGGGAAGCGTTCGGAACCGCCCCGCGAGCCGAGTAGATCCCATGAAGACTTCCCGCGACAACGGCGATCGAGAACAGCCGCTGCATAGTCGCAGCAGAACTTCGGTGCCTTTGCGAACGCCTCCGCTCCTTTACTTCTTGAACAGCTTCGCGTACTCGCCGAAGCCTTGGGCCTCGAGCTCGCCAAGCGGAACGAAGCGAAGGGAGGCGCTGTCGATGCAATAGCGCAGCCCGCTCGGCGGCGGACCGTCGAGAAAAACGTCGCCCAAGTGGCTGCCTGCGAGGCGGCTCTTGACCTCCGCTCCCATCAGGACCATGGGGCCGTGAGTGACCTTCACGACGTTTTCGGCCTCCAGCGGCCTCGAGAAGCTCGGCCAACCGGTCCCGCTGTCGAACTTGTCGGTCGAGCTGAAGAGCGGCTCGCCGGAGACGACGTCGACGTAGATCCCGGCCTCGTGGTTGTTCCAGTAGGCGTTGTCGAACGGCGGCTCGGTGGCTCCGTTCTGGGTCACGTCGTATTGGAGCGGCGTCAGGCGGCGATGCAGCTCTTCGGCGCTCGGCTTCACGTAGGACTTCGGGCCGGCTGCCCGGGCCGACGGCGCTGCGGACGGTTTGGCCGCCGCGGGCCCGATCGGCGGCTTGCTTTCCCATGTGCGCTCGATGAACGACCCGCGCCCCGAGCCCCATTTGTACGCGAGGTACTCGGCGCGATGCTTGCTGCAGTACGCCTGGTGGTACTCCTCCGCCCGGTAAAAAGGCCCGGCAGGGAGGATCAGGGTGGCGATCGGCTTGTCGAACCAGTGCGTCGCTTCGAGAGCCGCCTTGGAGGCTTCGGCGATCCGCCGCTGCTCCGGGCCGTTGACGAAGATCGCGGTGCGGTATTGAGACCCGCGATCCGCGAACTGCCCGCCGGGATCCGTGGGATCGATCTGGCGCCAGAAGATGTCCAGAATCTGAGCGTAGGTGATCTTCGACGGATCGAAGCGGACGGACACCGATTCGAAGTGGCCCGTCTCCCCCGATGAGACGGCCTCGTAGGTCGGATTCGGCTTCTGCCCGCCGGTGTAGCCGGAGACCGCTTCGATGACGCCGGGCACGTCGTCGAACGCTCCCTCGATGCACCAGAAGCACCCGCCCGCGAGCAGTGCGACCTCGGATTTCTCCGATGCGGGAGATGTCTTGGCGCCGTCGCGGGCGGATGCCGCGTCGCTTCCCCCGCAGGCGGCCAGACCGATCGCGGCGAGAAGCCCACACACAGACAGATGGTTTCGCATGATTCCTCGTGCGCCCCAATCCTTCCTACGTTCAGGAGACGACCGCCGGATTCATGATGGACGATTCGGGGGCATTTCGCATGCGCAGGCGTCCGTGCCGCGCGTATCCTTAACGGCTTCAAGAGCATCGTAATTCCCCTGGTCTGGAAAAATCGCCGTCGGGGAATACCTTTGTTCCGGCGAACGATAGGCGGACGGGGATCCCGTTTCGGGGGCGAACTTTGACGACCGACCGCGACGTGCTGACGCCCGATGGCTTGACCTTTGTCCTCGATCTGGGGCGGCGCTTCGCTCCGCGCGTGAGCGAGCTGCTGGAGGCGCGTCGCTCGATGCAGGCGCGCTACGACCGAGGCGACCGCCCGCGCTTTTTGCCCGAGACGCGCGAGATTCGCGAAGGGGCTTGGAAGATCGCCCCGCCCCCCGCGGATCTCGCGGACCGGAGGGTCGAGATCACCGGCCCGGTCGACCGTAAGATGATCATCAACGCGTTGAACTCCGGCGCCTCCGTCTTCATGGCCGACTTCGAGGACTCGAACGCGCCGACCTGGGCCAATGTGCTGGACGGCCAGGCCAACCTTCGGGATGCCGTCGACGGAACGATCGCGTACGACGACCCGGGCTCCGGCAAGAGCTACCGCCTCGGCGGGAAGACCGCGGTGCTGATGGTCAGGCCGCGCGGCTGGCACCTCGTAGAGCGCCACGTCCAGGTGGACACCCGCCCGATTCCGGCCGGATTGTTCGACTTCGGTGTCTTCCTGTTTCACAACGCGAAGGCTCTGCTGTCGAAAGGATCGGGACCGTACTTCTACCTCCCGAAGATGCAAAGTCATCTCGAAGCTCGCCTGTGGAACGACGTCTTCGTTCACGCCGAGCGAGCCCTCGGGTTACCGGCGGGAGTCATCAAAGCGACGGTCCTCATCGAGACGCTCCCGGCCGCCTTCGAGATGGATGAAATCCTCTGGGAACTGCGCGACCACGCCGCGGGACTCAATTGCGGGCGCTGGGACTACATCTTCAGCTTCATCAAGGTCCACCGGAACGATCCGGGCGCGGTCCTCCCGGACCGATCGCAGGTCACGATGGACCAAGGGTTTCTCCGGGCCTACACCCAGCTGCTGATCAAGACCTGCCATCGCCGCGGTGCCCATGCGATGGGCGGCATGGCCGCCCAGATCCCGATCAAAGGCGACCTCGCCGCGAATGATGCCGCGATCGCGAAGGTCGTGGCGGACAAGCAGCGCGAGGTGCGCGACGGGCACGACGGCACGTGGGTCGCCCACCCTGGGTTGGTGCCTGTCGCCGTCCAGGTTTTCGACGCGACGATGCCCGGGCCGAATCAGCTGACCAGGCTCCGCGAGGACGTCTCGGTGGGAGAGGCCGACCTTCTGGCCGTGCCGCGCGGGACGAGAACGGAGGCGGGACTGCGCTGGAACCTGCGCGTGGGGGTCCAATACCTGGAGGCCTGGCTTCGCGGCGTCGGATGCGTGCCCCTTTACCATCTGATGGAAGACGCCGCGACCGCCGAGATCTCGCGGACACAGGTCTGGCAGTGGATCCGCCACCGCGCGGCGCTCGATGACGGCCGCAAGGTCGACGCGCCGCTCGTGCACGCTACGTTCGAATCCGAAATGGCCGAGCTCCGTTCCGAGCTGGGAGCGGAGCGATTCGACGGCGGTCGGTTCAAGGAAGCCATCGCGCTGTTCGAGGGATTGATCTTTTCCTCGACGTTCGAAGAGTTTCTGACCATCCCGGCCTACGACCTTCTTCGCGATTGAGCCCGAGGAGACCCCCATGCCCGATGCGAATTTGCATGCCCCCGTCAACCGCTTCCGAGGGATCGAGCGGCCTTACGGCGACGCCGACGTCGAGCGCCTCCGCGGCAGCGTGAGGGTGGAGCACACGCTCGCCCGCCTCGGCGCGACTCGGCTGTGGGAGCTCCTTCACACGCGTGACTACATCAACTCTCTGGGCGCATTGAGCGGCAATCAGGCGGTGCAGCTGGTCCGGGCGGGATTGGAGGCCGTCTACGTCTCGGGTTGGCAGGTGGCCGCGGATGCGAACTCGTCTCCGATGACATACCCCGATCAGAGCCTGTACCCCGCGGATTCGGTTCCACGCCTCGTCAGGCGAATCAATCAAGCGCTTCTCCGGGCCGATCAGATCGAGCACATGGAAGGGAGCGTGACGCGTCCCTGGATGGCGCCGCTGATCGCCGACGCGGAGGCCGGTTTCGGCGGGCCGCTGAACGCGTTCGAGCTGATGAAGGCGATGATCGAGGCAGGCGCCGCCGGCGTTCACTTCGAGGACCAGCTCTCGTCGGAGAAAAAGTGCGGCCACCTCGGAGGGAAGGTGCTCGTCCCGACGAGCCAGTTTCTGCGCACGCTGGTCGCGGCACGCCTGGCGGCCGACGTGCTCGGCACCCCCACCTTGCTGATCGCCCGCACCGATGCCGACTCGGCCAAGCTGCTGACGTCCGACGTCGATCCCCGGGACCGTCCCTTTTGCACCGGCGAACGGACCTCCGAAGGGTTCTACCGGATCCGATGCGGCCTCCCGATGGCGATCGCCCGAGGAATTGCCTTCGCGCCGTACGCGGATCTCCTCTGGTGCGAGACGTCGACGCCCGATCTTCACGAGGCACGGGAATTCGCCGACGGCATCCACGCGAAATTCCCCGGCAAGATGCTCGCGTACAACTGCTCCCCGTCGTTCAATTGGAAGAAGCACTTGGACGACGCGACGATCGCCAAGTTCCAGCGGGAGCTAGGGGCGATGGGGTACAAGTTCCAATTCGTCACGCTCGCAGGATTCCACGCCTTGAACCACGGGATGTTCGCGCTAGCCCAGGCTTACCGGAGCTCGGGGATGACCGCATATTCGGCCCTCCAGCAGGCCGAGTTTGCCGCCGAGCGCGACGGCTACACCGCCACCAAACACCAGCGCGAGGTCGGCACCGGCTACTTCGACGAGGTGGCGAAGGTGATCTCGGGCGGGGCGTCTTCCACGGTTGCGCTCGAGGAATCGACCGAGAGCGAGCAGTTCTGAGGCAACTTCGGTGGCGCCTGCGGGCGGCTCGTCCGGCGGCTAAACTAAGCCGGGCGACCGCACGTATTCACGGGCGTCGTATCGCCACCGAAGGAGTCCTCGATGACCATCCGCCGCTTCCGTCTCGCTGCGCTCGCGCTGTCCGCGATCGCCGTCTTCGCGCCGTCCCGGGCGGACGACCAGCCGATCTCGCAGCTTCCCTACACGCCGAGCCTCGACCCGGCCGCCATGGACCGCAGCGCCGATCCGTGCCAGGACCTCTATCAGTACGCCTGCGGGGGTTGGATGAAGAACAACCCACTGCCCGGAGACCAGCCCAGCTGGAGCGTGTACGGCAAGCTCGCCCAGGACAATCAGCGATACCTTTGGGGGATCCTCGAGGACGCGGCGAAGCCAGAACCGTCGCGAACGCCGACGCAGCAGAAGATCGGCGACTATTTCGCGGCGTGCATGGATGTGGATGCGGTGGAGAAGGCCGGGGCGCAGCCGTTGGCCGCCGACTTGGCGAGGATCGCGGGGATGAAGTCGATCGCCGAGCTTGGTCCCATTCTTGGATCGCTTCACGCCCGGGTCATCAGCAATGGCGTTTTGTTCGGCAACGGCGTCGAGCAAGACGCGAAGGAGTCGACTCAGCAGATCTTCGCGGTCTACGCTGGGGGGCTGGGGCTCCCGGATCGGGACTACTACTTCAAGGACGACGACAAGTCGAAGGAAACTCGCGCCAAGTACGTGGAATACGTCGCGCGGATGCTCGAGCTCACCGGCGATTCCCACGAGCGGGCGAAGATCGGCGCGGCGACGGTCCTGCGCATCGAGACCGAGCTCGCGAGGGCATCGCTCACACGCGTGGAGCGGAGGGACCCTTACAAGATCTACCACCACACCGCCCCAGCCAAGCTCAAGAAGCTCGTTCCGGGGTTCGACTGGGACGGCTACTTCGCTGCCGTCGGCGGTCGACCGAGCGCATGGCTCAACGTCTCGGAGCCCGCGTTCTTCACCGAGGTGGGCGCGCGCCTCAAGGCCGAAAAGCTGGACGACATGAAGACGTACCTCCGCTGGTCGCTGACGAACATGAGGGCCGATTACCTCTCGAAGGCGTTCGTCGACGAGCACTTCGCCTTCTATCGCGCCTACCTGCGCGGCGTGAAGGAGCCTCAGCCGCGCTGGAAAAAGTGCGTCGGCTGGGTCGACCGCGACCTCGGCGAGGCGCTGGGCAAGGAGTTCGCGGACCGCACCTTCCCGCCGGAGACGAAGGCGAAGACGGTCGCGATGACCAATCTCGTTGTCGCCGCGATGAAAGACCGCATTCAGGGGCTCGACTGGATGAGCGCCGAGACCAAGAAGCACGCGATCGAGAAGTTGGGGAAGATTCGGAACAAGGTGGGCTACCCGGACAAGTGGCGCGACTATTCGACGCTTCAAGTTTCGCGCGGCGACTTCTTCGGCAACGTCGCGCGGTCGATCGTCTTCGAGACCAACCGGCAGCTGGCGAAGATCGGCAAGCCCGTCGACCGCGGCGAGTGGGGCATGACGCCGCCTACGGTGAACGCCTACTACAACCCCTCGATGAACGACATCAACTTTCCGGCCGGCGTGCTCATGCCGCCGCTCTACGACGCGAAGCTCGACGACGCGCCGAACTACGGGAACACGGGTTCCACGATCGGCCACGAGCTGACGCACGGATTCGACGACGAGGGGCGGCAGTACGATGGCGACGGCAACTTGCGCGATTGGTGGACGAAAAAGGACGGCGAGGAGTTCGAGAAGCGCGCCAACTGTATCCGCGACCAGTATTCGAGCTACGTCGTCGTGGACGACATCAAGATCAACGGCAAGCTGACGTCCGGTGAGGACATCGCCGATCTCGGCGGAACGATCCTCGCCTGGGCCGCGTGGAAAGAAGCGACCAAGAGCGAGAAGCTCGTTCCGATCGACGGGCTGACGCCCGACCAGCGGTTCTTCGTCGGGCTCGCGCAATGGGCCTGCGAGAACGAGCGCCCCGAGAACCAGAGGCTCCTGGCCGCGACCAATCCGCACTCCCCCGGCAAGTACCGGATCAACGGGGTCGTCGTGAACATGCCCGAGTACGCGGCGGCGTTTCAGTGCCCGGCCGGCGCCGCTCTGGCGAAGCCTGCCGACAAGATCTGCAAAGTCTGGTAGCCGGAATAGGGGACACTCCCCTATTCCGGCTTGCCCGGCAAGAGCGCGTCCATCGGGACGTGGCGAGGACCGGAGTCGTCGCAGACCGAGTACTTCGGCTCGCCGCCGCCGAACATCGCCATCGCGGCGTGCTCGCCGGCGATGTTCATCGCGTAGAACTTGACGTCGAATTTGGGCGTTCCGTCGGGCTTCAAGAGCCGTTGCTCGATCGTCCTCGCCTTGATCCGTCGGAGCGCTTCGGCGATCGCATCCTTGGGATGCGCGCCGCGCCGCATCTCCTCGACGACGAAGAACGACGACAGCCCGTAGAGGTTGGCTTCACCGCGCCCAGTCGAGCCGCACGCGCCGACGTCGCCGTCCACGTAGTTGCCGGCACCGAGGATCGGCGAGTCCCCCACGCGGCCCGGGATCTTGAACGAAAGCCCGCTGGTGGTCGTTGCCCCGCACAGCTCGCCGTTGCCGTTGAGCGCGCTCATGTGGATCGTGCCGTAGACCCGATCCGGGGAGAGGAGCCCTTCCGCGATCATGGCCCGGCGGGCCCGGGCGCCTTCGGAGAGCCTCTTCTCCGGATCGAGATAGTGCTCCGGATCGAGACGGCGCTTCCACTCGAGCCACTTCTTCCGCGAGTGCTCGGTGTTCAGGTCGTCCTCGATCGTGAAGCCGAACTGCCGCGCGAACCTCTGCGCACCGGCTCCGACCAGCAGGTGATGATCGGTGTTCTCCATGACCGCCTTCGCCACGAGGCTGGGCGTTCGCACACCTTCGAGCGCCGCGACGCCTCCGGCCCGTTTCTTCCTCCCATGCATCACACACGCGTCGAGCTGAACCACGCCATCGGCGTTCGGAAGACCGCCGTACCCCACGCTGTCGTCCAACGGATCGAGCTCGACAATGTTGACCCCGGCGAGAATCGCATCGAGCGCATCCTCTCCGCGCGCGATCCGCGTGAACGTCTCGTGAACCGCGGTCCGCAGGCCCCCGTTCTTGAACTCGTTTCCATTCTTGGACGAGATGACGACGGCGCGCGCCGGCTTCGCGCGCACGACCGCCGCCGAGAGCCCGGCTGCGATTCCCGTCCTGACGAAATCCCGCCGTGAGACTTTCGACGACATGGCGCGGCCTCCAGCCGCCGATTATCGCCGGGATCCCCACGGTCGTCGCTACGCGACGCGCGCGGTCGCCAGAATTTCCTGGATCGACGCCAGGGTCTGGCGGTAGCGCTGTTCGTCCCGGCGGTGAGCCTCGGTCCGCGTCAGCCTCCAGCCGTGGGTGCCTGCGGCCGGGGCGCAGAAGAAGACGTCCGCTGCGGAACCCGTACCGTCGAACAGGTCGCGAAGCTGGAAGATCCTGTGCCGGCGGGCCCCGGCGGTCGGTGCGCTCCGGATTCCGCGGAGGTTGTCGCGAAGCGCTTCGGCGGCGAGGGTGAACCCGCTGTCCTCCAAGAGCGCGATGGCGTCTTGCAGCAGGGTTTCGATGCGTCGCAAGTCAGTCATGGCGTCCTCCGCAGATTAGGAATGCGCTCCGCCCATGACAACGGTGTGACGCCCCGGTTAATTCCCCGTTGCGCCCGGGTCTTTCCCGGTCCGACGTTACAATTCCGGCCATGAAGCTCATCGAATGCGTTCCGAATTTCAGCGAAGGGAGCGATCGCGCCGTGATCGACGCGATCGCAGCCGAGATCACCGCGACCCCCGGTGCGGTGCTGTTGGACGTCGATCCGGGAGTCGCCACCAATCGGACGGTCGTCACGTTCATCGGCGGCCCCGATGCGGTGGAGCAGGCGGCGTTCCGCGCCATCCGGAAGGCCGCGGCAACGATCGACATGACGAAGCATCGCGGCGAGCACCCGCGCTTGGGCGCGACCGACGTCTGCCCGTTCGTTCCCGTTCAGGGCGCAACGATGGACGACTGCGTCGCCGTCGCGAAGCGGCTCGGCCGGCGCGTCGGCGAGGAGCTCGGTATTCCGGTCTACCTCTACGAGGCCGCAGCGACAACCCCGTCGCGCCGCTCGCTCGCGGACATCCGCAAGGGGGAATACGAGGCCCTGCCCGAGAAGATGAAGGATCCCTCGTTCGCTCCGGATTTCGGTCCCGCCCGGTTCAACTCGAAATCCGGCGCGACCGTCATCGGCGCGCGCGAATTCCTGATCGCCTACAACGTCAATCTGAACACCCGAGACAAGAAGCTCGCGACCGCCATCGCGCAGGCGATTCGGGAGGCCGGATCCTCGAAGCGCGGGCCCGACGGCAAGCTCAGCGTCACACCGGGCCGGTTCAAGGAGTGCCGCGCGGTCGGCTGGTACATCGAGGAGTTCGGTCGGGCGCAAGTCTCGATCAACCTGACGAATTACAAGATCACGCCGGTTCACGCCGTCTTCGATGCAGTCTGCGAAGAAGCGGAGAAGCTCGGCCTGAGGGTCACGGGATCCGAGCTGGTCGGCCTGATTCCGCGCGACGCACTGCTCGCGGCCGGCGACCACTATCTCTCCAAGCAGGGAAAGACGAGCGGAGTGCCCGAAAAGGAGCGCGTCCACACCTCGGTGCTCTCCCTGGGATTGTCCGAGCTCGCGCCGTTCGACCCCGGTCTCAAGGTGATCGAGTATCGCTACGCCGGAAAGCCGTCGGGGCTCGCCGCGATGAGTCTGTGCGACTTCGCCGACGAAGTCTCGAGCAGCTCCCCCGCTCCCGGAGGCGGAAGCGTCGCAGCGCTGTGCGGCGGCCTTTCGGCGGCGCTCTCGTCGATGGTCGCCGCGCTGGCTTGGCCGAAGCCCGGCATGGAGAGCGCTCGCCCTGTGCTGCGGTCCGCAGGAATCGAGGCGCAGTCCTTGAAAGACTGGTTCCTCGCAGCCGTCGAGCGCGACACCGAGGCTTTCAATGCCGTGCTCGCCGCCCGGCGACTACCGAAGGCGACCGACGACGACCTCGCCGCTCGCGACGCCGCCCTCGAGCGCGCGAGCCAGGGCGCTGCGCAAGTCCCGCTCGACGTTCTCGAGTCGTCCGTCAGGGCGTTGGAGCTCGCGCTCACGGCTGCCGCGAAGGGTCATCCAAGCTCGGCGTCGGATGCCGGCGTTGCGGGGGCGTGCGCGCTCGCCGCCGCGGAGGGAGCGTCGCTCAACGTGCGCATCAACACGCCGTCGTTGACCGATCGGAAGGCGGCCGAGGATTTCGCACGCCGGCAGTCGAACGCGCTCGCTCGGGCGCGCGACCTGGCTGAGAGAGTTCGCGAGGCCGTCGACCGGGCGCTGAGCTAGTCGATGATCAGTTCTGGGCTTCAGGCGGCTCGACCATCGAGAGCCGGTAGATCGTTCCGCGCTTGCTACCGATGCGCTCCAGGAGACCCCTGTCGACGAGGCGGCGGAGGTTGTCCTTGAGTGTGTTCCGATTCGCTCCGGTCGCCGCCATCAAGAGCGACGCGGCCCCGGTTCCGTTCTCGCGGATGGCGTCGAGGATGGCCCGCTGCAACGGAGGGAGCTCGCGGGCGCGCGTCTCCAAGTCGATCTTGGCTTGCAGTCGCATCGCCAGCGCCTGGAAGGATTCGAGGAAGAACGATATCCACGGAGTGAGGTCCGCCTCGTCGGTCCAGATCTTGGTTTGCGCTCCGTCGATCGCGTCGTAGTAGCTGAACCTCATCTCTTCGAAGACGCGCTCGAGGCTCGCGTAGTCGGCGAAGCCGTACCCCGCACGCCGCAACAAGTGAGGCAGGATCACCCGCGCCGTGCGGCCGTTGGCCCGCTCGAATGGGCTGATGGAGGTGTAGTAGATGAAGAACGTCCCCACGACGAGCACAGGGTGATGCTCGCCGCCGCGCATCTCGATCTCGAGCCAGGAGACGAGGTCCTCGATCTTGTCTTGAAGCAATCGTGGCGGTAAAGTCTGTAGCACTCGTCCCTGGGCGCGGCCTTCGGCATCGAACACTTCGAGATGAAGAGGGGCCTCGCGCAGAGAGCTCGGGGAGGGAGGATTGCCGGCTTTGCCCAATACGACCGCGTTCACCGCTGCCAGCTCTTCGAGGGTGACGATCGGACTCGAGGCGGGAAACGACCGGTCGATGGCGGCGGCGTACCCGACCAGCTCCGCCCGTTCCGGGGCGGTAGCGGTCAGGCCCGCGAGGATGGTGCTCACCTCCGACTCGGTGGCCCGTATCCCGGCGATCCGGCACGAGGCAGCGACGGACTGGACGCGCGCGGCCTGGCGAAGTCGAGCCAGCGCCTCTGGTGAGACGGCCGTACCCCCCGCCCAAATGGTCCGAAACTGGCCGATTCTAGCTAGCGCTTTGAGGATTTCTGGGTTGACGGGAATTTTCACGTCCATTTCACCCAATTCTCCACCCAAATCAGGCCACCCCCTTACGGGAGGATGGGGAACGCCGGGTCCCGCTCAAGAGCCGTCGTGGCACCGATGATAGACGATCCTCATATTCAAGTCCCGAAGATCGGTAAGAACACCCGTTCTCGGTGGAGAACTCTCATGAGCGGTCACCCCGAAAGTACAAACCGCCAGGGCTTCAGGTTCAGGACGGGAGTGCCGGCGGAATTCCGAGACGCCGGGACGGCTATCACCTGCGAAGCCCAAAATATTAGCCGGAGCGGGGCCCTCTTGGTCGGCGATTTTCAGCCGCCCTCCACGGAAATCATCGAATTCACCCTACGCGCCCCGTCCGGATCGCTGGCGGTCAACCTCGTGGGCCGCATTATTCGCGTCTCACCCAACACGGGGGGCGACGGCCTGCGAATGGGCCTCGAATACGTGGATCTGACTGCGGAGCAGCGGGATACGTTGGAGCTTCTGCTCGCGCGCCTCCTGGAGACTCCGACAGGAGGGCCTTTCGACCATCTCAAACCGGGCGCATCGACGACCGAGATCAAAAAGGCTCTCGATGCGATACCACTCCCCCAGCGCGTCGCGCTGGCCTCGCGGGCAAACGCTAAGGATCGCGAATACCTGCGGGCCGATACCAATCCCGGGGTCTTGGAGGCGTTGGCGCACAACCCGCACCTGACCGTCGCCGAGGCTTGCGCGCTGGCCTCGTCACAGCACGTCTTGGCGGGGACGCTCGAGACGCTCGCCAACGACACGAGGCTCCATACGGACGAGGAGCTCTTCTTCACCATCGCTCGGCATCCGCGGATCTCTCCGGTCACCATCGAAAAGATCGTGACGAGCCTGAAGGTACCGCAGCTCAAGAGGCTGCTGACGAAGCCGGGTCTGAACCAGATCCTTCGCGAGAAGTTGATCAAGAAGACGAATTTGCGCTGAGCCGCGGTCTTGCGACTCAGGCTTCGCCCAGGTCGTACACGACCATCCCCGATCGCAGCTTCGGCTCGAACCAGGTGCTCTTGGGGGGCATGACATCGCCCGCGTCGGCGACCCGCATGACGTCGTCGAGGCTCGTCGGGTACATGGCGAACGCTACGGCGTGCTCCCCGGAGTCCACCCGCCGCGAGAGCTCGTCGACCCCTCGGATCCCCCCTGAGAACGCGATGCGCGGATCGGTCCGAGGATCCTCGACGCCCAGAATCGGTCCGAGGATCCGCTCTTGAAGGACTGAGACATCCAGGCTCTTCACCGGATCGTCCGGGTGGACGGTACCCGGTCGAGCGGTGACGAGACGCCACATGCCGCCGAGGTACATCCCGAACGAAGCTCGCGCCGGCGGACGCTTCGCCGGCCACGGTTCCTCGACGTCGAACCCTTCCGCGGCAATCCGGGCGACCAAGCGTGACGAGTCCAGACCGTTGAGGTCGCGGACGAGGCGGTTGTAGTCGAGGATCGCGAGCTCGGCCGCCGGGAAATGAACACTGAGAAACCGGTTGAACGGCTCGTTCCCGGAGACGATTCTCGCGCGCGCTCGCCGCATCGTCGCGAGGCGCGCGTACGCCGCGGCGCGATGATGACCGTCGGCGACATAGCTGACCGGGATCGCGGCGAGCGCCGATTCGAGCTTCGCCGCCGCCGTGGGGTCGTCGACGACCCAGAGCGCGTGGCCGATGCCGTCCACCGCTCGAAACTCCACGTCCGCGCGGCGCCCGGTCCCCGCCGCGACCAGCGCGTCGATCTCGGCGCGGCCTCGGTACGCCAGAAACACCGGCCCCGGATGGGCGTCGATCGCCTCCGCATGACGAGTCCGGTCGTCTTCCTTGTCCGGACGAGTGTGCTCGTGCTTCTTGATGCGCCCCAGCAGAAAGTCATCGACCGACGCAGCTCCGACAACGCCGGTTTGCGCGTGATCGCCCATCCACTGCCGGTAAAGGTAGAAGGCCGGACGCGGATCGCGGACGAGCCAGCCGGCCGCTCGCATGGCCCGAAAATTCTCACGCGCCTTGGCGTAGACGCGCTCGTCGGCAGGACCGATGGCCGGGTCGAGATCGATCTCGGATTTGACGACGTGCAAGAACGTGTAAGGGTCGCCCTTGGCCAGTGCCCTCGCTTCGTCTGAGTCCAGGACGTCGTAGGGAAGGGACGGGATCCTCGCGGCGAGGTCGGCTCTCGGCCGCAGGCCGCGAAAGGGCCTCACATTCATCTCCAGATCTCCCCGGCGGAGGTTAACATGCGATCGTCATGAGAATCGTCTTCGCGGCTATGGTGCCTCTGTGCCTTGCGGTCGCCGTGATCGGCGCGGACAACGCCGAGCCGGTGCCGCGTATCGTGGATGCGGGCCTCAGGAGCGAGCAGGCCTACCGGAAGCTCTCCTGGCTCACCGACCGCATCGGTCCTCGCCTGTCCGGATCCGACAATCTCAACGCCGCGATCGCATGGACCCAGGCCGAGATGAAAAGGGACGGACTCGTCAACGTCGGTGCCGAGCGCGCGATGGTTCCTCACTGGGTGCGCGGCGAGGCGAGTGGAAGGATCCTCGCTCCCGCGCCGCATCCGATGGAGATCCTGGCGCTCGGCATGAGCGACGGTACGCCGCCCGAGGGGATCGCGGCGGACGTCATCGAGGTGTCGAGCCTCGAGGACGTTCAGGCGCTGGGCGACAAGGCCAAGGGAAAGATCGTCTTGTTCAACAAGAAGATCTTTCCCAACGGGGGAGACGATCGGGGCTACGGCTCGGCGGCGGGCCTCCGCCACAAGGGGGCCGCCGCATCCGCGAAGGTCGGCGCGGTCGGTATGCTGATTCGCTCGCTGGCGACGGCCGATCTCAGGCTCCCGCACACGGGCTCGATGGAATACGAAGACGGCGTGCCGCACATCCCTGCCGCAGCGATCGCTCCGGAGGACGCCGAGCTGATTCACCGCTTTCTCGCCGCCGGCGAGACGGTCAAGGTCACGTTCACACTGTCGTGCAAGAACCTTCCCGACACCGAATCGGCGAACGTGGTCGGCGAAGTCCGTGGGAGCGAGAAGCCCGACGAGATCGTCGTGATCGGGGGCCACCTCGACTCGTGGGACGTCGGCACGGGAGCGCAGGACGACGGGGCCGGTTGCGCGGTCGTCATGGAGGCCGCGCGGTTGATCCGGTCGCTGGCCCTGAAGCCGAAGCGGACGATACGGGTCGTGCTCTTCACGAATGAAGAGAACGGGCTGCGCGGAGGCATCGCCTACGCGAATACGCACGCGGCGGAGCTGTCGAAGCACGTCGCCGCGATCGAATCCGACTCCGGAGGGGCACGACCTCAAGGCTTCGGGGTCACCGCCGGACCCGGCGCCGTCGAGGTCGTCCGGAGACTGGCAGCCCCGCTCGCGCCGATCGCCGCGGACGACGTGCAGGCGGGCGGCGGCGGCGCGGACATTTCGAAGTTGGCCGATGCCGGGGTTCCCCAGCTCGGGCTTCGTCAAGACGGGACCCATTACTTCGACGTTCACCACACGATGGCCGACACGCTCGACAAGGTCGACCCGCACGACCTTGCGATGAACGCGACGGCGATGGCGCTGATGGCCTGGCAGCTCGCGAACCTCGATCCGCCGCTCGCCCGCCCCGAACCGGCGCCTTCCAAGCCCTAGCGGTCCGAAAGCTCGAAGCCGGCGACCAGCTCGCGCGCCGGCACGGGCGTCGCCGTCGGCCTCAAGCCGTGGCGATGCGCGAGCTGCCCAACCACCACCTCGGCCGACATTCCCGCATCGCACAGCTCCTGGAGCGTGACGCCCCGGTGGCGTTTCGAGAGCCGCACTCCGTCGTCTCCCAAGAGAAGCGGGACGTGACCGAAGGCTGGCGGTGCCGCATCGAGAGCGCGGTAAATGAGAATCTGCCGGACCGTCGAGGGCAGCAGGTCGTCTCCGCGAACGACTTCGGTGATCTTCATCGCGATGTCGTCGACGACGACGGCGAGCTGGTAGGCGGGCACGCCGTCCGCGCGGCGCACGACGAAATCTCCGATCGAGCCGGGATCGGCCTCGTGGGGGCCATGCACGAGGTCGACGAACGCCTCGATCTCGTCAGGCTCGACGCGGAATCGCCACGCGTGCGCGCGCCCCGCGTCGATGCGGCCCCTCACCTCGGAGTCGGAAAGGTCGCGGCACGTCCCGGGATACAACGCCTCGTCCCCTGGCGCCTGCGGAGCGCTCGCGGCCGAGCGAACATCCTTGCGGCTGCAGAAGCAGGGATAAACCCGACGCGCGGCGAGCAGCTTCGCGAACGCGGCGTCGTAAAGCGCTCTCCGTTCGCTCTGCGCGTAGGGCGCATGCGGACCCCCGACGTCCGGTCCTTCGTCCCAGTCGAGGCCGAGCCAGCGAAGGTCGCGAAGGATCGCTTCGGCCGAGCCGACGACGACTCGGGGACGATCGAGATCCTCCATGCGCACCACGTAGGCGCCGCCCTTCGCCCGCACCGAGAGCCAAGCGAGGACCGCCGTCGAGGCGTTCCCGAGGTGGGTCCTCCCCGTCGGGCTGGGGGCGTAACGGCCGCGTGGATTCATGCCCGCGAACGATGCCACAGGGCGCGGTCCGGGGCGTCCCTCCTAGGTTTTTGGCGACCGGTTGCGCCTCGAGGTCCCGCGACCGAAATTGCCCACATGAGACGACAAGGCGGCGGATTCGGGTTCGTGATCTTGCTCGTGGTTCTCGCGGTCGTGTTCTATCTCGCGATGAGCAATTTCAAGTCGGTCGCCCCCGAGGCGATGGAGATCCAGAAGCACAACAGGGCCAGAAAGGCCGGTCAAGACGTGCGCCCCGAGGATCTCCAGCCGAAGCCTCAATCGACGTCCGCCTCGGGCGACTCGTGGAATCCGACTCCGCCGTCGCGCCCGAACTTGAGCACGATGGACCAGAAGACCTCGGAACACAGCGCCGACGTCAAGGACGCCCTCTCGCAGGCCAACTGACCCGGCAGCTAGAATGCCGCCTCCCCGGCCGCGAACGTGCGGTCGCGGTCCCCGCGAGGCGGTCATGCCCAACGGCATCATCGACGTTCCGATTCCGAAGAACGAGCCCGTCCTGGGTTACTCGCCGGGAAGCTCGGAGCGGCAGGAGCTCGCCGAAACGATGACGGCGATGTCGCAGCGGCCGATCGACATCGTTCCGGTGATCGCCGGCCGCCGTGTGAAGACCGGCAACATCGGAAAGGCCGTCAAGCCCCACGACCACAAGCACGTGCTTGCGAATTGGCACCGCGCCGGAGGACGCGATGTTGCGCGCGCGATCGCCGCGGCGCGCGAGGCGCACACCGCATGGTCTCGGATGCCCTGGGAGTCCCGCGCCGCGATCTTCCTCAAGGCCGCGGACCTTCTCGCCGGGCCGTGGCGGATGACGCTCAACGCCGCGACGATGCTGGGGCAAAGCAAGACGTGCCACCAGGCCGAGATCGACTCCGCCTGTGAGCTGATCGACTTCTTCCGCTTCAACGTGCACTACATGCGCGAGATCTACGCGAAGCAGCCGTCGTCGTCGCCCGGGATGTGGAACACCTTGGAGTACCGTGCCCTCGAAGGCTTCGTCTTTGCGGTCACTCCGTTCAACTTCACGTCGATCGCCGGCAACCTGCCGACCGCCCCCGCCTTGATGGGAAACACCGTCGTGTGGAAACCTGCATCGTCGGCCGTTTATTCCGCTTGGTTCATCATGCAGCTGCTCGAGGAGGCGGGCCTGCCCCCGGGTGTGATCAACTTCGTTCCGGGCTCAGCGGGCGAGGTGGGAGATCCGGTGCTCGCGAGCCAGGAACTCGCTGGAATCCACTTCACCGGCTCGACGGCCGTGTTTCAGGGGATGTGGCGGACCGTCGGCGCCAACATCGCGCACTACAAGAGCTACCCGCGCCTCGTGGGCGAAACGGGGGGGAAGGATTTCGTGTTCGCCCACCCCTCGGCGGACGCAGACGCGTTGGTCACGGGGCTCGTGCGCGGAAGCTTCGAATTCCAGGGGCAGAAGTGCTCAGCCGCGTCGCGCGCCTATATCCCCGTGTCCCTCTGGCCTCGGGTGGAGAAGGGGCTCATCTCCCAAATCGCGGAGATCTCCGTCGGCGACCCCGCCGATTTCCGGAACTTCATGGGAGCCGTCATCGACGCCGCCGCCTTCAAGACGATCAAGGGATACGTCGATTTTGCACGGCGCTCGAGGGACGCCTCGCTCGTGACGGGTGGCGGGTGCGACGATCGGAAGGGGTACTTCATCGAACCGACGGTGATTCGCACGAAGCGCCCCGACTTCAAGTTGATGCGGGAGGAGATCTTCGGCCCGATCCTGACGGTCTACGTCTACCCCGACGCGCGACTCGACGAGACGCTCGCCCTGTGCGATTCGAGCTCTCCCTACGCCCTCACCGGAGCGATCTTCGCCCAGGACCGGTATGCCATCGTGCGCATGACGGACGCGCTGACGCACGCGGCGGGAAACTTCTACATCAACGACAAGCCGACGGGCGCCGTCGTCGGTCAGCAGCCCTTCGGCGGGAGCCGGGCCTCCGGAACCAACGACAAGGCGGGCAGCTATCTCAATTTGACCCGCTGGACCAGCGCGCGGGCGATCAAAGAGACCTTCGTGCCCCCGAGACACTTCGGTTACCCGTTCCTCGGGTAGCCCTCGAGACGCCGAATTCCGACGGACCTGCGGGCATTTTCGAAAAAAACCGTTCCGGTCTCTTGCCCGGGCCCGGTCCGTAGGGCAGCATGATGGTCGTCCGAATTCTTTATACAAAACTGGGGAGCCCGACCTGAGCATGCCATCGTCGAAGGAACTGCTCGACCGCGACCGCAAGGCGGAGCACATTCGCCTCGCGTTGGAAGAGCGGATGCAGTTCTCCGCGCGCGCCTTCGAGCGTTGGGTCTTCGAGCACGAAGCCCTGCCCGACCTCGACTTCGACGAGATAGACCTCACCGTGGAGTTTCTCGGGAAGAGCCTCCGCGCTCCCCTCCTCCTCTCGTGCATGACCGGTGGAACGGAGATCGCCGCCCGGATCAACAGGAACCTGGCGGCCGCCGCGGAATCCCGCGGCGTCGCGCTCGGCGTCGGATCGCAGCGCAAGGCGCTCGAAGATCCATCGCAAGCCGCAAGCTTCGAGGTCCGCGACGTAGCGCCAACGATCCCGCTCCTGGCGAACCTCGGCGCCATCCAGTTGAACTACGGCTACGGCATCGAGCACTGTCGGCGCGCGGTGTCGATGATCGGAGCCGACGCGCTCGTCCTCCACATGAACCCGCTCCAAGAGGCGATCCAGCCCGAGGGGCAGTGCCAATTCGCGGCTCTGCTCCCCAAGATGGCCGAGATCGCCACCCAGCTTTCCGTCCCGGTGATCGCGAAGGAGGTCGGAAGCGGCATCTCGGAGGCGACCGGAAGACGCCTTGCGGGAGCCGGGATCAAGATCCTCGATACGGCGGGAGTCGGCGGGACGAGCTGGGCGCGAATCGAAGCCAGCCGCGCGCAAGACCCCGAGATGGGAGAGCTTTTCGCCGGCTGGGGGATCCCGACTCCCGAATCGATCCGGCAGCTCCGCCGCATCGACGGGATCACCATCATCGGCAGCGGAGGGCTTCGCAGCGGACTCGACGTCGCGAAGGCGATAGCGCTCGGCGCCGATCTCGCCGGGCTGGCCCAGCCATTCCTCGAGGCCGCGATCGATTCCGCCGAGAGCGTCGAGCGCCGCATCGACCGCATCGTGCAAGAATTGAAGATCGTCATGTTCTGCCTTTCCTCCCGCACCGTGTCGGACTTGAAATCGGTTCGCATCCGCTTGGAGGCCGAACGATGAGCAAGCTGAAAGCCGTCTCCCCCGACGCCGCGACGTTGCGCGAAGACATGATTCGATCGCTGGTCGACGGCCGCAGACGGTTCCACGAGATTACCGGCGACTACCGCGCTACCGAAGCCGCGGCGATCCGGCGGGAGGCGCTCGAGCGGATCTGCGGCGTCGAGCTCCAGGCGATCGGCCACCACTCCTTCGACGCGACGCGGGCGGCCAAGCAGAACTGCGAGAACATGATCGGGGTCGCCCAGATCCCGATGGGGATCGTCGGCCCGCTGAGCGTGCGCGGCGAGCACATCGACGGCGACGTGTGGGTGCCGATGGCGACGACCGAAGGCGCCCTCCTCGCGTCCATCAACCGCGGATGCGCGGCCATCCGGGCCGCCGGCGGCGCCTCGACGCACGTCGACGACGTCGGGATGACGCGCGCCCCGGTGTTCCGCACGCGCAGCCATCGCGAGACCCGCGCTTTTCTCTCGTGGGTCCGGGATCACGAGGACGACATCCGCGAGGTCGCCTCGGGCACCAGCCGCTTCCTCGAGCTCACCGAAGTGCGCCCCTACACCTTCGGGACGTCGATCTTCCTCCGGTTCCGCTTCACCACCGGGGACGCGATGGGAATGAACATGGCGACGATCGCATGCGACCGGATCGTCCGCGAGCTGATCGAGCCGCAGACCGGCGTGCGTTGCGTCGCGCTCTCGGGGAACTATTGCGTCGACAAGAAGGCGGCCTCGGTCAATTTCAACGAGGGGCGCGGCAAGCGGATCCACGCGGAGGTCGTGATCGACGCGGGCATCCTCCGCGAGACGCTCAAGACCGACGCCGCCTCGCTCGCCGAGGTCCAATATCGCAAGAACCTTCTCGGGTCCATCGCCGCCGGCTCGATGGGCTACAACGCACATTTCGCGAACGTGCTGTCCGCGATCTTCCTGGCGACCGGCCAGGATCCCGCGCACGTCGTCGGCGGCTCGACCGGGGTCACTTGCATCGAGGCGCGCGCCGACGGCTCGGCGTATGCCTCGATCTTCATCCCCGACGCTCCCCTCGGAGCGATCGGCGGCGGCACGTCGTTGAACACGCAAAGCGAGGCTCTGAGGATCCTCGGGGTCGTCCCCGATCCGGAACGCCCGGGGCACGCGGCGATGCGGCTCGCCGAGATCGTCGGCGCCGCGGTGCTGGCGGGTGAGCTATCGCTCATGGCGGCGTTCACGACGAGCGATCTGGCGCGCGCACATGAGCGGCTTGGACGCGGCGGCGCTTCGGGCGGCGAACGGGGCGCATGAGCGGGGAGGCCGCGGTTTCCGCTCCGGGCAAGACGATCCTTTTCGGAGAGCACGCTGCGGTCTACGGACATCCGGCCTTGGTCGCGGCGCTCGACCACCGGCTGACGGCGACGGCCCGCGCCTCTTTCGCGGGAAGGCCGGGAAGCGGCACGCTGCGGCTCGATGTTCCCTCGCTCCGAATCACGCGAACGGTCAGCTGGTCTCGCGTCGTGCCGCACGTTCGGGCGCCCGGAGACCTCGCGATCCTCGCGGCGACGATCGGATTGGCTGATCTCGGACGTCCTCCCGCTTCCGTCCACCTGGTCATCGACTCGACGATTCCGTCGGGCTCCGGCTTCGGGAGCTCAGCGGCGCTCGCGGTGGCGGTCGTCGCGGCGTGCCGGCGCGCGGCGGGCGGGGACGCGGACCCCGACGAGATCGCGCGCTTGGCGTCGGAGGTCGAGCGGCACCAGCACGGCAAGGCCTCTGGTGTCGACGTGCAGGCGGTGCTGCGCGGCGGCGTGCTCTGGTGCCGGCGCCTTCCGGACGGTACTCTCGCGCGGGATCCGCTCACCGCGTCGTCGGAGAATCTCGACGTGATACGGCTGTTTCATTCGGGCGCTCCGAACGAAACGACCGGCGAGATGGTCGCTGTGGTGCGCCGCCTCCTCGATCGGGATCCGGCCCTGGTCCGTGAGGCATTCGGGACGATTGAAGAGGCGACCCGCAAGGGCCGGGAGGCGCTCGTCCGGGGGGACGTCGGCGCCTTCGTTCCGATCATCCGCCGGGCGGAGAGCGCGCTCGAGGCGCTCGGCGTGGTGCCGCCGGGGGTCCTCTCGGCGATTCGCGCGATCGAGGCTCAGGGTGGGGCGGCGAAGATATCGGGAGCTGGCGGCCTCACGGGGGCGGGCGCGGGTCTGATCCTCGTCGTCCACCCGGACGTCACGTGGCACGATCGATTCGCCCCACCCGCCGGCTGGACGGCGCATCGCGTTCCGCTCGGCGCGGAGGGGCTCCGCACGGAGAAGGCCGCATGACCGGCAAGTCCACAGCCACCGCCCCGTCGAACATCGCCTTCATCAAGTATTGGGGGGCGCGGGACCTCGAAGCGGCCGTTCCGATCAACGCCTCGATCTCGATGACGCTGACGGAGTGCGTCAGCCTCTCGACCGCTGCGTTCGACGAGGGATCCGATGCGGAAGACCGCATCGAGCTCGTCGGCGAGGACGGATCGCTGATCCTCCCCTCGGCCTCCTTTCGCGAGCGGGCCCTGGCGCACCTCGGCCGCGTGCGCCGGTGGGCGCACCGACGCGGCGCGTTCCGCGTCGCCACGCGGAACTCGTTTCCGACGGGGGCCGGGATCGCCTCGTCGGCCTCGGGATTCGCGGCGCTGACGATTGCCTCGACCAAGGCCCTCGGCCTCAGACTGACGCTTCCCGAGCTGTCCGATCTCGCACGCATGAGCGGCTCGGGCTCCGCCGCGCGCTCCGTGCTCGGGGGATACGTCGAGTGGTCGCCGGCCGGCGAGGGCGCAGGCCACGCCGTCGCGCTCGCTCCGGCCTCCCACTGGGATCTTCGCGACGTGATCGCCATCGTCGATCACGGCGAGAAAGACGTGTCGTCGCTCGATGGGCACCGCCTCGCGGCGTCGAGCCCGCACTTCGAGACGCGCCAGCGGATACTTCCGGAGCGCTTGGCCGTGGTTCGAAAGGCGATCGAAGAGCGCGATCTCAAGGCCCTCGGGCCTCGGTTGGAGGAGGAGGCGATCGAGCTGCACTTGATCGCCATGTCCTCCAAGCCGCCGATCTTCTACTGGAAGCCGGGCACGGTGCAGGTCCTCGACCATCTCCGTGCGATGCGCCGCGAGGGGCTCGACGCTTGGGCCACGATGGATGCAGGCGCAAACGTCCACGTGATCTGCACGCGAGAGGCCGAAGCGCCGGTCGTCTCGGCGCTCGAAGGGCTGTCCGGCGTCAGCCGTGTGCTCCTCGACGGCGTCGGGGAAGGACCCCGGGACGAGCGGGAGCACCTCTTCTGATGCGAAGGCCGATCGTCTTCCTGAAGCTCGGCGGGAGCCTGATCACGGACAAGGCACGTCCCGGCGTAGCGCGGCTGACGGGGATCCGGCGGCTGGCGCGGGAGCTCGCGACGGCGGCCCGACGTTCCGGCGGACCGCGCTTGCTCGTCGGTCACGGCAGCGGCTCGTTCGGACACGCGGCCGCGGCCCGTGGCGGACTGACCCACGGCGCCGATGCGCGCCGAAGCCTCGCGGCCGTGGCGCACACTCAGCGGCGCGCGGCGGACCTTCACAGGATCGTGGTGGACGCGCTCGAGGACGCCGGCGCTCGGCCGTACTCGTTCGCGCCGTCGAGCTTCCTGCTCGCCGCGAGCGGGCAGCTGACGGACGTTTTCGCCGACCCAATTTTCGAAGCGCTCGAGCGCGGGCTGCTGCCGGTCGTTTACGGCGACGTCGTTCTCGATCGCAGGCGCGGCGCGATCGTGGTTTCCACGGAGGAAGTTTTCCTGGCTCTGGCGGCGGAGGCTGCGGCAAGAGGCGTTCCGGTGACGCGGGCGGTCTGGCTCGGCGAAACCGACGGCGTTCACAACGGGCACGGGAGAACGATCGCGCGGATGTCGGCGAGCGAGGCGGCGCGAACCGCGCGCCGGGTCACCGGGGCGTCGGGGGTCGATGTGACCGGAGGGATGGCACTGCGCCTTGCCGCGGCCGCAAAGTTCGCCCGGCAGGGCATCTCGTCGTGGATCGCCGACGGACGCAAGGCCGGTGCGATCGGCGGAGGCCTGTCGGGGCGTAGCACCGGCGGGACCCGGGTGGACGCCCGGTGAGAGCGATGGCGAACCTCGACGACCTCTTGGAGAAGACCAGCCGGACGTTCGCGTTGTCGATCCCGATGCTGCCGGAGCCGACGCGTCGCCACGTCGGCATCGCCTACCTTCTCTTCCGCGTCGCGGACACCTTCGAGGACGCGGCGCAATGGCCGCGCGCCAAGCGAATCGCCGCTCTGGCCGAGTTCGCCGGGCTGCTCGAAACCCAAGGCGGGGAACCCGCCGCGGCGGCACGCTGGCTCGCCGACGTTCCCGTCTCCCATGCGGGCTATCTCGAGCTGCTGCGTGAGACGCCCACGGTGATGGACGCCTACTGGTCGATGCCGCCGTCCGTGCGGGCGGTTCTGCGGCGCGACGTGCTCCGCACGATCGCGGGGATGGCGGGCTTCGTGCGCCGCGGCGACGCTCGCGGCAATCTGCGCCTCGCGTCGATGCGCGAGCTGCGCGACTACTGCTATGCGGTGGCGGGGATCGTCGGTGAAATGTTGACGGAGCTGTTTCTGCTGGACGCCGCGGTCCTCGCGCCCCACGCCGCGCGCTTGAGGCGGCGCGCTCGGTTCTTCGGTGAAGCGCTCCAGCTCGTCAACATCCTGAAGGACGCGAGCTCCGATGCGACGGAAGGGCGGGTGTACCTTCCGGCGGGGGTCTCCCGGGGGAGCGTGTTCGCACTGGCGCGGCGCGATCTCGTCGTCGCGGCGGCGTACGTCGCGACGATGCAGCGCGCGGGAGCGCCCGACGGCTTCGTCGCGTTCACCGGGTCTCCCGCGGTCCTGGCGCGCGCGAGTCTCGATCGGATCGAGTCCACCGCTCCTGGCGCGAAGCTCACCCGTGCGGAGGTCGGCTCCCTGATGGAGCGGATGTTCGAGAATCTCGCCGCGAGACGCCCTCTGCTCTAGCCCCCGCGTCGCATCGTTCGGATCCTCTCGAGATTCCCGGCGAAGCCGGTGTTCTCCGGATCGAGGCGAACGGCGTCGGCGAACTCGTGCTCGGCCTCGTCGAGCTTTCCGGCGCGAGCCAGCACCACCCCGAGCGCCCCATGCGCCGCGGCGTCATCCGGAGACGCCTGGACGGCTCGGCGGAGCTCGACCTCGGCACCGGCGAGATCGCCGCCGCGGAGCCGCCGCGTCCCCTCGGAAGTCAGAGCCGCGGAGAGCTTGGCGCGTAGCTCGGGATCGCGCTCGCCGTAGCTCACGGCGCGCTGATACGCCTCGATCGCCTCGCCGGTCCGCCCCAGCTTGATGAGCGACTCGCCGAGCGCCACCCACGCCTGCGTGTACCGATCCCAGATCTCGAGCGACCGATGGAGCTCCGCGACCGAATCTTCGAATCGCCCCTGACGGTAGAGGCTCCGGCCGAGCGCGTGGTGGGCGACCGCGCTCGGCCCGGTGACCGAAATCGTGTGCTCGAAGAGCGTCGTCGTGTCGCGCCAGAGCGAGGCCTGCCGCACCGTCAATACGGAAAAGGCGGCGACGACCGTGGCCGCGAGGGCGATCGCGGCCGGACGCGCAAGCCGATCTCCCAGCTCCCAGACGAGGGCGACGACCGGTCCGACCAGCGGCAAGTACGTGTAACGGTCGGCCATCGATTGCGGTCCGACCTGGATGATGCCGACGACCGGGAGCAGCGTGGCGAGGTACCAGCCCCAGCCGACGGACCAGTGCGGTTTCGTCCTCCACGCGCCCGCGGCGAGTGCGGTCAGCGCGGCGATTGCGAGCGCGGAAGCCGCCACGCGCGGGAGGGTCAGGCGCGAGAGGTCGTACGGATAAGGGTTCGCGAGCCCGTGCGGCCAGAGGGTCAGCACGAGGTAGTCGATGGTCGAAACGCAGGCGTTGGCCAGCCTCGTCGGGAGCGGCACCACCTCGAGCCCCGAGACGGCACCGGCGCGCGACTGCGCCACCAAGGTCACGATCGCCGACAGCGCGGAGAGCGCAAAAAACGGCAGCTTTTCCCGCACGCTCCGCCGGACATCGAACCTGTCGAGCGGCCATCGATCGAGGAGCACCATCAGCACGGGAAGGGTGACGAGCATCGGCTTCGCCATCAGACCAGCCGCGAACAGGCCGAGCGCCGTGACGTAGCGTGCCCGGGACGGCTTTTCGACCCAGAGGACCCAAGCGTAGAGAGCGGCGAATCCGAGCGCCTGAGAAAGCACGTCCTTGCGCTCGGCGATCCACACGACCGATTCCACGCGGAGCGGGTGGATCGCGAAGAGGAGCGACGCGGCGGCGCTCCGTCCCTCCTGCGCGGTGAGACGGACGAGGAGCAAGAAGAGCAGCACGGCGGCCGCGGCATGGTAGACGACGTTCGCGACGTGGAAGGTGCTCGGGCCGGGCCCCCCGATCGACCGATCCAGCATGAGCGAGATCCACGTCAGCGGATGCCAGTTCGCGCGCTCGAAGCTCGTGAGCGCCCAGCCGATTCCTTCGCCGGTCAGCCCCTTCTGGACGATCGCGTTGTCGGCGACGTAGCCGCGATCGTCCAGCTCGATGAAGTCGTAGGACGCCGCGCGCCCGAACGCCGCGGCAACGGCGAGGACGATGCCCGCGGCGATCGCGAGCCGCCTCGTGCGCGCGCTCATTGCCGGGCGAGCCTCTCTTCGAGGCGCGCCTTCACGCGCGGCCATTCCGCATCGACGATGCCGTAGTAGACCGTGTCGCGCACGAAGCCGTCCCAGCAGACACGGTGACGGCGAAGCACGCCCTCGCGCGCGGCGCCGAGCCTCTCGATGGCCGTCTGCGATCGGAAGTTGCGCGCATCGGTCTTCAGCGTGACCCGGTGCGCTCCTTGCTCGTCAAACGCGTAGGACAGAAGGAGGAGCTTGCACTCGGTGTTGATCGCGGTGCGCTGCCAGCGCGGGCCGATCCACGTCCAACCGATCTCGAGCGCACGGTGCCGCCGCTGGATGTCGAGAAAACGCGTCGATCCGACGGCGGCCCCCGACGCGGCATCGACGATGGCGAGCGGGATCTCGACGCCGCCCTCGGCTTCGGCCCAAGCCTGGCGGATCATCGAGCCGGCGTCCTCCGGCGACCGCAGCGCCGGTCGCGGCATGTAGATCCAAGTCGCATCGTCGGATCCGGCGGCAAAAAGGTCGCCCGCGTGGGCCGGATCCAGGGGCTCGACGACGACGCGCCTTCCTCTGAGAATCGTCGGCTGCGGATCGAAGAGCGGTGGGAGCATGCCGCCGGATTCTAGCCCGCGTGCTCGCGGAGTATGATCGCTCCGCGTCGGCCAAGGGAGAACGATCATGAGCACCCGGAGCGTCCCATCGCGGCTCGCGGCGATTGCGGCGGTGTTCTTGTCCCTCGCGGGCATCGCCGGGACGGTGGCGCTCAAAGAAGCCTCTTCGAAGCTGGCGGCGGACGAGCTGGCGCCGGTCTTCGGACGGATCCAGAAGCTGATCGATTCCGGGTTCGGCGAATCCGAGCGCGACGTGGTCGTCTCCTCGATCGCCGGATTGAAGCCGGACGACGAGTTCTCGCGCGAGTTCTCCGTGAAATTCGGCGGGCACGAGATCCCGCTCAAGATTCACGCCGTCATGGCACCCCGCGAGCTCGCGGTCGTCGATTTCGCGTCGACACCCGATCTGACCGACGCGATTCGCAGGGAGGTCAACAGCGTCCTCGACGCGCGCGACGGCCACAGGTAGCGATTGGGCAAGGGACGCCTCGAGGCCTTCAGCGACGGCGTGATCGCCATCCTCATCACGATCATGGTCCTCGAGCTGAAGACGCCGCACGGCGTCGAGCTCGAATCCCTGCGGCCGCTCGTTCCGGTGCTCACCTGCTATCTCCTGAGCTTCATCACCATCGGGATCTACTGGAACAACCACCATCACATGCTCCACGCGGCCGGCAAGGTCAACGGCCGCATCTTGTGGGCGAACCTCCATCTGCTCTTCTGGCTGTCGTTGGTTCCGTTCGTCACCGACTGGATGGGCGAGAATCGCTTCGCGTCTCTCCCGGTGGCGATGTACGGCTCGGTCCTTCTCATGGCCGGCTGCGCCTACTATCTTCTCGAGCGCGTGCTGGCGGCCCATCGCGGGAAGGAGTCGAAACTGGCGATGGCGGTCGGAAAAGACGCGAAGGGAGCCGCGTCCCTCGCGATCTACGCGGCGGCGATTCCGATCTCGTTCCTCAACCCGTGGATCGCCTTCGCGATGTACGTCCTGGTCGCGGCGATCTGGCTCGTTCCCGATCGCAGGATCGAGCGCGCGCTCGCCGAGTGAGCGGCGTCGCCGAGGCCTCGCGCGCCATGGGGTAACCGAGCGTCTCAGTTGTAATGCTTCGACCCGCTCCAAGCGCCGGCCAGCGGCACCTTGAGATCTCGCGCGACCCAGATTGTGAGGTCGCTCTCGTACGGCATGCAGTCCGCGCAGCGAAACGAGCCGCCGGGCTCGACGCTCTTGAAGTTTCGGATGTGATCGGCGCGGTCGCCGCCGATGATCAGCACGACGGCACCCGTACACGAGCCCGGTCCCCAGAGCCAGTAGCTGTTGTGCCCCGACATGGCGCGCGGGAGGCCCAGAGCGGGCCCGAAATAATCGATGGCGCCCGCTTCGCCGTAGTTCTGACCGTAGATGCAAGCTTTGGCTCGCTCGTCCGGCGCCAGCTCGGCATAGACGGTCGCCACGCTTCGCGTCATCTCCTCCCAGCCGTGCATGTCGGCGAAGAATTGCGGCAATCGTCCGAGCCGGTGGTTTTCGTCCGAGCCGGGGGCGACGCCGAGCGCCGCGGCGTAACGGACGAAGCGATCCTCGGAGAGCAGCGGCTTGATCACGGGCGCGACGATCAGGATCGACGCCGCCGCGATGAGCGCGACCGCGCGCGCAGGGCGCCGGAATCGTCCCGCGGTCCACGCTTCGAGCGCGACGCCTGCGGCGGGGAACAGCAGCGTCAGACCCGGAGCGAAGTAGTACGCCTTCGAGACCGATGCGGCGAAGAGGACGAGCACGACGAGAGCCGCCCAACCGAGCGCGCGGAACGGCCGCGCGGCGCGCGCGAAGAGGAGCCATCCCATGCCGGCTAGAGCGAACGTGAATCCGACCGGTCCCCCCATCTGAAACTGCCGTGCTACGAATCCGACGGGCCCGAGCACGGTGATCTTGTGCCGCTGTGCGTTGGCGACGAACTCCCTGGTCGGCCAGCCGTGGGCCACCTGCCAGAGGATGTGGGGCGCGAAGAGCAGGGCGGCGACCGCGCCCCCGATCCAGATCCAGCGCTCGCGGAGGATGTCGAAGCGCCGCGAGATCACGATGCCGAGCCCCAGCCCGGCGCCGAGCATGACGACGTCGACCTTGTTCTCGAGGCCGATTCCGGCCAGCGCGCCGAACGCGACCCAGAGGCGAGGGCTGCCTCCGGCCAGAGCCGCCGACGCGATGCGCGCGAGCCCCGCCCAGATCAGGACGTCGAACGCGTTCATCGAGTAGATCGAAAAGAGGCTGAGATAGATCGGCGCGACAGCCGCGAGCAACTGCGCCATCAAGCCGGCCCACCGGCCCCCTCCCATCGTGCGCGCGGTGTCGCCGACGAGAAGCACGGTTCCGGTGAGAGCGAGCGCCGAAACGATACGGAGCACGATCCACGAATCGCCCGCGACGTGACGCGCGGCCCAGGCGATCAGCGCGACGAGAGGTGGATGGTCGACGTAGCCCCAGTCCAAGTGCTTTCCGCAAGCAATGTAATAGAGCTCATCGCGGAAGATGCCGTACCCACGGGCCGTTGCCCCGAAGAGCAGGAGCGCGGTCAGCGGAATCGCCCACCGGCCCCAGCCCTCGAAGCGATTCTCGCGTTGACCGGAACGGGCCATCGGCGTACCTCGCATGAGGCGGTATCATGCACGACGCGAGTCCCCAGGGAGGTTCCCCATGAAGCGATCCGCGTCTGCAGTGTGGACCGGCGGCCTCAAAGACGGCCGTGGCACGGTCTCGACCGAAACCGGCGCGCTGAAGGAAGCGCAATACTCGTTCAGCTCGCGGTTCGAGGCTGGAAAAGGCACGAACCCCGAGGAATTGATCGCCGCGGCCCATGCCGGCTGCTTTTCGATGGCTCTATCCGGCCAGCTCGGCGCCGCCGGCATGAAGGCGGAGCGGATCAAGACGACCGCGATCGTCTCGATCGAAAAGCAAGAGAGCGGGTTCGCCATCACAGGAATTCATCTCGACCTGACAGCGAAGATTCCGGGCGCCGATCCGGAGGCGTTCCAGAAAGCTGCGACGGCCGCCAAGGAGGGGTGCCCGGTCTCGAAGGCCTTGAAGGGTCCGATCACGCTGGACGCCAAGCTGGAGCGCTGATTCCGGC
>JACXTT010000645.1_pt1 | contig 59396 bp, 51 predicted proteins | sample 9270951 | NCBI WGS metagenome assembly JACXTT01 (sample SAMN15532306, study PRJNA645909) | rock metagenome | isolation source: weathered quartz diorite | place: Puerto Rico | collected 2017-06-21
CCGTTATGAAAAATGCCGGTATTAAGAGTATTTATGTGCCCCGCGTAGGTATGGTTGATGGTATTATTCAATTACTTATCGAAAAGAATTTATAAAAACTTAACGTAAAATTATTTTTACAAATTTGTTTAGTAATTTAAAAACTCTTATTATATTTGTAGTGCCCTCTCAAGGGCATGTTTTTCATAGGTAGATGTAGGGTCGGGTACTTGTATTCGACCCTTTTTTATGCCCGTAACTTTGGTATGTTTGCGTTGTTGAAGGATTAATTATGAAGAAGAAGATCGTAGTTGCCATTACGGGTGCCAGCGGCGCAATTTATGCCCGCCTGTTGTTAGAAAAGCTAAGCCAGTTAAAAGATCAGATACAGGAAGTAGCCGTTGTAATGTCTGATAATGCTAAGGATGTTTGGCGTTTTGAGCTCGATAACGAAGATTTTAGCCAATACGACTATCACTTTTATGCCAAAAACGATTTTATGGCGCCCTTTGCCTCCGGATCGGCCAGGTTTGATACCATGGTTGTGGTTCCATGCTCTATGGGCACGCTGGGCCGTATAGCAGCCGGCATATCTGACGATCTGATCACCCGTGCTGCCGATGTTATACTCAAAGAACGCCGCAAACTCATCCTGGTGGCCCGCGATACTCCTTTAAACCTCATCCACATCCGTAATATGGAAACGGTAACCGAAGCAGGAGGCATTATTTGTCCTGCCATCCCATCATATTACAGCAAACCCAAAACCATCGAAGAATTGGCCATGACCGTGGTGAACCGTGTAATTGACCTTATCGGTCTGGAAAACGAAAGCTATAGATGGAGCGGGGTATAATCAGATCATGAACCTGTAAAACATGATCTGTTAACAGTTAGGGTATATAGAGGGTTGAATCCCTATGGTGTCCTATGCAGCCAAGTGACACCACTTGATTATCAATGGTACCATTGCTTTAGATTTTTATAAGTCGATCGTTGCTGTCCTGTGCTTTTTAGTTATTTTATTTAAATTTTTATTTACGATATTCTTCATCGGTTACCGCATTCAACCAAACTGTTTCACCCTTTTCTCTTCCGGTTATAGCTACCTGGACAAAAGCAGTGTCTGCACTTGCTCCATGCCAATGAGGAATATTGGGCGGGCATTTTATAACGTCGCCTTTGCGGAGTATTTTTTTAGGCTGTCCTTTTTCCTGATAATAACCAACCCCATCAATCACTAATAATATTTGTCCAGCCGGATGTGAATGCCATTTGCTTCTGGCCCCGGGTTCAAAAGTGACATTTCCAACGGATATGGAATTAAGGCTATCCGCTGCTACTAGTGTTTGCAGGTAAGCTGTTCCTGTAAAGTTATTATTCGTGATTTTTTTGCCTTGTGGAAATATAACTCTAGTTTGTTGTTTCGAATCCCCTGTTTTAGGGTTGTTACAAGCCGTTAAAAAGACAAGAACAATGATTGACGGCAGTATATATTTACACTTCATTATGTTATACTTTAAAGATTGGCCTGGTAAAAAGTAACCAATTTATTCACGGTTTTTGATACGTATTCTGGTTTCCAATAGGTTTCAATATGAGTAGCTCCATCGATTAGGAACAGTTCCTTGCTTTTTGCATTGGTTGCTTTACTAAATGCTTCATCTGTCATATATTTTGAATCGGCTTTACTTCCGGCCATCATCAACAGAGGCTGGTTAATCAGATCCATATTGCTACTTGCATCCCAGGTCATTAAATCCATCAAGCTGCTTAGGGTATATATTCCACTTGAATTTGGATGTGCATATGTTTTTCCATAGTATTCCATCCCTTGTTTATACAAGTCAGGAAGCTTGGCTATTTGTTCGCCTGTTAGTGGTTTAGAAGCGCTATTTGAATACAAAACTTGTCCTCCCGCTGCTTCCTGTGCCCGCGCATCTGAGGCCTGTTTTAATCTTTCCTGGATAGTTGCAATCTGGGAATTCATAAAACCATTTCGTCTTACCTCACCTGAATTGAACATGCTTAGGGTTGCCACTGCTTTAAACCGTTTGTCTGATTGTGCTGCTTTTAAAGAGTAACCACCACCGCCACAAATGCCGAGCAATCCAAGTTTTGCCATATCAACGCCTTGATATTGAGCAATAAAATCTGCCATCCCATGTATATCATCAACCCGGTTTGCCGGCTTATCCACATTGCGGGGTTCTCCGCCACTGGCACCCTGGTACGCGGCGTCAGCCGTAATGGTAATATACCCTTGTTCGGCTAAACGTTGAGCATATAAACCTGCAACCTGTTCTTTTACGCCTCCGTTAGGATGGGCTACCACAACTGCCGGGTATTTCTTTGATGCATCGTAATTGGCAGGAGTATAAACATTGGCCGCTATATCAATCCCGTTCAGTTTATAAGTTACAGGATGGATATTTACTTTTCCTTTTGCATTTTCTGTAATGGCATCATCATATACCAGTCCAAAGGGATTTTTGGGCTTGGTTTGAGCCGAAGATATAATATTGGTTGTCATAAAAATTGCTATTAAAATTAATGTTATCTGTTTCATCGTACTGTGATTTAAAAGTTATGCCTTGCTTTAAGCACCTCATCCAATACCGTTTGAGCTGCTTTTGCTTCTTTTTGACCAACGGTTGATTTTATAAGACTTACAAATTGGAGTAATTGCTCTGGCGCCAAACCTACATTGAGGCAAATAACTAGATGCGAACGTAGCATAGGCTCTACGCCGCCAATGGTGCCTAGTACCGATACCGTAACCAGTTCTCTTTCAGAATAAGTTAAAACGTCCCTTTCAAAAATATCCGCGAACAAATGTTCTTTCAAAAAGGTATCTATTATAGGAGCAAAAGCCGAATAGCCTGTCAATGTATCGGGTTGAGGCGTTTTGGTGAGCTCTCTTAAGATCTTTTTCCCTCGCTCATACTTGCTCCCTTTTTCAGAGAGAACAGAGGCATCGTTTCCTGTTTTATCATGGATGCCTTTGGCTTTGCGTTCACCAATAACTTCCATAAAGGTTTGTAATCCGCGAATGCTGCGGGGAAATCCGCAATAAGCATACAGATGTACTAAAACTTCTTTTATTTCATTCACGGTAAGCCCTGTATCAAGACCGGTATTCAGTACTGTTTTTAACTTTGATAAATCGCCTTTAGCCGTTAATGCAGCAATAGAAATAATGCTTTGCTCTTTTTGGCTTAATCTCTGGTTTGCATTCATATTGTTTTGTGCTTTCACATTATAGGTAAAACAAAAGACCAGGGTTAATGACGCTATGATTGTATTTGCTTTTATTTTTTTCATGCAGCTTTTTTAGTTCTGAATTTTGATTTTTAAAGTTGCTACTGCAAAGTTCCATACTAAAAATGAGGGTATTAGTATATAGATTACTGCTTTTACTACCAATATTACAGACGAGGGCTCAGGAATGGTTATACCTCTGTTAGAATACTTAAATTTGAATTATATCAGTTGAAAATGAAGAGCAATGGACGATATTAAAAACTTCAGCAGCATAAAGGAATATAATGCCTTCAATAATAATGAGACACTACACCCTTTGGTAAGTGTGGTTAACCTGGAAAAAGCTGATCCCAGGCAGCATAGACGCTTACGTTATGAATTTTATACCATTTTTTTTAAGAAGATACATTGCGGCGACCTGCGTTATGGATTGGGGAATTACGACTACGAGGAAGGGACATTAATATTTCTTGCACCGGGTCAGGTAATAGGTCAAAACGGCCTTGAATATTATAAACCACAGGGAACTGCTTTAGTATTTCATGCCGATTTGATAACCGGTACATCTTTAGGGAAAAACATTAATGATTATCGCTTCTTTTCTTACGCCGTAAACGAAGCGTTGCATTTGTCGGAGCAGGAACGAAAAATCATCCTGGACTGTTTTTCTAAAATTGAGTATGAGTTACAGCATGCAGTTGACAAACACAGCAAAAAGTTAATTGCCTCAAATATTGAGTTGTTTCTGAATTATTGTGAACGGTTTTATGATCGTCAATTCATCACTCGTGAAAATGTTAACAAAGGAATTTTAGAAAAATTTGAAGACTTATTAAATAGCTATTTTTCTTCAGACAATCCTGTTAATATTGGTTTGCCATCCGTTGCTTATTGCGCCGATGAGCTGCACTTATCGGCTAATTACTTTGGCGATTTAATCAAAAAAGAAACCGGCAAAACTGCCCAGGAATATATCCAGAACAAAATCATTGATATTGCCAAAAACAAGATTTTCGAGAATAATAAAACAATCAATGAAATTGCATTTGAATTGGGTTTTAAATATCCGCAACATTTTAGCAGGTTATTTAAAAAACGGGTTGGCAATACTCCTAATGAATACAGGAATTTAAATTGATGCAATTGCCTGATTCCTGCTTATGGTATTTAAAAACTTGTAACCCTATATTTTCAATTAAACGACTGTCTGAACTCCAAGGGCGACAGGTTGGTTTTGGTCTTGAATAACTTACTGAACGACTGCAGGTGTTCAAATCCTAATTGATAAGCTATTTCGCTTACCGATAAGTTAGTGGTACTTAGTTTTTCTTTAGCCAATTCAATCAGTTTGTGATGCAGATGTTGCTGGGTGCTCTGCCCGGTTAAGGCTTTCAATAAACCGGTTAAATAACTGGGCGATATATTCAGGGTTTCGGCAATATAGGTAACGGTTGGTAATCCTTGTTTGGCTAAGGCATCGCTCTTGAAATAGGCCGAAAGCAGGTCTTCCAAACGGGTGAGGATTTCATGACTGGCAATTTTTCGGGTAATGAACTGACGCTGATAAAACCGTTCTCCGTAAGTTAGCAATAGCTCTAATTGCGCAATAATTACATTTTGGCTAAATTGATCGATATTGGCATGGTACTCCTGCTCCATAGATTGCGCGATACCGGTGAGCATAGTTTCTTCCTTGTCCGAAAGATATAAAGCTTCATAAACCGAATAATTGAAATACTCATATTGTTTAATGGTCTTTGCCAGAGGGGTGTTCCATAAAAAATCGGGATGGATAAATATCATCCAGCCGGATGGGTTTTGTGCTCTGTCTTTATCAAATTCAACGCTAAGCACCTGGCCCGGAGCCATAAAGAATAGCACACCCTCATCAAAATCATATGGCTGCTGGCCATATTTAAATTTGGCATGAATGCCCCGCTTTAAGGAAATGGAATAAAAATCAAAAAACAAGCTAAACGGTCCATCCATCGGTGGTTGTTTAATCGATTCGATATTAATTACGCTGATTAAGGGGTGCTCTGGTTTAGGGAGCCCTGTTAACCGATGATATTCGGTAATGGTTTTAATCCGGATAGGTTGCGTGCTGGCCATCATACAATATACTTATCCTTGCTGATAAACTGCTGCAAATTCTTTTGCAAAATCTTTTAATTTCACTTTGCCCATCTGTGGTTTGCTTTGATGAAAGTTACGGAGAGGTGCCCCGCTATGCATAATTGCCTGCATTTCGACCAGAGATGCTGCCAATTGTTCGGGTACTTTGGCCATTTTTAAACCCTGAAGCATTTGCTTGTCCGATAGTAACACCCACTTTAACCAGGGCTTTCCGATGGCTGTGCCGATAACTTTTGCAGCTTCGTTACAGGTCATTTCTTCACTACCTACATAACGGACTGTTTTATGTTGTGTGGGTATTATAACCAACTCCTCTGCTACAGCATCGGCAATATCTTTTGGCGAAACAAAAATAATCCGGTCATCGCCGCCGTAGTTTCCCATCAGCAGGCCGGTTTTTCCGGTTAATAAGGCCCACAAACCCGAATGGCGAAGCGTTAAAAACTTACCAATAAATCCTTTTCCCCTGATCATATCTATTGAAATATAAAAATTGCTGTAAAAAGATGCAGGGCGCATGATGGTGATCGACACATCGGTTAATTCATCAAAAATACCTTCCACATTTTCAGATTTAGTTAAATCAGCACTCCAGCCACTTAAAACAATTACCCGCTTTACTCCGGCTTGCTTTATGGCGTATAAATAATTACCCGCTATCCGGCGCATATAAGCAGTTAAGTCTTGCTCCGTAAAACTCATGGGTATCATACAATACACCGCGTCGGCACCGGTAAAAGAGGCTGCCAGAAATTGAGCATCCTCCATAGAGCCTATGGCGGCGGTAGCACCTAATGCTTCAATAGTAGTTTGCTTTTCAGCACTGCTGCTAATTACGGTAACTGAATACCCTTGTTGTATTAAAGATATGGTTAATGGTTTGCTAATGTTCCCCAATGAACCTGTGACTGTAATCTTCATCTTGTTATTAATTTGATAATACAAAGGTGGGTAGCGGTGCTACAAGGAATTTAGCCGAATCTACTTTTGTCTTAGTCAAAAAAATGCTCGATTTCGATTCATTGAAATAGCCCGTTCTGATGCAGGTAATTTTTTTTCAAAAACCAGGAGAGGAGTTTTGAATTAAATCTTATCTTTGTAACTAAGATATTTATAAACTAAGATATATGGATACCGAAGTAATACACCAAATAAGGAGGTTGACCCAACAATACGCCTATACCTCCATTCAAATGCATGAAGCTGTAGCCCGAAAGGCCGGGCTTTCGGGTACTGACCATAAATATTTAGGGTTTTTAATGGAAAAAGGACAAATGACGGCGGGCGAGCTTGCCGTTTTAACAGGCCTAACTACAGGTGCGGTTACAGGTTTGATAGACCGGTTTGAAAAGAGGGATCTGGTAAAAAGAAAATTTGCGCAAGATGACAGGCGCAAGGTTTTCATCGAACCTAAAACCGAAAATATCATGGCGCTGTTGGTGCCGCTTTATAAAGAATTTCGGGCTAAGTCAGAAAAATTGATTGCTTCATTTTCAGACAAGGATGTTCAAATTCTTGAAGCCTATTTTTCAAAAGCTATTGAAATTATGAATGAAACAACAACCGAACTCAATAATAAACAAGCGTAAAATGAATAACAGGGGCTCTTATGTACTTGGTTTCCAGGAAATCGATAAAACAAAATTGGCAACGGTTGGGGGAAAAGGAGCCAATTTGGGTGAACTCGCCAGAATTGAGGGGATCCATGTGCCGGATGGGTTTTGTATTTCGACCGAAGCTTTTAACCGAATGATGGAGGCAACGCCATCAATTAACAACTTACTTGACCAGTTATCGCTTTTAAAAGTGGAAGACCGGAGCAAGATCAGTGAGCTTAGCAGCAAGATTCGCAAAGTCATTGAAAGCGTAACCATTGCCCAGGATATAGTTGATGAGATTGCCAATTATCTTACCCGATTTGATGAAAATGAGGCTTTTGCGGTACGGTCCAGCGCCACAGCAGAAGACCTGCCATCGGCATCCTTTGCAGGCCAGCAGGATACGTATTTGAATATTATTGGGCAGGAGGCTATCCTGAAACATATCAGTAAATGCTGGGCGTCATTATTTACCGATAGAGCAGTAGTTTATCGTATTCAAAATGGGTTTGATCACCGTAAGGTTCACCTGTCTGTGGTTGTTCAACAGATGGTGTTCCCGCAGGCAGCGGGAATTTTGTTTACTGCCGATCCCGTTACCGGTAACCGGAAAATGTTGTCTATTGATGCCAGTTTCGGGCTCGGCGAAGCCTTGGTTTCGGGTCTGGTCAATGCCGACCTGTATAAAGTGATCAACGGCAAGATTATCGATAAAAAGATACCCGCTAAGAAACTGGCTATTTACGCCCTAAAGGGTGGCGGTACAAAAGAACAGGAGATTGAGTTGGAACAGCAGAATAAGCAAACCCTTACAGACGATCAGGTGCTACAACTGGAGCGCATCGGCAGAAAGATCGAAGAGCATTTTGGCAGCCCTCAGGACATCGAATGGTGTTTGGCTGGCGATATATTTTGCATTGTTCAGAGCAGGCCGATCACTACTTTATACCCGGTTCCTGAAACCAGCGATCAGGAAAATCATGTATATATATCCGTTGGACACCAGCAAATGATGACCGACCCCATGAAACCGCTGGGATTGTCTTTATGGCAGTTAAGAGCTGGTAGACCCATGTTTAAGGCGGCCGGAAGATTGTTTGTGGATGTTGCGGATAACCTGGCTACACCTGCAGGCAGAGAAGGTTTATTAGAGGCTATGGGCCAACATGATCCGCTCATCAAAGATGCATTGATAACCATCGTGGAGCGAGGGGATTTTATAAAATTATTACCGGATAACCAAAAGGCACCCGTGCTGGTCAAAAGCGATAGGGGTATGTCGTCTACAGCTATTTTGGCACAAGTAGGAAACGACCCTGCAATAGTTGCTGATCTGATTAAAGAAAGCGAAACATCGGTAGAAAAGCTCAAAAAAGACATCCAGACGAAATCAGGAACAGATCTATTTGATTGTATTCTGGAAGATATCCGGCAATCAAAGCAGATGATATTTCATACAAAGCATATGGGGGTGATTTTGGCGGCAATGAATGCTTCATCGTGGATCAACGATAAGATGAACGAATGGTTAGACGAAAAAAACGTAGCAGATATACTATCTCAATCTGCGCCTAACAATATCACTTCGGAGATGGGTCTGGAGTTATTGGATGTAGCCGATGTTATTCGCCCTTACCCCCAAATAATAGCGTACTTACAACAGGTAAAGGACGATAACTTTTTAGATGAACTGCCTAAGTTTGATGGCGGACAGGAAGTAAAAAATGCTATAGATATCTACCTCCACAAATACGGCATGCGATGTGCTGGCGAGATAGATATTACTAAAACCCGTTGGAGCGAAAAGCCTGCCATACTTGTCCCGATAATATTGAGTAATATTAAAAATTTTGAGCCCGGGGCCGGCAAGCGGAAGTTTGAACAAGGACAACAGGAGGCGCTAAAGAAAGAACAATCGCTGTTGAATAGATTGCAACAATTACCGGATGGTGAACAAAAAGCAAAAGAAACAAAAGAAATGATCGATCTGATCCGGAATTTTGTTGGTTACCGGGAATATCCAAAATATGGTATAGTTAACCGTTTCTTTGTTTATAAACAGGCTTTGCTGAAAGAAATCGAAAAATTGGTACAAGCTAATCTTATTCGCGAAAAAGAAGATGCCTGCTATCTTACGTTTGAAGAATTGCGCGAAGTAGTGGCAACACACCGGTTGGATCATCAACTCATCAGTAAACGAAAAGAAGAACATCAATCGTTTGAAAAACTAAACCCACCAAGGGTAATTACCTCCGATGGCGAGATTGTTACGGGTAAGTACAAACACGAACACCTGCCGGTAGGAGCCATTGCAGGTCTGGCTGTTTCTTCCGGAGTGATAGAAGGGCGGGCACGCGTTATCTTAAACATGGAAGATGCCGATCTGGAAGAAGGAGATATACTGGTCACTGCATTTACCGACCCCAGCTGGACGCCATTGTTTGTATCCATCAAAGGCCTTGTCACCGAAGTTGGCGGACTGATGACCCATGGAGCCGTTATTGCGCGTGAATATGGCTTACCCGCGGTTGTAGGAGTTGATAATGCTACCAAACTGATTAAAGACGGTCAACAGATCCGGGTGAACGGAACTGACGGATATATAGAAATACTGTAAGAATTCGGAATGATAGATTGCGTTTTATTTATATAGGTAGACCTTACCATTTAAACAATTAACTTTTAGGTATGTATTTACCGTGAAATTGTTAAACATTGCGTAGATATTGTCAAGCGGGGTGCGCAGCTGATCCGGAATTTTGTCTTAACAAAATGATATAAAGTTATGAAAAAGACAATCCTGGTTACCGGCGCATCCTCTGGTATTGGTCGTGAAGCTGCCAAACTATTTCAGCACAAGGGCTGGAATGTTATTGCCACTATGCGTTCGCCCGAAAAAGAACTGGAACTTAATCAACTGGATGATGTCCTGGTTACCCATCTCGACGTGGAGGATCAATCATCCATCTCTGCAGCCATTAAAGAAGGTATCGCCCGTTTCGGCCGTATTGATACCCTGGTTAACAATGCGGGTTATGCGCTGATAGGTGTTTTCGAATCGGCCACACACGAACAGATCCACAAACAATTTAACGTAAACCTTTTTGGTTTAATAAATGTTACTCAGGCCATGTTACCATACATGCGTTCGCAGGGCAGTGGCACCATCATCAATATTTCTTCGATGGGAGGACAGATAACATTCCCATTTGGCAGTCTGTATCATAGTACCAAATTCGCAGTAGAAGGACTTTCTGAGTCACTTGCACATGAGCTCTATTCCTTAGGCATAGTTGTTAAAGTGATTGAGCCGGGTAGTATAGCCACCAACTTTCGCGCGGCAGTTGATATGGTGAAAAATGATATTGTCGCCTACGATTCTATATTTGCCGGCTTCTTTAATAATTATGCGCAAGCGGCCGCACATTTAACTAAAGCAACGCCAGGAGAAGTAGCCCAAACCATTTATGAGGCTGCAACAGATGGTACAGATCGTCTGCGTTACGCAGTAGGTGCGGATGCTCACTTCTTCATCGATGCCAAGTACCAGAATAGCGATCTGGACTACATGCGTCAAATGCGTGGTTATTTTATTAAATGACTCGCTGAGCTATCAATTCGCAACTTAATAGCTAAATTTACCTTATGTCAGAATCCTATATTGATATTGAATCCATTAGCGACCTGCATGAGCTTTATGGTGTAGGTAAACCAAAGCACCCTTTAATTACGGTGATTAATCTGGATAACAACCAGATCAATCGCCCAAAGTACGCAGCAACTTACCGGGTAGGTTTTTATACTATCTTTTGTAAAAAGTTTACAGGTACACTTCGATATGGACGCTCTTACTATGATTTCAGAGAGGGAACCCTGATGTTCACAGCCCCAGGACAAATTGTATCTCCCAGCCCGGAGTTAAATATAGAAGAGGGGTGGGGATTGTTCTTTCATCCAGATATGGTTAATACAAGTGTATTAGGCCGCAAAATGATGGAATATTCTTTCTTTAATTATGAGGCCAATGAGGCATTACATGTATCAGAAGACGAAAAGAATATCCTGAATATCTGCGTTCAAAACATCCGTAAAGAATACCAGCAGAATATTGACAAACACACCAATGGTTTAATTCATGCTAATATTGAACTACTGCTTAACTATTGCAACAGGTTTTATGACCGCCAGTTTTATACCCGGGAAAAAGTGAGTATCGATGTAGTGCAGGAATTTGAAAAACTGGTTAGGAATTACTTTGCCCAGGAAACGCTGATCAACAGTGGCTTGCCTAATGTAAGTTATTTCGCCTCGCGGATGAATCTTTCACCAAATTATTTATCCGATCTGCTGCATCGTTTTACAGGTAAAACCACCCAGGAGCACATCCACATGCAACTGGTAGACAAGGCTAAGGCTTTATTATGGAGTACGCAAAAAAACGTTAGTGAGATAGCTTATATGCTGGGCTTCGAACACCCCTCACATTTTACCAGGCTATTCAAAAGCAAAACAGGTTATGTGCCAAGTGATTATCGGTTATTGAACTGATTATCAATGCCAATAAGTAAATATTCAATAACAGCTCCTCAGGCCGCCGGCTTGGGGAGCTTGTTTTTTATATCCCCCGGAAAGAGCATCAGGGAAATAATTACAACTCTTCGGGAAATCCGTGTATTCCCTTGCCTTGACTTAAGCGGTATCTTTGTATTGTTAAATCATTCAAACAATTAAAACTCACAAAACAATGAAAAACTCAAATGTAAAGAATGTAGTGTTGGTACACGGAGCATTCGCCGATGGTTCAGGCTTTAAAGCGCTTTATAACGAATTAACAAAAAAAGGGTATAACGTATCTGTAGTACAAAACCCTTTAACTTCACTGGAAGATGATGTTTTGGCAACACATGTTGCCTTAGACAGGATCGGTGGCCCTGCCATCCTTACCGGTCATTCCTGGGGTGGTGCCGTGATCACCGAAGCGGGTAACCATCCCAATGTTGCCGCCCTCGTGTATATAGCCGCATTTCAACCCGACAATGGCGAATCGGCACTACAATGGTTGCAAACTGCTCCCGCAGCACCAGAAAACGGTGTACTGCCTCCTGATGAAAAAGGCATCGTATACTACGACAAAGATAAATACCATGCAGGTTTTTGTGCCGATATTGATGCCGATGAAGCCGCGTTTATGTATGCCTCACAGGGTGCATTTTATGCCAAAGGTTTTGTAAGCCCCATTACTGATGCGGCCTGGAGACACAAACCAGCTTATGGTTTGATTGCTACCGAAGATAAAAGCATCAATCCGGATATACAGAGAAAGATGTATAGCCGCTCAAACACCAAAGTAACCGAAGTTAAAGGCAGTCATGTGATCTTTATGTCGCATCCTGATACTGTTGCCAATGTGATCATCGAAGCCGCCGAAAATGCATCAGCAGTTTAATTTTTATAGTGTTGTGTTATTTAAACCGCATGTCGTTACCGGCATGCGGTTTTTTGTTTAAGCGAAAATTGAGCCTGCATACCATAATGCCAGCCGAAATATGGATTAAAATGTGCTTTACAGAGATATAATGGTAAATTAATATATTGGCTGCTGATCATCTTAAATTTGCTTTTTCATTAAATGTAATGGAGAGCGTCGGTCCGGCGTAAATGTGCAGGTATCCGCAAGCCCGTATAAAGTGTACATCAATAAAACAACATGAACGACTCAATAATTGATAGCCTCAAATTAAGCGTTAAATTCACCGAAGGATATAATGAGGTTAAAACCGGCTGCCTTTGCGATAAATGCAAAGTATCCAGGTACAGGCATACGCACGAGCCCAACCTGGCCGATCCTGAACATTCTTATTGGGCATATCTGACTTATTGTATCAGCCAGGTAGCTATCCCCGGTCTTTGGCTGGAGTTTGGTGTGGGCTCTGGCAAATCATTGTCCTTCATTGCGCAGCAGAAGCCCAATCAAACCATTTACGGTTTTGACAGCTTTAAAGGGCTACCCGAAGATTGGGTATTGAGCGCAGAAAGGATATATACCAAAAACACCTATTCGCGGAATGGCATAGCGCCGGAATTGGTTGCAGAAAACACGGAACTGGTTATCGGTCTTTTTTCTGAAACTTTGGATAGCTTTTGCACCAACCATCCAGAAAATTGTGCCTTTATCCATATCGACTGTGACCTTTATTCTTCAACGATGGATGTACTGGACGGACTGTTTAAAGCCAGCAAAATTATCCCGGGAACGGTGATCCTTTTTGATGAATTGTACAACTATCCAAACTATAAAGACTATGAATACCGGGCCCTGGAAGATTTTATACAAGCCACGGGTTTGAGTTACAATTGGATTGCCCATACAGAAAGCCCCGTTGAATGGAACGGCAACCAGGCAGCGTTGGTAATTGTTTAAATTACAGTAAAATAGCGGCGAAAAGCGATCCGTGGGTGAAAAAAACGGGAATATCGATTCGAAATATGGGAATCGAATAGCGAATTGCTGAATGTCAAAAAAGCGGTCGGCTGTGCGATTCCTTCCCTGGGGAAGGGTAGGAAGGGGGTTCATCGCCCTGGGCTATTCATTTTACTTAGGTTGATGCATGATTAGCTCATTTAATACGGCTTCTATCTCCGGAGTAGGGATTTTCTGCACCAGATAGCGATCCCGGGTGCCGGTTTTATCCCAAAGGTTGCTGCCATTGCTGTTGCATATGATTTTACCCTTTACCACATCAAAATATTTTTCATAGCCTCGCACAGCGACCAGTACTGCGGTTTCGTCCCAGCTCATCCTGCCTTTGGCGTCGTTGGGATCAAGCGGGATACTTTTCTGAAATACATCCTTAACCGGTGAATGAGTAATAGATTTATCCCTTACGATTGGCAAACCGGTATGTATTTTTTCGCCAATCTCGAACCCGCTGAAAATAATAGGACAGGGCCAATTGTCGAACGCTATTTTTGATGATACCGAATCCTTCTCTACATTAAATTCTTTGAATTTTCCCATTTCCTGGTTAAAACAGGCAGCCATGCTTACTAAAAGCTTTACCTTCTTTTTAACCAGGGCAGCTCCGCCTAATGGTGATGCTTTATCTGGCTTTGATCGAAGCAGGTTAGCCATATTGGTCATAAACCCAATGGTTACTATAGTTACGCTTTGGTCAGGTTGCACAGCCAGTATCTTGCGGTAAAGTGTTGTGGCATCTTCTGCCTGGTTGTTATTTCTAATCCGGTGTGGATAACGGGCCACGATCAGTGAATCCCATTTTTGCCCGCAAGGGATATTAACTGCTTTACCCCGTACCACGCCAATAGGAATTTGCGGCCTTTTAAAATAGGTGTTCAATACGCTTAAAACGGGTGCTATATTACTGTACTGGTTGCTGGCTATAGTAGCCAGGATACGGCATTCGCCCTTATCGGCCAGCGCATGTAAAATGGCCATGGCCCCGACATCGTCATAATCGGGACCGATGTCGGTATCCAATATAATGTTTTTAGGCTGCTGTTGGGCAAATGCAAAGGTGCCCAACAGCAGTGTGAACAGTAGCAAAACTATCTTATGTTTCATGGTCATGATTGTATATCAAAACAGATGTGTAGCGAAGCAGGGAAGCTATCCATCTAAAATAGCATAATTTTTTAGCATAAAAAGGGATCGCTAAACCCCGATTTTTACAACACCGGTAAATTGCTTATATTTGTGTATACCCAGCCCGGTTCCTTGATATATCAGGAAACCGGGCTGTTTGGTTAAAGGAAAACAGGGTTCAAAAATCAATTGTTTGGTGTGTAGTTATTTGACAGTCAATAATTTAGTGCTTTTTAAACCTTTCAAAACCCATCGAAAATTTGTTAAAAAGTGTTAAAACGGCGTTAAAACATTGTAAAAGCGACCAAAAAGCAGGCGTTTTTACCCTGTTTTTAGCTAAAAAAGTGTTAAAATTTAAGGTTTAAAAAGTTTTATAGGTTATATACATCTGGGGGCAACATCGTATGATTGTCATAATTCAATAATTAATGTATTGTCATAACTCCATAATTCACTAACTCAGTAATTCAATAATTAATTATCTTTGCACCCTTAAAGATGAATAAGAAAGTCGCTTTTTATACGCTGGGCTGTAAGCTCAACTATTCGGAAACGTCGTCTATCGGGCGCCTGTTTAACCAGGCCGGCTACGATACGGTGGAGTTTACGAATACCCCCGATGTTTTTGTGATCAACACCTGTTCGGTTACCGAAAACGCGGATAAAAAGTGCAAGAAAATAGTTAAGGAAGCACTCAAAATATCACCAAACGCGTATGTAACCATTGTGGGTTGCTATGCGCAGCTAAAGCCGCAGGAAATAGCCGAAATACCAGGTGTTGACATGGTGCTGGGTGCGGCCGAAAAATTCCAGATCATTGATCATATTACCGATCTCACTAAAAAGCCCAAGGCCGTTGTATACAATCAGCCTGTAAGTGAGGCAAACGAGTTTGTGCCCGCTTATTCTTTTGGCGATCGTACCCGTACCTTTCTGAAAGTTCAGGATGGATGCGATTATTCCTGTACCTTTTGTACCATTCCACTGGCCCGTGGCAGTAGCCGCAGCGATACTATTGAAAATGTATTGGAGCAGGCTCGCCAGATAGCTGCATCGGGAGTAAAGGAAATTGTACTGACTGGTGTAAACCTGGGCGATTTTGGTATCCGCAACGGTAAACGCGAAGATAAATTTTTTGACCTGGTACAGGCTCTGGATGAAGTAGAAGGGATAGATAGGTTCAGGATTTCATCCATCGAGCCCAACCTACTTACTGACGAGATTATTGCCTTTGTAGCTACTTCCAAGCGTTTTGTGCCGCATTTCCATATTCCCTTACAGTCTGGTTCTGATAAGATTTTGGGTTTGATGCGTCGTCGCTACAAACGCGATCTGTACGTAAACCGGGTGGCTAAGATCAAGGAATTGATGCCGGATTGTTGTATCGGTGTGGATGTAATCGTTGGCTTTCCTGGTGAAACCCGCGAGGATTTTGTAGAGACCTATAATTTTCTGAATGAGCTGAACGTTTCATACCTGCATGTATTTACTTACTCGGAGCGGGAAAATACCCTGGCCAGCCAGATGACTGGTGCTGTACCTGGTTCGGCCCGTGGCGAACGCAGTAAAATGCTGCATATCCTGTCTGACAAGAAACGTCGTGCGTTTTATGAGAGCCAACTGCATAAAACAGAAGAGGTTTTATTTGAAGGTGACATCAAGGAGGGCTATATGCACGGTTTTACCCGTAACTATGTGAAGGTGCGTACCAAATATGATCCTGTATTGATTAACGAACTTAAAAAAGTCCACTTAACAAATATTTCACCGGATGGTGATGTCGATATAACAGAAAGCGAAGAAATATTAGTGCATTAAAATATTATATTCGCTTCAAACTATAACCTATGTTTCCAACCATTACATCGCTTCTTCAGTATCTTTTTGGTATAAACATCCCTTTGCCTGTTCAAACCTTTGGCTTTTTTGTGGCCATTGCGTTTATGGGCGCCTATTGGGCCTTTGCGCAGGAATTTAAACGGAAAGAGAAATTAGGCATCATCCATTCGTTTAAAAAAACAGTTACTGTAGGCAAACCCGCCTCGGTTAATGAATTGGTTGGTAACGGTGTTTTTGGTTTTGTTTTAGGTTATAAGCTGGTTGATTGCATACTGAACTATCGTTTGCTTTTGGATGCCCCTCAGGATTTTTTACTATCCTTACGCGGTAGTTGGATAGGCGGGATCATTGGCGCAGCAGCATTTGCTTACTGGGCTTATCATGAAGCCGAAAAGCAAAAACAGCCAAAACCAGTAACCAAAGAAATAGACGTACATCCGCATGAGCTCATGGGTAATATTTTACTATGGGCAGCCGTTTTTGGCTTTGCCGGCGCTAAAGTATTTAACGCTTTGGAAAACTGGGGCGAATTTATGAAAGACCCCGTAGGGATGCTGATAGGTTTTAGCGGACTCACCTTTTATGGTGGTTTAATATGCGGTGGCGCTGCTGTGTTATACATTGCCAATAAGCATAATATCAAACCCCTGGATATGCTGGATATCGGCGGACCGGGTATGATGCTGGCTTACGCTTTAGGCAGGGTAGGCTGTCAGATGTCGGGCGATGGGGATTGGGGGATAACCAATACTGCGGCAAAACCAGGCTGGCTTAGCTGGGCGCCTGATTGGATGTGGGCCTTTAAATTTCCCCACAATGTGAATGACGAAGGTGTGGCTATTCCGGGCTGTGTGGGCAAATTTTGCCATGAATTGGCGTACCCTGTTTATCCTACATCTTTTTATGAAGTGATTGTTTGCTTACTGCTATTCTGGCTTTTGTGGAGCATCCGTGATCGTATAAAGCCTGCAGGCGTTATGTTTGGCATCTACATGATATTGGCCGGCGTTGAACGCTTTTTTATTGAATTGATACGTGTAAATACTAAATACCATGTTGCCGGTATCAGCTTTACTCAGGCCGAATTTATTTCGTTACTGATGGTTGTTGGTGGGGCCGTTTTAATTATGAACGGGTTAAATAAGGACAAAAAAACAGCTGTTTTAAAGCATGGCTAATACAAAGCAAGCCAATAAATTACTGGATAACCAGGTGTTCAGATTTGTGATTTCTGCAGGTGCAGGCTTTTTAGTAGATGTTTCTGCCTTTTATTTGTTTTACCATAATTTATTGGTACGGCATACTTACCAGATATTTTCCTTAACGATTCGTAACTCTACTTTATCACTGGCCCTGTCGTTTTTTATGGGTGTGATCGTTAATTTTCTGATCACCCGTTATATGGTTTTTACGGAGTCAAAATTGTCAGCCTATAAGCAGTTCGTGCGCTTTGCATCCGTAGCTTGCCTTGGCTTTTTCGCCAATTTGGCCATAATAAAAATATTGATACAAGATTTTGGCATATACCCACCGGTAGCCAGGATTGGAGCCGCATTAAGTTTATTCTTCGCGAGCTTTTTTGTGCATAAAGCATTTTCATTCAGTTTATCATTACGCAAACATGCAACTCAAAAACATAACTGAACAGGTAATTGAGGTTTCCAAACAAGCCGGAGATTTTATAAGGCAAGAGCGTAAAACCTTTAACGCCGATAAAATTGAATATAAGGGGCTGAACGATCTGGTATCATATGTAGATAAGACCGCCGAAAAACTCATTGTAGAAGGCTTACGCAAGATACTCCCCGAAGCAGGTTTTATTACCGAAGAGAAAACCACAACCACCATTGGCGAAAGATATAACTGGATTATCGACCCATTGGACGGTACTACCAATTTTATACACGGCATACCTTCATTTTCGGTAAGTATAGCACTTAAGGAGTATGATGAGCTGGTAGTTGGTGTTGTATACGAAGTAAACCTGGATGAGTGCTTTTATGCCTGGAAAGATGCCCCTGCGTATCTTAACGGTACCGAGATCAGGGTGAGTAATAATCAAACGGTAGCTAACAGTTTACTGGCAACCGGGTTTCCATACTATGATTTTGGGAAACAGGATGCCTATATTGCCTTGTTTGCCGATCTGATGAAAAATTGTCACGGTCTAAGGCGTTTGGGCTCGGCGGCTGTCGACCTGGTTTATACAGCTTGTGGCAGGTTTGACGCTTTTTATGAATATAATTTAAACTCCTGGGATGTAGCTGCCGGTATAGTTATCGTAAGGCAGGCTGGGGGCGAAGTGGTAACCTTTAATGGTGGAAGTGATGTGCTGGAATCAAGAGAGGTAGTAGCAACCAACGGCAAAATAACAGGGGAACTGGTACAGTATATTCAGAAATATTTTAAGTAGGGTATGTAATCTTCGTTATCATGAAAATTCGTTTTGCAAAACCTAATCAGTTGCTCAGCCCATATATTGAGCGGTACTGGTCCTGGGAAAACGAAGGGAATGATAGCTGTTACTTGCCTCATGTGCCGCCCGGGGTAGGCATAGATCTGTATTTTCATTACAAAGATACATTTTCGATACAGGATATCGGGGGGCTAGCCCACAGTCATTTACTTTATTCAAAAGACCAGTCCTATCGTATATTGCCATCCACCCGGGTTGGGTTTATAGTGATCAGATTTAGATGCGGTATGTTTGGGAATTTTACCTCGGTTCCGAGTCATGAATTTGCAGATGCTTTTGTTGATGCTAATATGATCTGGAAAACAGAAGGTAAACACCTGGAAGAACAAGTAGGTACTGTCAAAACGCTGGAGGAGCGGATAAACCTGTTGGAGCTGTTTTTAATGAGGCAATTAAGCCGTTATCAAAAGCCTGTTCCAAATTATTGGAAAGGAGTTATGGATACACTTTATTATCATCACGAAGACGCTCGTCTTGATGACCTGGCCCGACAAATTAGAATAACTCCGCGCCATTTCAGACGGGTATTTTATGAGGTTAGCGGAACAACACCCAAACATTTTCAACAACTGTCACGCTTCCGTGCTGTGCTTAAACAATTATTGCTCAATAATAATCCTGACTACTTGCCTGTTGCTCTGGATAAAGGATATTTTGATCAGATGCACTTTATAAAGGAGTTTAAACGGTTCATGAACATAACACCCTCAGCTTTTTTTACGCCCGATAATTTTCAGGCACATTTTTATTATAGCAGTTTTAACAATTAAGTTTACCGGATAGGCAGCTCATGTCCCATTTTTACTATCAGGGCACAGGACTGACATCTATTTTTGTTGCATGTTATTTAAATCAACAAAAATGGAAAACGAACAGCAAACAACTACAATAATTGATCTGCAAAAGGCATTTCTTATAGCCGCACTTGAAAAAAATGATTCCTTTATAGCAGAGAACCTTCACCCTGAATTTATTTTTACCAGCCCTCGTGCAGTTGTTTTAAACAAAGAAAAATTCATTAACAACTTTGTCCTTAATCCCGATATTAAATTCGAAATATTTCAACTTTCCGAAGAAAAGGCGACAATTATAAGCCACACAGCTATTCTGCATTGTTTGGTGCAAGTTAAACCTGTTGATAAGGCTGATTTTTGGGAAAGAGTAACTTTTACTCTTGTGAAAGAAGATGGTAAATGGCTGATTCTGGTTATGCAAGCCACTTTTATACCTGAATAAGCGGTATAAAAAAAGCCACGAATCTGAATAGTTCGTGGCTTTTACAAATCAATTCGTAAAATTCGAATCAATTAGTGGTATTCGTGAAAATATTTTACAATGCTTCTGATACTACCTCGGTAACTTCAGGAACCATACGCTTCAATAAGTTTTCGATGCCTGCTTTCAGTGTAACGGTTGATGAAGGGCAACCACTGCATGAACCACGCAATTCAACAGTTACAACACCTTCGTTAAATGAACGATATGAAATAGCGCCGCCATCCTGCTCCACAGCCGGACGAACGTAGTCATGTAATATCTGTTGTATTTTTACTTCGGTTTCAGAACCTTCAAAGTTTGCAGCTTCTGTTTCTTCTTCTAATTGTATTTTGAGTTCAGATTCAACCGCGCCTTTTACAAATTCTTTCATAATAGGCTCTACATCATCCCATTCGCTGCCTTCGGTTTTAGTGATGGTTACAAAATTGCTGGCAAAGAAAACACCGTTCACGAACGAGAATTTATACAATTCCTTAGCAAAAGGCGATTTTTCGGCACTTTCTTTTGTAGCGTAATCGGCACTGCCATTGATAAGCAACTTGTTCACAATGAACTTCATGGTTGCCGGGTTTGGCGTTAACTCTGTATATACGTTGATATTCATTTTCGCTTTCTGATTAAATCTTGAATTAACAAATTTAGGTAGCTTTTTTGTTTAAAGTTAGCTATTAATTAGTTATGACACATAAATGATAGATCACTTTATAATGTGCAGATGTGCGAATATTCGATGTGCAGATGACCGATCATATAGAAATGCCTTCACTCGCACATCTGCATATCTAAAATCCGCATATTATATCCCCGTATAATTTGCTGGTGTTATCTGTTTTAGTTCTTGTTTAATAGCGTCACTTACATTTAACGTATCAACAAAGGCAGCTATTGTTTGTCCGTTAATTTGTTGATTGGTTCTGGTGAGATCTTTTAGTGCCTCGTATGGGTTAGGATATCCTTCGCGTCTTAATATGGTTTGTATGGCTTCTGCAACAACAGGCCAGTTTGCCTCCAGGTCGGCGTTGATAGCATCCTGATTTAAAAGTAGTTTACCCAAGCCTTTTATGGTTGACTTAATAGCGATCAATGTATGTGCTACCGGAACACCGATATTCCGTAAAACAGTTGAATCGGTCAAATCACGTTGTAGCCTGGAAACCGGCAATTTGGCGGCCAGATGCTCAAATAAAGCATTGGCAATACCCAGGTTACCTTCAGAATTTTCAAAGTCGATAGGATTAACCTTATGCGGCATGGCCGATGAACCTACTTCACCCGCTTTTATTTTTTGTTTAAAATAGTTCATGGAGATGTAAGTCCACATATCGCGATCAAGGTCCATGATGATGTTGTTAATCCTTTTCAGGGCATCACAATGGGCTGCGAAGTTGTCATAATGCTCTATCTGCGTGGTGAATTGCGAGCGGTTAAGACCCAGCACCGCGTTAACAAAATGGTTACCAAAAGTTTTCCAGTCGGTACCTGGGTAAGCTATATGATGCGCGTTAAAATTACCTGTGGCGCCGCCAAATTTGGCCGAATAAGGTACTGTTGCCAATAATTCAAGCTGAGCCTCTAAGCGCTCTACAAAAACCTGGATCTCTTTGCCCAGGCGGGTTGGCGAGGCTGGTTGTCCGTGGGTATGAGCCAGCATGGGTACCTGATCCCATTCGCGAGCGTAGTTTTTCAGTGTATTAACCAGTTCCTGAATAGCAGGGTAGTAGGTGTTATTTAATGCTAGTTTAAAGGTATAAGGTATGGCTGTATTATTGATGTCCTGCGAGGTAAGGCCAAAGTGAATGAATTCTTTATAAGGCTCAAGTCCCCCTAATTTATCAAATTCTTTCTTGATAAAATACTCTACCGCTTTTACATCATGGTTGGTAGTTTTCTCGATCTCTTTGATGCTTTCGGCATCGGCTTCGCTAAAGTTTTTATAGATAGCGCGTAACTTTTCAGACACATCAGCATCAAAATGTTGTAATTGAGGCAGATTGTTCTCTGTCAAGGCAATAAAATATTCTATCTCAACAAACACGCGGTATTTGATCAGGGCGTATTCCGAAAAATAATTGGCAAGTTCAGCGGTAGTATTACGATAGCGGCCATCAATAGGCGAAATTGCTGAAAGCGGAGAAAGCGTCATGTTCTTTAAAATTTTGGCAAAGGTAAGAAAAATTGATGGGCGGATGTTCCATATGTTGACGCGCAAGCTGTAAGTATAAAATATTTGCGATTCAGTGTCCTGTTTTAGGATAATCAGTTGTTATAAACTAAAAACAATAAGGTATTTAAATTAAATAACTTGATATCAGTGCATTAAAGTGCTTTGTCAGGTAATTGTATTTTCTAATGGAAACTTTGAAATCAAAAAATGTTTCCTTAGTTTTGACCCGGAAAGTCAATGAGTCAAATAGAAAGAATATTACGCGGCAGCCTGGAACTGTTTTTAAGAGCAGGGATCAAGAGTATTACCATGGATGATATAGCCAGGCATATTGGCATGTCAAAAAAAACCATATATCAGTTTTTTAAAGACAAAAATGAATTGGTTACAGCAGTACTTAAAGGGCGGTTGAAAGAAGATGAGGATCAGATAAATGATATCATCAGTAAATCAAACGATGTAATAGAAGAGATGATCAATATGATGAAGTGCTCCGAGGAAATATTTGCAGAAATGAATCCGACTGCGGTACATGACATGCAAAAGTATCACCCGGAGGCCTGGGCCGAATTTCAAAAATTTAAAGCAGAAGTATTGATTAAAACGATGGAAGAGCTTTTGGTAAAGGGAATGAAACAGGGTTACATCCGTCAGGATATCGACGTAAAGGTGATGGCAAGGATGCGCGTGAATCAGATTGAGCTGGGATTTAATACCGAAGTTTTCCCTGTATCGGAATTTAACACCTGGAAGGTACAGGTTCAGTTCGAGGAGCACTTTAATTACGGTGTTTGTACTCTTAAAGGATATAAGCTCTTAAACCAATATAAAAACATACACGAAGAATAAAGGCATTGCCGGCATCAAGCATTTGATAGCGAGTGTAACCTTTGAATTAGTAAAAATAAATAGCAGAACAATAACCCCAACTACAGTATATAAAATGAAATACTTACTTTTTACGGCAACAGTATTTTGTGCCATAGTCTTTAAGAGCTATGCGCAGGAAGCGCCACCTAATAATCAAACTTTTAACTTTAGTGTTCAGGATTGCATCAACTATGCGTATGAGCATCAGGATTCTGTTGTAAATGCCGGGCTCGATGTTAAAAGCGCTGAGTATAAAGTTAAAGAAACCAGAGGAATAGGTTTGCCTCAGGTAAGTGGATCGGCTACTTTTCAGGATTATTTAAAAATTCCGACAACATTGCTGCCCGGCGAAGTATTTGGCCAGCCCGCGGGTACTTTTATTCCAGTAAAATTTGGGGTTAAATATCAATCAAGTATTGGAGCAACGGCAGATCAGATACTTTTTGACGGCAGTTATCTCGTAGGCCTAAAAGCCTCTAAAACCTACAAGGAGCTTTCCTTAAAAACTTTAACCCGTAATAAGATCCAAATTAGTGTATCGGTTACCAAGGCCTATTACCAGGTATTGGTTAGCAATGAACAGCTAAGGCTAACAGACGCCAATTTGAAGCAATTAAAACAACAGTATGATGAAACTGTAGCTCAAAATAAGCAGGGAACGGTTGAAAAAATAGATGTCGATCGTATTGCAGTTCAGTATAATAATTTAGTAACCACCCGCGAAAATACCATCCGCTCACTTGCCTTAAATTATCAGGTTTTAAAATTTCAGATGGGAATGCCTATAGAGAATGCACTTTCTTTAAAGGACAAACTGGAAGACATTAAATTAGACGATACCGCTGATTTGGCAGCTGATACTTCATTTTATCACAATCGTATTGAATACAGCTTATCGGAAACAGGTATTGCACTTAAAAAGCTCGATTTAAAGCGTCAACAATCCCAGTACTTACCAACGCTGAAAGCTAATGCGAGTTATACCTCATCTTATCAGAATAACAGTTTTGGCAACCTGTATAAAATGAATTTTCCATCCAGTTATGTAGGACTTACTTTAAACATCCCCATATTTAATGGGTGGCAGCGTTTAAACCAGGTAAGACAATCAAAAATCGCAGTTTTAAAATCTCAGAATGATTTGGAGAACGCAAAAAACGGACTGAAACTAGAGGCTAGTCAAGCTAATGTTGCGTATGTTAATGGACTACAAAGCCTTAATAATCAAAAAAGAAACAGGGAATTAGCAGAAGAGGTATTACGTGTTTCTAAAATAAAATATCAACAGGGAGTTGGCTCAAGTATCGAGGTAACGCAAGCCCAAACGTCTCTTGATGATGCAAATGATAAATATATACAGGGACTCTACGATGCCTTAATAAGCAAAGTTGACCTTGACAAGGCATATGGCCGTATTAAATAAACAATTACTAAACCAACTATACATAAAAGGACATGAAAAAAATATTATATATACCGGCCTTCCTATTTTTAGCAGCTTGCTCCAATAAACAACCCAAAGATAAATCGGCGGAGCTGGCCGACCTGAAAAAACAGCAGGCAGATCTGAATTCAAAGATTGTTAAACTGCAGGCCGAAGTCGGTTCAAAAGATTCTACCAAATCTATCGATGTAAGTACCATCGCTATAAAACCTACTCAATTTACCAACTATGTACAAATACAAGGTAAAATTGATGCGCAGGATAACGTAACGGCTTACCCGCAAGCTTCGGCTGTTATTACAGCCATCTATGTAAAAGTAGGGCAGCACGTAAGCAAAGGACAAACATTGGCCCAGCTGGATGATAATGTGCTGAGACAAAACATAGCACAAAGCGCGGCTCAGGTTGATTTAAACCAAACATTGTTCAATCGTCAAAAAAATCTTTGGGATCAAAAAATAGGTACCGAGGTGCAATTTTTACAAGCGCAAACAACGTTGCAAACCGCCAAAAAAGCTTTAGCCGGATTAAAACAACAAGCAAGCCAATACCGCATAGTATCGCCTATTAACGGAACTGTCGATCAGATGGACCTTAAATTAGGTCAGGCTGCATCACCGGGCCAAACAGGTATCAGGGTAGTGAATGCCGATGTTTTAAAAGTGAAGGCCGATGTACCAGAATCTTATGCAGGCAGTGTAAATACAGGCAACCAGGTTAAAATATCTGTGCCGGATGCTAATGACTCATTGGTTACTAAAGTAACTTTTGCAGCTAAGGTTATTGACCCAACATCACGCAGTTTTGGTGTGGAGATCAAATTACCTGTGCGTAAAAGCTTGCGTCCAAACATGACAGCTATTATTCAGATAGCCAATTACTCCAAGGCTAATACGATTGTAGTGCCGGTTAAAGCTATCCTGAAATCAGAAAATGGCGATTATGTATATGTAAATCAAAACGGAACCGCTAAAAAAGTGAATGTTAAATCCGGAACAACTTATAGTGGTAATACCGAAATATTATCTGGATTAAAAGAGGGCGATCAACTGGTTACCGAAGGAGCTACCGAAATTGAGGATGGCGACAAAATTAAAGTATTACAGTCTGCTAACTAATTATAAACGTTTGATCTGTTGATTATGAAAGATCTGAATAAAGAATTTGGGCCCTCAAGCTGGGCCATTGACAACAAAACGGCCATATACGTGCTCATATTTATGATCACTGTACTGGGGTTAATCAGCTATAATAACTTACCGAAAGAAAATTTTCCTGACATAGCGATACCCAAAATTTATGTAACTACCACGTTTGTAGGCCAGTCGCCTCAAAATGTGGAAAATTTGGTGACCAGGCAGATAGAAAAAAAGCTGAAATCGTTAAAAGGATTAAAAAAAGTTACCTCAAACTCAGTACAAAATGTATCAACCATTACTGCCGAATTTAATACTGATGTTAAGACCCGGGATGCTAAGATAGATGTTAAAGATGCTGTAGACAAAGCCAAACAGGATCTGCCACAGAATGATGATAACTATAAAGAACCGATCATATCAGACATCAATGTGGCCGATCAGCCTATTTTATACGTCAACATCTCCGGCGATTATGATCTGAAAAAGTTAAAAGAGTATGCTGATGTTTTAAAAGATGAAATTGAAAGTTACAAGGAGATCTCAAAAGTTGACGAGGTGGGAGCCTTAACCCCTGAAATTCAGATTAATGTTGATTTGAATAAGATGGCGGCGGCACAAATAAGTTTCAGTGATATTACCCAGGCTGTTGGTAATGAAAATATATTACAATCGGCCGGTACAATAAAATCAGACGGCGTACGCCGGAGTATTGATATTAAACAGGATTTTAAAAATGCCGACCAGGTAGCAGCCATGATCATTCGTAATCCGAAGGGGCAGGCAGTTTATCTGAAAGACATTGCCGAAGTTAAGGACTCATTTTTAGAGCAGGAAAGTTACGCACGCTTAAAAACCAACGATAATCCGAAATTTAAAAACGTAATAACGCTTAATGTAAGCAAAAGGGCAGGAGAGAACCTGATCCAGGCTTCGGATAAAATTAATGAACTGATTAAACTAAAACAAAAAACGGTATTCCCTAAAGGATTGGATATTGTGGTAACCGGCGATCAATCTGATAAAACCCGTACCACCCTTAATGATCTCATCAATACTATAGTGATCGGTTTTATATTGGTTACTGTTATCCTGATGTTTTTTATGGGTACAACCAATGCCATATTTGTGGCCCTTTCGGTTCCGCTATCGTGTTTTATCGCGTTTCTGGTGATGCCCGCCATAGGGTTTACTTTAAACATGATTGTGTTGTTCTCGTTCCTGCTGGCTTTGGGTATTGTGGTGGATGATGCTATTGTGGTAATCGAAAATACGCACCGTATTTTCGCAAATGGTAAAGTTCCAATTAAACAAGCCGCGAAAATGGCGGCCGGCGAGGTGTTTTTACCTGTATTTTCAGGAACAATGACCACCCTGGCACCGTTTGTGCCTTTGGCTTTCTGGAATAGTATCATCGGGCATTTTATGTTCTTTCTGCCTATTACACTGATCATTACTTTGTTGGCATCATTAGTAGTGGCTTATATTATTAATCCGGTTTTTGCGGTTGATTTTATGAAACCACATCATGATGGTGAACATGATAATCCCAAATTTGATAAAAAAACCAGGAGGGCTCTCATATATCTGGCAATAGCTGCGGTACTGGGCTATCTGATGAATATAGGTATCGGTAATTTGGTGGTTTTTATAATGGCATTATACCTGCTAAACCATTTCGTACTGTTAAGAGTGATAGATCGGTTTCAGAAGAATGCCTGGCCCAAATTTAAGGATTGGTATGCCAGATGGCTTGAAAAGGCTGTTAAAAGACCGGTTACCATGCTTATTGGAACAATAGGGTTGTTTGTGCTTTCTATTGTTTTATTGGCAACTATAGGTAAAACGCCGGAGTTTTTCCCCTCGGGCGACCCCAACTTCGCGTATGTATATATAACCATGCCAATTGGTACAGATCAGGCTTATACCAATGAGATTACTAAAAAAATTGAAAAACGCGTAGCTGAAGTAGTTGCGCCCGATAAGGATATAGTATCATCAGTAATATCAAATGTTACCAAAGGGGTAACCGATCCTCAGGACGAGGATCAGGGTGATTATGAAAATAAAAGTAAAGTAACTGTAGCTTTTGTTGAATTTGGTAAGCGAAATGGTAAAGATACTAAAGTAGTATTGGCCAACATTCGCAAGGCTGTACAAGGTATCCCTGGCGCTAAAATTGCCGTTGCGCAGGAAGCCAGTGGCCCTCCGGTGCAAAAGGATATCAGTATTGAAATTATTGGTGATAACCTGGATACATTAGTAGCTACAGGTAACCGTTTAAAGGCCTATCTAAATAAACAAAATATTGCCGGTATAGAAAACCTTATTGCTGATGTGCAAAGTGATAAACCGGAAATTGTATTTGATATTGACCGGGAACGTGCAAATCGCGAAGGCATAACATCTGGCCAAATTACGCAGAACCTGGTTACTGCGGTATTGGGCTGGAAAGCCGCTGATTTCAGAAATACAAAAGAAGATGATTATCAGATAAAGGTAAGGGCACTGGAAAGTCAGCGGGGGAATCTTGATGAATTGCGTAATTTAAAAATAACCTATCGCGATTTAGCTACAGGCGGAGCCATACGTCAGGTGCCAATTTCGGCATTCTCAGACATACGTTATACTACTACCTATAGTAATATTAAACGTAAACAACAGCGTAGGGTACTTACTTTGGGGTCCAACGTAATTAAACCTTTTAATCCCAATGAGGTAAATGCTAATATTTTGCAGGCCATCAACAATTTTAAAAAACCTGATAATGTGAGTATCAGGCAAGGTGGTGGTCAGGAGGATCAGGCAGAAGCCATGAACTTCCTGCTAGGAGCTTTGGCCACGTCATTTGGATTGATATTGATCATCCTGATGATTCAGTTTAACTCTATTGGTAAAACGTTCATTATCATCAGTGAAATTTTTCTAAGTATCATAGGTGTATTCCTGGGTGTGAGCATCTTTGGCATGACCATGTCTATCGTTATGACCGGTATAGGTATCATTGCTCTGGCAGGTGTGGTAGTGCGAAATGGTATATTACTGGTTGAATTTACAGATATGCTGATTGAACAGGGAGCCAATTTGCATGATGCGGTTGTAGAAGCAGGTCATACTCGTATGACCCCGGTATTGCTAACAGCTACAGCAGCCATATTAGGCTTAATACCACTGGCCGTAGGCTTCAATATCGACTTTGTGGGCTTGTTTACTCACTTTGCACCGCACATTCATTTTGGTGGTGATAACGTAGCTTTCTGGGGGCCATTAGCCTGGACAATGATATTCGGGCTTGGGTTCGCCACTGTCATTACCCTGATATTGGTACCTTGTATGTACATTATCCGTTATAACCTGAAATCCTATTTCTTTGGAAAAAAATCGGTTGAACCTCATAAAGAAGTTCTGGAAACCGAAACGGTATAATGTAACGTACATTTATATAGCAACAAAGCCGTATCCATTAAAAGGATACGGCTTTGTTGTTTTGAGGAATAGTTTAAAATTTCAATTTACTGATCAATCCTTTTAAGTGAAGTTGCTTAATAAGACGGTTTAATTTGCGTTCATGTTTGCCGCCAGCGTCAAGCGCATCATAAGCAATACCTGCGGTGGTAGCGTAAACAGCATGATGAAAACCATCAATTGCAATGGCCTTTGCGTCTTCTTTGTAGATAGGTGGGGCGGCTTTAAATTGAGGTAGCATGATCATGGAGGTACCCCACACGGCCCCAAAATGAAGTAAAGTAGCAGGCAAACCTTTTAAACCTGTTAATGATATCAGGCCGCGTGATATTCCCCATACCGTTCCGTACGACCAATGTATTTCTTGAGAAACTTTTTGTTTTTCACTCCGCCCTGTGGGTTTTACTCCGGCGGCTTCTTCGGCAACCTTGAGTGTTGCCTCGCTTGGTTTACGTTTAGTGATCCTCATTTCTATCATCTGCGACAAGGTCATGGCAGCAGTTGCGGCCAAACCAGCCAGCAGGCCTTTACCAATTGCGGCACCCAGCTCTCCCAAGGCATTGTTTTCATGTAATCTCATAGTTTTAGTTTTGATGTACTATTAATAACAATGAAAATTATCTATTGATTTATATTTTTTAATTAGAACATAATTTGAAATCTATTGGTTATCCAGAAGCATTCTTTAAATACTATGAAAATCAAAATATCAAAACCCCTTTGGCAGGTTATAGGTTTAGGTACACTGGCAGGTATGCGTACCGCTTCGGCGCCGGTTATTGCCAGCCATATATTAAGTCATCATCAATCAAAAAATCTGACGCAATCGCCTTTAAGGTTCATGCAATCGGTAAGTGTAGCCAATACATTAAAAGTGATGTCTTTTAGCGAGTTAGTGGTAGATAAGCTGCCATCAACGCCTAATAGGATTAAACCATTCGGCGTACTGGCACGCTCGCTGTCAGGAGCTCTGGCCGGTGCAAGTATTTATAAAGCAAGCGGTAATAACGCTTTTGTTGGCGCTGTTATAGGTGGTTCGGCTGCTTTAGTGTCAACATTTGGCAGTTATTATTTGCGTAAAGGAGTGGTTAAAGGCAGTCATATTATTGATCCGGTTATTGGTGCTATTGAAGATGCCTTGGTTATAGGCGCCGGTGTGGGCATATCTGCAATGGCTTAACTAGGATGCTGTACATATTTTTCCAGATCGCCTAATTCATTTCTGGTTTTGGGAAGGCTACCGGGGTAGTTTTGCTGAAGATAGGTGATCAGGTTTTCGCGGATATAACACCGCAGGTCAAACGCATCAGACGATGTTCGGGAGCTCATGAGCACCCTGATTTCAATAACACGTTCTTTTACATCAGTTACCTGTACTACTTTTACCCGTTTGTCCCATAAAGGTGTTTTTAAGATCAGTCTTTCAAACTCATTCCTGATGGCATCTATCGGTGCTGTATGATCCATATACAAAAACACAGTACCTAGTATATCGGCAGAAGTACGCGTCCAGTTTTGAAAGGGCTTTTGTATAAAGTAATTAATAGGTAAAATCAACCGGCGCTCATCCCATATTTTTAGAACAACATAGGTAAGTGTAATTTCTTCAACACGACCCCACTCGCCCTCCACCACCAGTACGTCATCAATACGTATGGGCTGTGTAAAAGCAATCTGGAAACCGGCTAATAAATTACCTAACGAATTCTGGGCCGCAAAACCTACAATAATACCGCCTATACCCACACCCGTTAACAGCCCGGTGCCAATTTTACGCATACTCTCAAAACTCAGCAGGATAATGGCTATAGTTACAAAAACAATAATTACTACCAAAAGCTTACGCATAAACTGTATCTGTGTGCGTATTTTTCGCTCTTTTAAATTATCGGCTTTGTTCAGGTCATAGGTATGGTAAATATAATCTTCCAATATCCTTACCGAACGAACAAGTATGCCCGCAAAGGAAATGGTAAGCAATATTTCAATAATCTTATCCAGCGGGGCTATATAAACTTTATCCAGCCGCATAAACGGAACGAATAAGTTAAGCAGAAAAAGTGGTATAAAATAAGTGATAGCCCGACCAAGGTTAATGATCACTGATTTGAAAAAGGAATAAGAGGTTTCTTTTTTGGCATAAAACCTAAAAAGGCTTGTAACTATAAATTTGATGATCAATCCTACCAAAATGGCTATTACCGCTATACCCAGGTCCCATAATATGGCAGGTACACGTTGCGATAACTCCAGCAAACCGGGTGGCAATTTATTTTCCATACTTATAGCAGATGTGTTTATAAAATCTACTTTGAAAATAGTTAGAATGTAAAATTGTTTTAGCAATAATACATGTGGCGGGTGTCTGTACTTATATTTATAGAATTTTTGATAGTTTTGTTAAAAAAGTCAGGAATGTGATCTGACTTAGAGTTTTATATAATTATAGATCAAATGGCTGCAGGCAATGACCATCAGGATATAAAGCGGGAAAAAATTTTAGACGCCTCTCATCAACGGTTTTTACATTATGGATATTCAAAAACTACCATGAATGAAATTGCCGGAGACCTGTCTATGTCAAAGGCGCTGCTTTATTATTATTTTCCTGATAAAAGCCAGTTATACATTGCAGTAATGCGTAAACTGGCCAATGATTACATCAAAAACCTGGAAGACAATATTGACACTTTTGCTAATTTAAAAGACGCTTTTGTTTTCCAGATAAATACTAATCACGATTTTATTGTAAATAATTATAATTTCTTTGACTTTTTCAGATTGAATGAACAAAATCTTCCGGATACTATTTGGGAGATCGTGGAGCAGGTTCATTTGGCCGAACTGAATTTATTGAGCCGATCTATAAAAACTGAAATAGAGCGGGGAGCTATTAAGCCTGTTGAAAACCCTGAAGAGATTGTTGATTTGTTATTGGATGCCCTACATGGTATTAAAGTTAGCGCTGTATCGCAAAAGAAAGTAAACTTTCCGCGTAAAGAACATCTGGAAGAAATACATACCAAAAGATTATTACTGATAGATATTTTTATAAAAGGATTGATGTATTAAGTCATCCTTAACTAACGAAGCTGATTTACTGTCAGTTATTAGTCAAAAGATAGATGAATAACCCATCTCGAATATTATTATAGATAACTTTGTTTTGTACAAATAATCAAACGTGTATTTAATTAATACCCCGATTATTGAAAGAAACTTCCTATTTAATAAGAGGTGATTGTTTTAGAGTGATTTAGCAGAATGGAGCATATCCATTCTGCTTTTTTGTGTTTAAATTATTTGAACTGAGTTATTGCTGTTTTGTCCCTGCATCATGAACAAGCTGATGCTGAAGTAACACTACAGATCGACCGTCTATTTGTATTGTATCTTCGGCTTTAAATGCCCGTACGGTTCCATTATTATCGGGGTTAGCCGTGTCAATCAGGAGCTCCCAATTAAGCGCGTATTCCTCGTGGGGGAGTTTATAGCTCAATGGCTCATCATGCGCGTTAAAGATGATGTAAAAGCTATCATCAACAACTTTGTCGCCTTCTGCATTAACACTGTGCAAGCCTAAGCCATTTAAAAATACAGCTACAGATTTGGCAAAATCATGGGTCCAGTTATCATCATTCATCTCAGAACCATCAGGCAAAAACCAGGCTATATCTGCAATGCCGTTACTATTAACGGGTTGCCCATTAAACCAGTTCTTGCGCGAAAAGGCAGCATGTTCTTTTCGCAGGCTGATCAGTTTGCGGGTAAAAGCATACAGATCTTTGTCCAGATTTTGCCAGTTTACCCATGAAATTTCATTATCCTGGCAGTAGGAGTTATTATTGCCTTGCTGGGTTCTGCCCATTTCGTCACCGGCCACAATCATGGGCACGCCCTGTGAAAGGAATAGCGTAGTTAAAAAATTCCTTTTCTGCTTAGCGCGTAAGTTATTAATGGTAGCGTCATCCGTCGGACCTTCCACGCCGCAGTTCCATGACCGGTTATGGCTTTCGCCGTCGTTATTGTTTTCGCCATTGGCTTCATTATGTTTTTCGTTGTATGATACCAGGTCGGTGAGCGTAAAACCATCATGGGCGGTTATAAAGTTGATACTGGCAGTAGGCCTTCTGTATGATTTGTAGAGGTCGGAGCTGCCGGTAATGCGGTTTGCAAACTCGGCCAGGGTACTCTCGGCACCGCTCCAATAGTCGCGGATACAATCACGGTATTTACCATTCCACTCGGCCCAGCCGGCGGGAAATTTGCCTACCTGGTATCCTCCTTCGCCAAGATCCCAGGGCTCGGCTATCAGCTTAACACGTGATATGGTAGGATCCTGATGAATGATATCAAAAAATGCGCTCAAACGGTTCACCTCATGTAGTTCGCGGGCCAGGGTGGCTGCCAGATCAAAGCGGAAGCCGTCAACATGCATTTCTTCTATCCAGTAACGTAAGCTGTCCATCATTAGCCGCAAAACATTAGGCAAATTGGCATTCAGTGTATTACCTGTGCCGGTATAATCCATGTAATATCTTTTATCGTCATCAACCAGGCGATAGTAAGATACGTTATCAACCCCTCTGAAAGACAAGGTAGGGCCAAGGTGACTGCCTTCACCGGTATGATTGTACACCACATCCAAAATGACCTCTATACCAGCCTTGTGCAACTCCTTTACCATGTTTTTAAATTCGGTTACCTGTTCGCCAAGTATACTGCAAGAGGCATAACGCGCATCAGGGGCAAAGAAGCCAATGGTGTTATAACCCCAGTAATTGGTAAGGCCTTCATCAAGCAAATGCCTGTCTGAAAGAAAATCATGCACCGGCATTAACTCAATAGCGGTAACACCCAGATCCTTTAAATAAGCAATAGCTACCGGATGTGCAATAGCCGCATAGGTTCCCCTGATATTCTCAGGTATTTCCGGATGAAGTTTGGTGAACCCTTTTACATGGGCTTCGTATATAATCGATTTGTAGTAGGGGATATCAGGACTTTTATCACCTTCCCAGTCAAAGTGGTGATCAATAACTACGGCTTTGGGTATAAAGGCGGCACTATTTGTTTTGCTAAAACTAAGGTCTTCTTCCGGGCTGCCAACTTCGTATCCAAACAGAGAGTCGTTCCAGTCAATTGTCCCGGTAACGGCTTTGGCATAAGGATCAACCAGTAATTTATTAGGGTTAAAACGATGCCCATTCTTCGGTTCATATGGCCCATGTACCCGGAAACCATATAATTGTCCGGGTTTTAAGCCGGGTATATAAATGTGCCATATCAATTCTGTGTACTCGGTGATGGGGATCTGTGCCGATTCTACTTCGTCATGAACGCCGTTAAATAAACAAAGATCAACCCCGGTAGCATTTTCAGAATAAAGTGTAAAGTTAACTCCTTCGCCATCCCAGGTAGCGCCAAGTGGAAATGGGTTTCCGGGGTATGTTACTATTTTCATGAGTGTTCAGATAGTTATGTTTTGTAGTCAGTACTTCTGAATTGAAATTAAAGAAAATTGTTTTAAGCACAACCCTATTTTCAGTATTAAACATAACAATGTAAAAACATTGCCAAAAGCATTGCTTTATTTTTAAATAACTTAATTAGTAATTGATTGTTAATAGTGTGCTATGTAAATTTGTTTATCTACACAAACAAACCTATGAACAAGAAAATATTTATTGTGGAGGACGATGCCGATCTGTCTGAAGCTATACAATTGATCCTGCGGGAAGAGGGTTACGAAACCACTGCTTCCCTGGATAAAAACTCCATAAAGGGAGTAATTCTTCATATGCCCGACCTGGTATTGGTTGATAACAGGTTAAAAGATGGCTTTGGCAGTGAGTTATGCGTATCTATCAAAAATCATCCTTTAACCAATCATATCCCTGTGGTGTTGATGTCTGGTTGGGCAAATCTGGCAGATATTGCCCGTGATTGCGGGGCGGATGCTTATCTGAATAAACCTTTTGAAATGACCCAACTGATTGAAGCTGTGGATAAACATCTGAGGCATCTTGTTTAATTATAAATTAAACAGGATGGGTTATTAAGGGTCAAACCTGATCGCTGTTGATGGCTTGTAATTTATAATGATCATAATTTTTAAGCTCTATGGCGTTAGCGGCTTCATCAACAGACCGTTGCATTTCTTTTAAAAAGTTTTTCAGTATCTTTTCTTTCCCCGGCAGTTTAAGCATCAGGCGCAGCATGGTGGTTTGCAGCCAAAGCTGTTTTTTTGATTTGGGCACCATATCTTTTAAAACAGTTAGCCCCAACCGTTGATTAGCTTTCACAAACCATCGCATCTGGCTTTCGTAATTAGCAAAGGCTATTTGATGATTGCCAAATGAAGCGGCCAGTTCGCCGGCTAATACGTAAGCGCCAACGATAGCCAGGCTGCTTCCCTGACCCGAGGCGGGAGAGGGGCAATAACCCGCATCGCCCAATAACACTACCCGGCCGTTGGAAAGACTTTCTGTCTTTACCTGGCTTATAGCGTCAAAATAAAAGTCGGGTGTATCATAAATGGCATCCAGGATTTTTGAAACTAACGGGCCTTCATCTTTAAAATGATCAATTACTATTTGTTTCTGTTGTGCTATGTCGCGATGGTCATATTTAATAGTTGGCGCAGCAAACATCAGGAGCACTTTGGCTTCCTGGTTTTTGCCGGTACTGTATATATTCACAATTTTATCTACAGCCGGATAATTGAGTTCCCAATGGTCAAGATTAAAATAATTGGGAATGGTGAAAACGGATACAAAATATCCGAGGCGATCTACAGATATCTTTTCCTGATCAAATGCTAACCTGCGCACATTTGATCGTAAACCATCGGCAGCCACAACCAGATCAAAATCGCGCTGTTCGCCATGTTTAAAAGTAACGGTTACACCATCATCGGTTTGGGTTAAAGCTGTTATAGAATTATCAAAAATATATTTTGTTTGATCCTTTGTTTCGGCGTAAAGTATGCCCGAGAGCTCGCCCCGCATAATCTCCACATCGCCGTCCTGCCGCATGCCAAATATATTGGGATCATTCAGGTCGGCATATCGTTTCCCCTCGGCATTGATCATAGATGAGCCACGCATAGCCGTATTCAATTCCCTTACCTGGTTTAGGATGCCCATACGCTCAGCCACATCGGTAGCTGCGCCGCGAAGGTCGATGCGATAACCACCTTTGCGAAGTTCCGGGGCCTTTTCAACAACGGTAACATTAAACCCATATTGGTTTAGCCAATAAGCCAGGGCGGGACCGGCTATGCTTGCTCCTGAGATCAGAATATTCCTGCTGTATATGTCGTTGCGCATCATTGGTCGTTCAAATAATAGGTCAAATATGATGAGGCGACGAAATTTTTTTTAATGGATTTCGGTCAAATACCCTAAATTGTCGGTGAATGCGGGAGAAAGTAAATTGAAATTATTGAAGCAGGGATGACGTTATAGTCGCCATGGTTTTATAGGTTTGTTATCACAATGGAAAAGCATGATGTTTCATGGATGCGGGTTGACAAGGAATTGAAAGATTCCTTTGTCGTTAATTATCTGCACGCTCATGTTTTTGAAACGCAAGCTGTTTGCCGGATCAATTATCATCGCATTTTTATCATTCAGGAAGGAAATGGTACTCTCCAAATAGATGACAACAGCTACCAAATTTCGGGGAACGAATTGTTTCTGTTGGCTAAAGGACAGCTATATACCTTTGAAGAAGGAGCCCAAATAACCGGCTACGAGCTTTCTTTTGGTGATTGTTTCTGGGAAAAGACACCAGGCAGCGCCAGTAATTGCAAGGCGGTATTGTTCAATAATGCCGTAGACAATCAGCAATTACCTTTAAGTGTTGCCGATCGATCTGAACTCGACAACCTTTTTTACGCTCTCCACCAGGAATATATTAAAGGTGATTACCCGAATAAGCTGGATGCCATGGCCGCCTATTTAAAGATCATCATGATCAAGATAGCCAATGTGAATGCCTCACTTGCCCGTGGCTACGACAGTTACGAGAATCAAATTTACCGGCAATACCTGGAGCTGGTGAGCAGCCAGTATCAAACCACGCATGAGGTTGCCGATTTTGCGCGCCAGCTGGGGATCCCGGCTCGTAAACTGTCAGATCTGTGTCGTCGATGCAGCGGTAAGGGAGCCAAGGATATCATCAACGGACAGATCATCGCCGAAGCCAAGCGCTCCCTGCAGTTCTCGTCCAAACCTGTTAAAGAGATCGCCTACCACCTTAACTTTTCAACCCCCGATCAATTCAGCCACTTTTTTAAGAAAAACACGCTCATATCGCCCAATGATTACCGCGGCCGTTTTGTAAATATTGGCATGTGATTGGCGGTTTTTAACATTTACCGGGTATGTCGCCAAAGCTAATTTTGCTGATATAAAATCAACAAAATATGTCTGTAAATAAAGTAAAAACAATTGCCGGGATCACCATCCCCGATAGCACTATCGCCACCCAGGCTACCGAGCTTTTATTGGAGCATGGTACCGAGTTTATCTATAACCATTCGCTGCGGGTATTTCTCTTTTCGTCGCTAAACGGCAAACGCAACAATTTAAAATATGATGCCGAACTGTTATATGTGAGCTCGGTATTTCATGACCTGGGCTTAACAAAACACTACAGCAGTCCCGACCTGCGTTTTGAAGTCGACGGGGCCAATGCTGCCCGCGATTTTCTGAAAAGCCACGGATTACCCAAAGAATCATTACAATTGGTTTGGGATACCATAGCCCTGCACACCACCATCGGTATTGCCGAGCACAAAGAACCCGAGGTTGCCCTGATGTACTCGGGCGTAGGACTTGATGTAATGGGCGAGGGCTACGAAAACCTGAGCGCCGAGAACCGCGAAGAGATCATCCACGCCTTTCCTCGGAATGATTTTAAGAAAAATATTATCCCAACCTTCTTCAGTGGTTTCGAACATAAAACAGAAACCACCTTTGGCAACATCAAGGCTGACGTATGCGCCTACATGATCCCAAACTTTCACCGCAAAAATTTCTGCGATTGTATTTTGCATTCGCCCTGGAGTGAATAAGAATCCATTATGTCATTTCGAACGAGGTACGAGGAGAAATCTTTTACGATTTGTATATCCCATGTACAAGATCTCTCCTCGTACCTCGTTCGAGATGACATCTTTTTTACTTTCCCTCCCCATTAATCATATTTTAATAAAATATTTATCCAGGACAATAGATTTGTGCTATACCCCGCTTCGCAAACCTGTTTAAAACCTGGATAATGAATCTATCTGTATCAATTCTAAAAAGAGTTTTTGGCTGTGCTATGGTAGCGGCCCTGTTACTTATCTGCTTGCTGAGTAAAGCTGCCACAGTTCCCGGCGACTATCAGTTCGATAAAAAAATATCGCGCAAAGTATTGGAAAATTATCTCGACCGTTCCATCACCATGCAAAGCCTGCTGGTTGGCCAGGGCAATTTTGATGACAACCTGCGCATGATCAAAAATATAGGTGCCAAGTTCATTGGCCGGGCTGTTTGTCAGTGGGGGCAGGAAGATGAGATCACCCAGAACCTGGTTAAAGAAAAAGAACTGGCTGCAAAGGTACATGCAGCCGATGCCGACATTATTTTACAAGCCTGCATCTTCGAGATCGTAACGCCTAAAGTGGAGCAACTCCCTGTACCTACCTGGGCATTTGAAGCTTTAGGGATGCCCGTACAAAAACGAAATTTTAGCTATGCCGATATGCTGTACCCCGATGGTAAATTTAAAAATCAATGGGGCAGGGGCTCCGTACCCGATGTCAGCCGTCCCGAAACCAAATTATTCTTTTACTACCTTGCTAAATCATATATCGACGTCGGTATCGAAGGTATCCATTTCGGGCAGGTGGAGCTGATGAATAAAAATGATCCTAACCTGGATAACTACGCGCAGATACTCACCCTCATTCGCGAATATGCCAGTAAACATGCCCGCAGGCATATCGTTATTTGTGATTCGCACGTACCCAGCGGGGGCTTTGTACGTAATGGTAAACTGCTGATGGATGTGCACGCTTTTCCGCTGCGTATTATGGAAACCCCGGGTAAACCCGAAGAAGCTACCCTGCAGGTTGGCCATACCGACGCTCTTTACCTGCGCAGTAAAGGTGGTATTACCCCCAGCGGCTGGGCCTGCGAGCATCTGCCATACCTGGTGGAGTTTGATAACTATGGCGTAAGTAAAAAGCCCGGGCAGGAAAACGCCGGCGACATCCCGTTCTGGGTTTGGGGGTATGATGAGATCAGCTGGTTTGCCCATCAGAACAAAGCCTACCGCACGCAATGGCTGCATTACGCGTACGATTGGTTAAAGAAAACCGACTCGAACGGTCACCTCGAAATGCCTGGCGGCAGGCAAACCACATCTCCGCTGGATAAAAAACGCTGGTATTATGCCAATAACCCTGGCGACGCCGTACCAGATGGTCATGGCGATGAGGATACTATTCGGGATATATGGGCAGCCGGTCATCATTAATATATTGATGTAAAAGCAACCCGCATCTTCTTTTCGCCGTAACGATTATTAAACAGGTATGAAAGAAGACAAACCTACTGCGGTGATGAATCCCAGGTATAAGCAGCTGGATAGCTTGCGGGGATTAGCTGCATTGGCTGTTTTTTTTGTACATATCATAGGAAAAAATGCAGTTAATAATCCCTTTGTTGATTTTTTAAAAAGAACACCGTTAGGCATTGTGTTCAACGGAGGAGCAGCTGTGATGTTCTTTTTTGTGCTGAGCGGTTTTGTACTAAGTCTGCCATTTATTAATAACGAAAAGCCATTAAAACTTACGGAGTTTTATATAAAAAGGGTTCTCAGAATATATCCGGCTCTTCTATTCGCTATTGTTGTTTCGGTATTGCTAAAAGCGTTTGTGTACGATAAATTCATTACTGCTCCTATACCTGATATTCATTCCGGCGAATGGAGTGGCTTCTGGAACTGGCATTGGAATAAAGAGCACGTTCAGGAGCTTATTAAAACATTTGTATTAATAGGACCTGAATTTAACTTTAATCTGTTCGATCCCCCCATCTGGTCATTGGTCATCGAAATGAAGATCTCCATTCTATTGCCCTTTTTTATCATGATCATCGCGCGCAACAGCAAGGTGTTAAATATCATCTTTCTGTTTATAATTGTGTATTTAACTTACGATCATGCAGGCGTATGGCCCATAGGTGTTTTTTATTTGGGTATACTCATGGCAAAATATAAAGATCAAATAGCACACACCATTAAATCATGGCCGTTAATTATCTTGATCATCGTATGCTGTTTGGGCGTATTCTTATACAATATCGGGTTTGAATTTGCCGGGAAAATTCAACAGCATTATGCGTTGTTTAGCCACACCTGGAACAGCTATATGATAGCTGTAGGCAGTTGTATCATGATGATGATTGTTCTGGCTAAAAAAAGATTATCGCTGTTTTTTGAACATCCTGTTTTTACTTTTTTAGGAAACATATCTTATAGCTTTTATTTAATCCACATGCCTTTGGTAATAACTATGAGTTCGGTATTTGTTGGCAGGTATGCTTTTGGAGGGCTTTATACTTTTTTAACCGCTCTTTTATTTGCTTTAATAATTAGCTACCTGATGCTTGTTTTTATTGAAAGGCCATTTCAACGGATTGGCGCGAAGCTGGTCAGGCGGTTTAAGATATTCCAGGCAATACCCATCTAAAACAAAACGGCCCGATAAGTTTTGCCTACCTTGCCGTTTGCCTGCCCCGGTTTGAAGATTATTTTGAATGCCTTATGATCTGAAGATCATCCTTAAGGATTGATCTTTTGATACGTATGCCGTACCCCAGTTATACAGGGTTTTTAGTTTGTTACGATAATTTACCAGCGATATCAGGTGGATAAACAACCACATGAACAAGGCCATAATACCGCCAATGTGCAGCTTGTTCTTAAACAGATCAACCACCGCTTTGTTACGGCCAATGATGGCCATATCGCCTTTATCAAAGTAGTTAAAAGCGCTTAATGGTTTACCATTTTGCATGGCTATAAAGTTTTTAGCCAAGTTACGACCCTGTTGTATGGCTACCTGCGCCAGTTGCGGGTGACCTTTTGGATAACGCTCGTCTGTTATCTGAACGCTGGCATCGCCAATAGCGTATATGTTTTCCAAACCAATTACCTGGTTATATTCATTGGTGATCATCCTGCGGCCAACACCCAGACTGGTTTCCGGTATGCCTTCAAAGGTGTTTGCGGTAATACCTGCCGCCCAGATTAATGTTCCGGCCTCAATGGTTTCACCGGTTGACAGGGTGACTTCATGTTTATCATAATCCCTAACCTGTGTGTTCAATTTTACTTTTACACCCAGTCCGGAAAGTACCTTATAGGCCTCCTGGTGTGTTTTTTCGCTCATGGGGCCTAATAGGTTCTTACCGCCATCAACAATATAGATACCGCCCGGAGTGCCCTTCAGCTCAGGATAGTCTTTCAGAAAAATGTTCTTTTTCATTTCGGCCAGCATACCGGCAATTTCTACCCCGGTAGGGCCACCACCGGCTACTACAATGGTTAACAGTTTTTTCCGTTCGGCCAGGTCTTTGGTCATGGATGCCTGTTCCATGGTTTGCAGCAGGGCATTCCGCATGTACAGGGCATCATCAATAGTTTTCATGGGGATAGCGTTCTTTTGAACATTTTCCATCCCAAAAAAGTTTATCCGTGCACCTGATGCAAACACCAGGTAATCATATTTGAGTTCTTCGTTGGTTAAGTGTACGGTTTGTGATGCAGAATCTATTTTGACTACTTCGGCCATGCGGTAACTGATCCGTTTATTGCGAAACATTTTACGGAATGGGTAACTGATATCTGATGGATCCAGAAAGCTGGTAGCCACCTGGTAAAGCAGGGGAGGGAAGTAGTTATAATTGTTTTTATCAAGCAAAATAACCTGGTAGTTTTTGTTTTTGGCTACTTGTTCGGCCAGGTTTATTCCGGCAAATCCACCTCCAACAATAACAATTTTTTTGACAGCATTTTGGGCATTGCCCATAGCTGCCGGTATAGTTTTAGGAGTGCTCATTTTATCAATTATTTTGATAGTGTATTTTATACACAAATATACCTCTATTTTGTCTGTTGTATTCGTTTTTGAGCCGTTATTTAGGGCTGATATGAAAGTGTTTACAATAGGATGATTAAGTGTGTATTTTTTACACTAAGTAAAAAAATAAAAGACAGAAAAGTAATCAAGAAGGGTGTTGTAGACTATGGTCGGTGTTATCACCGTACATACATTAAGGGTCTGATAAAGTGTTGCATAGAAAACGCAGATAGTGGTGCGGTGATAACACCGACCACAGGCTGAAAAAAAGATTGATAGAGTATAAAAAGATGGCCATCCAAACTGGGTGTGATGGTGATTTCTATGATAAAAGCAAAAGATTTTGAATTAAGAAAAGCATTTTTAGTTCCCTCCCCACGGGAGGGGGGCGTAGGGCAGGTGTAATGGCAGGGAGGGGTTTCTACACCCGATAATTATCCTGATCCGGAACCCCTTCCTTCCCTTCCCGAGGGAAGGAATCGCACAAGGGCTCAGGCTCTTTTGACGGAGCCCAAGTATATCAAAAAGAATGTCATTTCGAACGAGGAATGAGGAGAAATCTTATACAACTTGTTTTTTAAATAAGCACGTCTCGTAAAAGATTTCTTCTCACGCCATTCACAGCAAGCTCGCGTTCGTCGAAATGACATTTTTTTTACTAAATGTAATTACACCACCTCAATAACAATCGTCGTTTCGTTCTGATCAATACTCAGCGGAATAGCCTCTAACCCCGGTACAAAGTTAAATACCCTGCCTTTATTGGTGATTGGCATCGCAGTAAGCTTACCGGTTGAGGTTATTTGTAAATCCGCCTTATTTTTGCTTATGCGGATCCGCTTTTCATCGAGGGTGAATTTTTCTGTTGACTTGGATACAACCGGCAAGATGATCTTGACCTGACCGCCATAACTGGATTTTTCAATACTCAATTTGATGATCACCCGCTCGCCGGCAAACTGGTAGGTTACCTGGCAGTTTACCTCGCCTGCAGGTGGATTTTGCTGGTTTTTATCCACCAGTTTTGAGCGTGTTGTGATAACTTCCTGTGCGCTGATGTCTCCAAGCGCTATCTGGGCTCCCAGATCATTGATGTTCGTAAATACCGAATCACTCACCCTAAGCTCTATACGTGGCGTTAGCGGCATAGACAGTGGGTCGGTATCGGGTTGCATGTTATCAGCCTCAAACAATTGATATTGATTCATACTGCCGGCAAATATAGGGCCTGTTCTTTCGTGCCAGAGCATGGTGAGGGCGCCGCCTGTGGCATGGCCGTTTTTGGTTTCCTTATATTCCCTGTCATATCCGGTAATGGTGGCCCTGAACTTTCCTTTGGCTACCAGCCAGGTCTGTATATTGCTAAAAGAGCGGATCCCGTATGTTTCCTCACGTGGCAGTTTAACGCTGTCAACACTCACTTTCACCGGTTTATGCTCATGTTCCAGTATGGTTGTCAAAGCCTTAATGTGGCAAAAGGTATGGTGCACGCAAACCGGTACCTGGTGCGATACATAATGCGGTCCGCCGTATAATAAATTATCCTTGGTACACTCCTGCAGCAATTGGGTATTTCGCAACGCTACTTTGTAAAACCGCGGGTCACGGTCGGCCATCAGTGCGTATGCTGCCTGGCAGCCATCGCTGGTACGGCTGCCCCAATAGGTCCATTTATAATTACGTGTACCCCAGCTGTTATCCCAGCCACCATCGGGCAGCATAAACTCCATGTGGGTACGCAGACTGCGGGTTACCGTGTCCAATACTTCCTCGTCTTTAGTCAATAAGCCATAAAGTACCAGCGAGGGCAGCGATTCTTCGACATTATAACCCAGATCGACAGAGAAACATCCCTTTGGACTAGCCTTGCTGTTAGGTCCGCCTTCGCCATATATAAAACCATCTTTAGGCGTAATGTATTTTAAAGCTGTATGCGCAAACTCCCGGCCTTTGTCCTTATACTTTGGTATATCCAATAGCGTGCCTATCAGCGATAATGCGTAGGAGGCGGTAATAGGATAGTTAACGTTGCCATATTCCATCGAAAAGTTGGTGTAAACATAGTCGGCAGCCTTTTGCAGGCGGTCGGTCAGTTCAGCCTTAAATCCATTGTCCATGATAGAGCCATGGTTTTTCAGTGTTTCGGCCAGTGCTATCGACGAAAATACGGTTGTACCTTTCCAGGAGCCTTTCACGGGCTCGTTAAGCCAGGAACCATCGGGCTGGCTCACACGGGTTTTCATCCAGCGGTAAAGCAAAGTCGCGGCATCTGTGTATTTGGAATCGCCGGTTTTTTGAGCCAGGTGATAAAACGGATAAATAGCATCGCTGCCGCGGCCATGAACTGTTTTGTTTGCCGGGCAATACAGGCCGCCATAATTATCGGTATTTGATTTATCCAGAACCTGTAGTGCCAGCAAACCTTTGGCCCATTGCCCTAACAGTTGATCGCTCAATGCGTACAGATCATCAGTAATGGGCGGAATGGTTAAGGCGAAAGCATTGGCCAATGGCGCTGCGCCGATCAAGCTCGCCGTTCCAATGGCGGTGGTTTTAATAAAGCTTCTCCGGGATAATGTCATGGTTATAACAGGTATGGATCACAAATGTAGCTGATAGAAGATTAGGGATTAAAAAAATCAACTACAACGATGTAATAGCCTGTTTTGCCATGTTTGAACCGTTATTTTACCTGAGTATTTAAGTAATACTGCTGATCCACAGAAAACCTGCCGCCCCCGCTTATTACAAGTGACAAGGCCAGACCGATCATCAACAGATCAAACTCAAACCCTTCAAAACCTTTTGGGTTTGCACCAAACCAATCCATAAAAAAGCCTGCCTGCCAGTGATGGGTAATAATAATGCCGATAAACAGCGGAATGATCAGCGCCGCGACGATGCGTGTTGCCCAACCCAGTATCAGCAGGATGGAGCCCGCAAACTCAATCATGATTACAATAAAGCCGATAAGCCAGGGCAGATGTACTACATCGGTAAAGTATTGCATGGTATGTGAAAAGCCAAATCCGCCGAAAAGCCCCAGTAATTTCTGGGCGCCATGGGGTAATAATATGAGGCCTAGTGTGAGGCGACTGATGGTTGCGGGCCAGTTGCCTGCAGTGCTGAAAATTTTGTTTCTGATATTTTTCATGAAGCAAAATTCGGCAGTGCGAAAATGCTGTCTATGAAACTACATTCATAAATTGCCCTGTTTTTATAATCTTTTTCGGCGGATCCTGCTTAAAAACTGTGGTGTTATACCCAGGTACGATGCGATCAGATATTGCGGTATCCGTTGTTGCAGGGTAGGATAGCGTTGCAGAAAGATGTCGTACCGTTGCTCGGCAGTAAAGCTGATGGCCTCCATCACCCGTGATTGTGAGGCTACGAAGGCATTTTGAAAGAGTATCCTGAAATATCTTTCCATGGTTGGTACCGCTATAAGCAGCTTGTCCAGCGCATGTTTGTCTATTTGTAATACTTCGGTGTCTTCCAGGGCTGATATATACAATGTAGAAGGGTGCCCGGTTAAAAAGCTGTAGAGGTCACCAACATACCAGTTTTCGACAGCCAGGAAAGCAATATGCTCGGTACCCTGCTCATCAAGAGTGTACGCTTTCAGGCAACCTTTAACAATAAAACTCTCATACCGGCATATTTCACCGGCCCGTATCAGATATTCATGTTTTTTGATATGGCTGGTTTTGAAATTCGAAAGCACAAGCCCGGCATCGTCGGCAGTAAGATCAGTATGCTGATGGATATGTTTTAACAGGAGGTCGCTCATTAAATCAAAAATATTTATCTAAGATAAAATAAGCAGTTTTATACAAAGATATACTGCGGCAAATTACCACTTCGATGTGCCGAAAATTTTTCGTATATTTATACAAATCGGCAGCCCGGTTCTCTTACAAAAAGGGAACCGGGCTGTTTAGTTAAGGCAATACAAGAGCCAAAAAGCCGTAGTTTGCCAGGTTGTTATTTGATAATCAATAAATTAATACTTTTTAAAGTTTTGAAAACCTATCAAAACCGGGCTGTAATTTGTTAAAAAGTGTTAAAATGAGGGTTTTTCGATAGCTTTTTAGCTGTTTTTTCTCTGTTTTTGACCGGAAAAGTGTTAAAATTTAAGGTTTAAAAAGTTTTAAAGTTGATGGTCGATAAGAAAAAGATGAGGTTAACATTCAGTTTAATTTGTGTTAACAAGATAACAGTTTCTTTGGCGCAAATTAAAACAGGGGCTATATTGCACCGCCGTTTTACATCAACAATTTCCGCATGAATAATTTTACAAAAGCAGTTACCATTTTAGGGGCCCTGGCAATTACCGGTATCAGTGCCCACGCACAAACACCAATAAAAACCTATACCGTTGCAGATGCGCATTCGCACAATGATTATAAAAATAATATCCCCTTTTTTAGGGCTTATGAAAAGGGCTTTGGATCAATTGAGGCTGACGTATATGCCGTAAATGGTCAGTTGATGGTGGCTCATGATAAAAAGGAGATCAGCGCCAAGCGGTCGCTAAAAATACTATATATAGATCCATTGATCGAGAAGTTTAACCGCGATAGCCAGCGGAAACTCCGTTTGCTGATTGAGATTAAAGAGGATTATAAAGCGGTATTACCACTGGTGATCAAAGAATTAAAGCCGCTTGAACAATATTTTTCTTATGAAGGACATCCAGGGCGTTTATCCATCGTGATGACCGGAGCGGTACCTCCGGCGGCCGAAATGACTAACTATCCGGATTGGATATCTTTTGATGTTGACCACATGGATGGTTTTAATGCACAGCAATGGAAGAAGATAGGATTGGTAAGCTTTCCCTTCAGTAAGTATCTGAAATGGAACGGTAAAGGTGTATTGAACAAAGAGGAGATCAGCAGAGTGAAGGCTGGGATAGACAGTGTGCACAAAGCAGGTAAGATGATCCGTTTTTGGGAGACCCCTGATACCAAAAGCAGTTGGCTAGCCCTGATCAGACTGGGCGTTGACGTGATTGGTACAGATAAAATAGAAGAGCTTGGCGATTTTCTGAATAAAAAACCACACAGCGAATATCTATCACCCGCACCTTACGCGATATACCATCCAACCTATAAATCAGATGGTTCACAGAAAAAGGTCAAAAATATTATCTTATGTATTGGTGATGGCATGGGCTTGTCACAGATATATTCAACGTATACCGCTAACCGGGGGCAGTTGAATATATTCCAGATGCAAAATATAGGTTTTTCTATTACCTATTCGGCCGATGCTTATATTACTGATTCCGCAGCAGGCGGTACTGCTTTTGCTACCGGTCAAAAAACAGATGACCGCGCAGTTGGGGTTGATCCATCGGGCAAACCACTAAAATCACTGGCTGTTTATAGTGCAGAAGCCGGAAAGAAAACCGCTGATATTGTTGCCTGCGAATTAACCGATGCCACACCTGCTGTATTCTATGCACATCAGTCAGAGCGTTCAAGCGCGGCGGCTATTGCCAATGATATGGTATCAACACCAATTGATATTTTATTAGGATCTGGTTATAAGGATTTTACAGAAAAGGTAAACGGCGAAATGCCATTGGATAAAATGAAGCAAAAGGGCTATACCATTATCCGCAATTTTGATGAGTTTTTAAGTTCACAGGCACCTAAAATAGTGGCGTTGGTAGACGATAGCGTAACCCGTCCAAAAATGGAAGGCAGGGGGAATTATCTCCCGCTGGCTTTCAATAAAGTTACCAGCACGTTTAAAAATAGTCCGCAGGGATTTTTTATGATGGTTGAAGGTTCGCAAATTGACCATGGCGGCCATAGCAATAATCTGAAACAGGTAATTACCGAAAATAGCGATTTTGACCAGGTTGTAGGCAATGCGCTGCGCTTTGCAGATGAAGATGGAGAAACACTGGTCATAGTAACTGCCGACCATGAAACCGGTGGTTTAACCCTGCTTGATGGAAGCATTAAGAACGGATATATTTGGGGCGATTTTAGCACCAATGATCACACCGGTACACCAGTTCCGGTATTTGCATACGGTCCTCACGCTGGCGATTTCAGAGGTGTGTATCAAAATACCGAGATTTTTAACAAATTGTTGGCACTGATTAAAGCTAAGTAAGCGTAAATCGGACACTCTTCTAAATTACGAACAAAAAGCGGCTTGGATGATATATTTGAGGCGTTTTTTGTTCGTTTACTATAATCTACAATTTAGCCGACGTTAATTTTCCGGAAACGTTTGCGCATTTTTACCTCAACTTCTTGTTCTTCGGTTAGCATTTATCTCTAATTTAGTTAACCAATTATAACCGCGAATAAACCCTGGTCATAGCCTCTGCCGTCGAAAAAAACGAGGCAATTGAAACAGATGATTAAGCCCGGTTTTACTGTGATGGTTTGATTCCATTATAGTCGGTATTGATTAACCCTAAAAATTAAAATTGATGCTTATGCCCAGAACAGTTTCGATAACAGCATTTCAAAATGGTGATATAAGAGCATTTAATCTCATTTTTAACTTTTTTAAATGTGTATGCTTCTCTGCTACGGGAATTGTTAGTGAAAATTGTGTTGAACTCTGGAAAAAATAATAATTCTGAAATGATTTTTGCCTGCCAGTATCAAGTTTTCCTACAGCAAATAGCTTCAAGTATTTTATGCGGGGACATCCTTTTTTTACAGGTGACTGGGTTTAATCTTCAATAATTGATTGCAAATTTTTTAAATATGATAAGGATCACTACTTACTACATTCTATTAGTCATTGGTTTGATGGTATCACCTCCATTATTGGCGCAACAAAAAACGGTTACGTTAGATTATTACTTCAATAACGAATACCGAAAAAATAAAGCCGGCGAACAGGAGAGGTATCACTATACCTGGGAGGATATAAAAAGTAGTGGTTTTTCTATCTGGGGAGATATTTTTAAGAAGAATGGAGCTGGTTTAAAAAGTCTCGAAAATGAACCAACACAAGATAATTTAAAGGGAACCGATATATATATTATTGTTGACCCGGACACTAAAAAAGAAACAATTAATCCCCACTATATCGAGTCCCGCTATATCAAAGCTATTGCCGATTGGGTTAAGCGGGGCGGCGTATTGGTATTGATGGCCAATGATAGCGCTAATGCTGAATTACCACATCTAAATGTTTTAGCTGCGAAATTCGGAATCCATTTCAATGATGACTTATATAAACATGTGATCGGTACCCAGTTTGAGATGGGGGCCATCAATGTTCCTGCGAATGATCCGGTGTTTAAAACCGCAAAAAAGGTTTATCTGAAAGATATCGCCACGCTTCAACTATCAGCGCCCGCTAAACCCCTGCTGGTTGATGATAATCATGTAATAGTAGGTACCGCACGGTATGGAAAAGGCAGGGTAGTGGCTGTGGGTGATCCCTGGTTTTACAATGAGTATACAAATGGCAGGTTACCGGCAGCTATGGGATTTGACAATGATAAAGCTGCGAATGATCTGAGTAAGTGGCTGCTGGATCAGGTACCTGTACAAGGGAACTAAAAAGATAACTAATCTATCATATCAGTGTTAGGCAATGGTTTCAGAAATTGAATTGATCGTATTAATTAAAGAGGGAGATATCCGCGCCTTTGATGAGTTTTACAAAAGAAACTGGCGTGTTTTGTATCAAACGGCTTATCGTTCAACATCTTCGCAGGAAGATGCTAAGGATTTGGTACAAACGGTTTTTATCAATTTATGGAATTGCAGGCAAAATCTTAACCCCGATGCTTACACGCCTTCTTATCTCTTTAAGATATTAAAAAATAACATTATTAATTTTTATAAGCAGGATTCGGCCAGAAGAAAGAGATTAGAACAATTGCTATATCTTGACGAAGTTAATCAGTATACCACTGAAGATAATTTGATGGCCAAAGAGCTTTCGATAGTAATTGATGGAGAGATCAGGGAGCTGCCCCGGAAAATGCAGGAGGTTTTTATTTTATCACGCCAGCAACACCTTTCTGTCAACGAAATTTCTGAAACACTTAATATTACGCCCCGCACAGTTAAAAATCAGCTTTCTAACGCCTTAAAAATATTGCGTACTAAACTGGGTATGTTTTAGCTATTTGTCTATAAAATAAAATAAATCTGGTACCAGGTTGCCTTAGCCTTGTATATAGTGTCAAAACCAAAAACTGTTTAAATAACAGTTCATGTAAACTTAAAACAGATTATCATGATGCTATGGCGTAGGTCAGATCCCGACGATAAGGTTGGGGAGGAACATCTTCGGGATGAGGAGACGATGCGTGCTGTAGAAAAAGAAATGCTCCAAAATATTCACAAAGATATTTTGGGGAGATGGCATTTTATCAAAACCACAACCGCACGGTATACCATGGCCGCCTCTTTACTGTTGATATGCTGTTCCGGGCTTTTGTACAAAAAATTATCGGCTAATGATGAGGCTAGCTGGGTAGTGGTATCAAGCCCAAAGGGAAATATTAAAAATATACAGCTTCCTGATGGATCAACCGTTTGGCTAAACTCAGGCTCGACACTAAAATTTCCTGAACATTTTGGGAAAACGCGGGAGATAGAATTAGTTGATGGCGAGGCTTATTTTGATGTAAAACATGATGATCATTCACCATTTACTGTGCACTATGGCCGCTTGCACGCACGTGTATTAGGAACTGCGTTTAATGTGAAGTTTTATAAAAACATTAGTGATGTACGGTTATCAGTTACCCGGGGCCGGGTTGAAGTAGGTAACAAATCATTGAGTTTTGGTGTGATTACACTCGGTAAAGAGGTTGTTTATGACCAAAGAGCAGGTACCCATCAGATTAGAGCAATAGACGCAGAAAAAGTAGCTGCCTGGAAATCAAATGAGATCAACCTATACAGTATTCCGTTTGATGAACTGGTAATACGGCTGGAAAATATTTATAATGTTCATATCAATTATGATCATACAAGGGTAAATCATCTAACAACCACCATTCATTTTTCAAGAGATAATACTTTACCGTATGTGCTTGATATCATTAAAACCATCTACCATTTGGATTATGATATAAAAGGGAAGGAGGTTTATCTGAAAAAAATGTAGATCGGCAAACCAAGGCCAATATTACCTGCTATATGCCGGTAATATCGGCCAGAGTTGAAATGATGAGTTATTGGCAGGTTCCAAGCTAATCCAATAATTCATTGATAGTTTTTTTACTAAAAAACCACGTAAAGATGATAAAAAAACATACTAAATTATTTACTTTTTTTAAAAGGGTATTAATGTTGGTTATTATTGGCTCATTGGTATTTATTCAGCTTTTACATGCGAATAGTACGGCAGATCAGATAACAGACCACCCCGTTAAAATTTCGTTTGGTAATGAGTCACTACAAAGCTCCCTGGATAAACTTGAAAAACAATCCAACGTTAAATTTTCCTATAACCCAGCTGATTTAAAGGGCTATAGTATAGCACCGCATAAGTTTCAGAATGAGCCGCTTGGCAAGGTTTTAAATTATTTGTTCGCTAAGACTCATTTATCTTTTAAGGAAATAAACTCAGGTATTATCATTTATGATAAATCTGAATCATCAAAAATTAGCCCGCAAGTAGATAAAGCAATGGCTGGGGAGGTTAATAACGCTTCGGTCGATGAAATTACAGTTACCGGAAAAGTATCAGATTCAAATGGGCCGTTACCAGGGGTTTCTGTAGGAGTAGAAGGCACCTCAAAAGGTGTTATTACTAATGCAGCTGGTAATTATACACTTAAAGTATCATCAGATGCAGTCCTGACATTCTCTTCAATAGGTTATAAAAAGCAGCGGATACCGGTTAATAATCAAACGGTTATTAATGTAACCATGCTTTCAGACCTGAAATCACTCAATGATGTAATTGTGGTTGGTTATGGCGTTCAGAAAAAATCGGATGTAACTGGTTCGATTGTATCAGTTAATGAACAGGCACTTCGTGATATCCCGGCCTCCAACATTGGTCAGGCTTTACAGGGACAGGCAGCCGGTGTTGATATTCAGAAAAGTGGCGGTAATAGTCATCCTGGTGCAACGCCCTCCATTTTAATACGAGGCACCAGATCGATTAACGCCTCTAACGCCCCGCTGATAGTGGTAGATGGTTTGCCCTTTAACGGAAGCCTCAATGATATAAATCCTGATGATATCGTTTCTTTAGAAGTATTAAAAGATGCTTCGTCAACAGCCATTTATGGCTCAAGGGGAGCTAATGGTGTATTGTTGATTTCTACAAGGCGCGGTAAAAAAGGCGGTACGTCTATAAGCTATAGCGGTTATGCTGGCTTTAATAAGCCGTTGGGGAATTATAACGTTATGAATGGCTCCCAATTTGAAGATCTGAAAAAATGGGGTTTAATTAATGGTAACCCCGGTAAGTACACTGGTATTGATGATCCTGCTTTTTTAACAGATGGATCATTTGCACCACAGGAAGTAGCCTCAATCAAGAGTGGGCGCAGTACGGATTGGCAAAAGCTCATTTATAAAACAGGTTTTGTAACCGATCATCAATTAGGAGTTTCGGGCGGGAATGATTTAACGCAATATGCTATATCAGGTGGCTATTATAATGAAACCGGTATCTATTTTGGTCAATCATTTGTGCGTTACTCGCTTAAACTGAGCGTTGACCAACAATTGGGTAAGAATGTTAAAATTGGTTTAAGTGCATTAAACACCTTAAGCTATACCAATGGTGAAAATGCCAACCCGCTTGGGCAAGCATTGCGGGCAAGCCCGCTTTCAACACCTTATGATGATGTTACAGGGAAACTGGTAGGATTTACTGCCGGTAGTGCTAACCAGGTATGGAACCCTTTAGCCAATTTTGTGCCCGGTGCTGTAGTTGAAACCCGTAAAAGATTTGGAACTTTTACTACTGCATACGCAGAAGTAAATTTGGCTCCAGGCCTAAAATACCGGTTTAATGGAGGCGCCGAAATACGGCCCGATACATATGGAAACTATTATGCGAGCGCGACTACCAATAACCTGGGTGGGGCGTCAACAGCAAATAATCAAAGTACTTACAGCTATAACTATACCCTGGAGAATGTTTTAACTTATGATAGAACATTTGCGCAGAAACACCATGTAAACTTTACAGGTTTGTACAGTTTACAAGAAAGTCAAGCTCAGTCAAATTCATTTAGTTATAATAACATTCTGTCAGATGGTATTCAGTATTTTAATCCGCAATATGGATCAAATTTGAGTGGATCTGGATCATACTCCAAATGGGATATCATTTCTTATATGGCGAGGGTAAACTATGGTTATGCCAATAAGTATCTGCTTACTTTAACCATGCGTTCAGATGGCTCGTCACGTTTGGCACCTGGTAATAAATATCATGTTTTCCCTTCAGCCGCAGCAGCATGGAATATTACTCAGGAACCTATCCTGAAAGATTCAAAAGTATTAACAAATCTTAAACTAAGGGCAAGCTATGGTACTGTAGGCAATACGGCCATTAATCCATATCAAACGTTGGGCGCGCTATCATCAGTAAACTATAACTTCGGCTCTACCAATTTAACAGGTGCTTATCCAACCAGTGTACCTAATCCAAACCTTACATGGGAATATACATCTACTTTAAACCTCGGACTTGATTTTGGCTTCTTTGACGGACGGATCACCGGCGCTGTGGATGCTTATCATCAATACACCCGGTCATTACTGCTGCCGCTGTCGCTGCCGCCAACCTCAGGTATACCCAACAGCATTTTGACTAATGTGGGCCAAACGCAGAATAAAGGTCTCGAAATAAGCTTGAGCACTATTAATATAGCCGGAAATGGACGTAACAGCTTTAGCTGGACAACCAACTTTAACATCACCTTTAACCGTGGAAAAGTTACCAAACTGGCAAGTGGTGTTACTCAGGATATTACCAATGGGTTATTTGTTGGGCAGCCTATTAATGCCATATTTGATTATAAAAAGATTGGTATTTGGCAAAACACCAAGGCAGACAGTGCTTTGGCTAAAAGCTTGGGGTTAACTACTACCGGCACAGGCTCTGTTATTGGTACCATCAGGGTTGAAGATGTGAACAAGGATGGAAAAATCAATGCTAACGATAGGATTATACTTGGATCGGATCAGCCTAAATATACCGGTGGCTTTACCAACCGTATTGCCTATAAGGGATTTGATTTTACAGTAGTAGGAGTTTACCGTGTTGGGGGATTAATAACTTCTAAAATATTCCAAAGTGGAAGTTTTATTAATACTTTCCAGGGTAACTACAATAACATTAATGAAGATTACTGGACGCCAACCAATCATCAGAATTATTATCCTAAACCAAACTCTGCGTCGACAAATACCCCGTATTCATCGTTATTGAGCTATTTTGATGGCACTTTCTTAAAAATCCGCAGCCTTACTTTGGGCTATTATATGCCTGAGGCAATTACCAGGCGGATTAAGGCCAAGTCATTACGGATATATGCAACGGCACAGAATCCATTCATTCTTTTTTCGCCTTATCGGAATGAGTTTCATGGCCTTGATCCTGAAACAGCTGGTACATTAAACGTTGATACGCCGCCTACCAAGTCATTTACATTCGGTATTAATATGACACTTTAAATTAAAATAAGATGAAAAGGATATCTATATACTTATATACTTGCTTGTTTTTAAGTCTTTTAACTACAGCTTGTAAAAAAACGCTGGTGGAAGATCCAAAATCAACGCTTACGCCTGCTTTTTTTGCCACAACACAAGGCTTCCAGGCAGGGCTTATGGCAGCTTATGCCGGTTTCAGAAATAACTGGGGGCCTGATACCTATTTTGAAATGACCGTACCCGGTACTGATGAGTTTATTGCCGGCAATGATGGTAATAACGGACTGGTCAAATACAACAGTAACTTTAACGCTTCTGATGGCACGGTAGCCGGGATATGGAAGAACTGCTATACCTACATCAATACTTGTAATGGTTTAATTGGTAACGCACCATCGGGTCTTGACGCTGCTACAACAGCCAGTATGATAGGAGAGGCCAAATTTTTGCGGGCGAATTATTATTTTATACTAGTGCAATTTTGGGGCGATGTAACACTGAATAAAACATTCCAGGCAACGCCTACCACATCTGCCACTCGAGCACCTATGGCCGATGTTTACGCTTTTATCATTCAGGATTTGAAGGATGCTATTGCTGCACTTCCTGCAAGTCCTTTAACCAGTGGCGTTCTTCCTGGCAAGGCAACAAAAGCTGCGGCTATGCATTTGCTGGCAAAAGTATATCTGACCCGTGCCGGATCATCGGCCAAGCAAGCTGATGATTATAAAAATGCCTATACAACAGCTATTGATCTGATCACCAATGTTGCCCCGGCCGGAGGACTAAGGTTACAACAGGATTTCGGAAGCGTATTTGCAGAAGATAATGAAGCCAATAGTGAAGTATTGTGGACAGTGCAACACACGCCAACGTTGGCATACAACGGTTCAGCTACTCAAAACAATAGCGGTCCTGATAATTTATTGTGCCACTTATTTGTACCCAAATACGAAGTGCAACCCGGTATGCAACGCAGTACACTCTACGGGCGTCCATACATCAGAGTAGTACCCACACATTGGCTTACTGACACTGTATTTAAAGAGCGGGTTAATGATCAGCGGTATAAAAAAACTTTCCAAACTACCTGGCTGTGTAATAATGCGGCTTCCATTCCAACATGGCCCAATCCTTTACCTGCTGGGGCTCCGGCTAATGCTCAGCCAGGTGCACCTAAGTTTACAGTTGGTGATACGGCTATATGGATGCCTGGCTATGAAATAAGCTCGGCCAAAATTGCGGGTTATCGCTACCAGGTCATCCCCCCGAGTAAATATAGCATTGCGTTATCGCCTGCTATGACCAAATATTTTGATACCAAGCGTCCGGATCAAAATTCCCCATCAAGCCGGCCTATCATCATCTATCGTCTGGCAGAAACTTATTTGATTGCTGCGGAAGCTTTATTAATGGACGGCCGGGCAAGCGATGCTGTGCAGTATGTTAACGCGGTGCGTGAAAGGGCTGCTTATCCATCGGGCAATGCCTCAGCCATGGATATCACGGCGAGTCAACTCACACTCGACTTTATCTTGGACGAACGTTCAAGGGAACTTTGCGGAGAATTAATGCGTTGGCTGGATCTGGTCAGAACCGGCAAATTGTTGGAGAGAGTGAAGTTGCATAATACGGATGGAAAGAATAATATCAAACCATTCCAGGTACTACGGCCAATTCCACAAGCGCAGATCGATGCAACAATAACGGGTACACCTTATCCTCAAAATCCAGGCTGGTAAATCCCGGTTTGAGGATAATAATTTGTATATAAAACCTATGAGTAATAGTATGAAAAGTAAATTATTCAGATTAACAGCGGTTTTCGCCGCTCTTGCAATTAGCGTAACACTTTATGCTTTGAAACCGGCAACGGATGTGATACCTGATGCCGATAATGCCGGATTAAAATTACCCGAAGGTTTTGGCGCCTTGAAAGTAGCCGAAACAGGCTCCAAGGCACGACATCTGGTGGTTACACCACAGGGCGATATCTATGTAAAATTGGCCAGGCCTAATAAAGAAGGCAAAGCTATTTTGGTATTGCATGAAGCCTCAAATGGCAAGGCCGAGCTTAAATCAAGTTTTGGCAATTATGGCGGCACCGAAGTGGCCCTCAAGAACGGGTATCTATATGCATCGTCAAATACGGATGTATTTAAATATAAGGTTAACGATAAGAATGAGGTGATCAACCCGGATCAGCCTGAGAAAATTGTTACTGGCTTAAAAGCAGGCCGTCAGCATGAAACAAAATCATTCGCGTTGGATAACGATGGTAATATTTATGTGAATATAGGTGCCTGGTTTAACGCTTGTCAGGAAAAAGACCGGGGTTTGCATTCGCCAGGAATACCAGGTTGCCCGATCCTTGATTCGATGGGCGGGGTATGGCAGTTCAGAACCGATAAGTTAAATCAAAGCTATGGTGACGGCGTACGCTACGCAACCGGGTTACGGAATATGGTTGGCATGGATTGGAACCAGCAAGATAACCAACTGTTTGTAATGCAGCATGGACGTGATAACCTGAACAGTTCATGGCCCGAACTATATACCACTAAACAATCGGCAGAGTTACCGGCCGAGTGTTTGTATGCCCTTAAAAAAGGCGACAACGCCGGCTGGCCTTTCATGTATTATGACGAGATACAACACAAAAAGATACAGGCACCGGAATATGGAGGAGATGGAAAAAAAGAAGCGGATGCTAAATATATAGATCCGGCTATGGCCTATCCCGGTCATATGGCTCCTAATGGCTTACTCTTTTATACTGGCAACCAATTTCCAGCAAAATACAAAAATGGGGCCTTTATAGCTTTCCATGGTTCATGGAACCGCGCACCGGAGCCGCAGGCTGGTTACTTTGTGGTTTTTCAACCATTTAAAAATGGTAAACCGGATGGTAATTGGGGAGTATTTGCAGATGGCTTTTCAGGTTCACCAGAAAAAACAGCAGCTGGGCGAGCGGATCATCGCCCCTGCGGTCTGGCCCAGGGTTCGGATGGCTCTCTGTATGTTACCGATGATTCTAAAGGGACTATTTATCGCATTATTTATTCAAAAAAATGATGACTAGGATGAGAAAATATATCTTGATTATCGCTTGCCTTTTTTGTTGTACTCCATTACTGGCCCAGGTTAAAACTAAAGCTAAGTCTCGATCTGTTGTAGGATTGACTGCTGTTAATGGCAGGGAGATTTATGAAAAGTATTGTTTAACCTGCCATCAGGCTGATGGAGGTGGCGTACCCAATATGAACCCACCCTTAATCAAAACATCTTATGTGTTGGGCGATAAAACACGGCTAATCAAAGTAGTTCTTAATGGGTTTTCAGAAAGTGTTGATATTGATGGGGAATCATACTCCAATGTGATGCCTTCACATGATTTTTTGAAAGACCAGGAAATTGCCGCTGTATTAACCTATGTCAGAAAAAACTTCACCAATAAGGCTGGGCCAATTACCGCAACACAGGTAAAAGCAGTAAGAGCTAAGAATAAAAAGAAAACTATCTAAAAAAACAATAAAATATGAAACGATTTTTATACCTGTTGCTGGTCCTTTGCTCAAACAACGTATTGGGACAAACGAGCAATACTGAGGAGATAATCAGGAAGGTTGCGGATAATGTGATCCAAAACACTTCTTTTAAATTTATTAATACCAATACCAAAGAAAAATACGATTCAACCAAGGGTTTGGCTTCATCACCCGATGTTAAAGCAGATAGTAAATATAATAAATGGATGTATGTAAATGGCGTATTGACCATTGGTATGATACAGACTGCGGATGTATTGGGCGATAAAAAGTATTCAGATTATTCGCAGCGTAACTTCGCGTTTATTTTTGATAACCTGGGTTACTTTGAGGCTCTGCGTAAAGCTAAAGCACCAAAGGTAGAGTACGGCGCCGTGTTTAGCATTAGCAACCTGGATGCTTGCGGTGCCATGTCGGCAGGATTATTTGATGTTGATGCACTGGCAAACAGAAAGGATTACAAAGCTTATTTAAGCAGATCGGCCGATTATATCTTAAACAAACAGTTGCGTCTATCCGATGGTACACTTTCGCGTCCAGCTCCCCGTAACATGACCCTTTGGGCCGATGATATGTTTATGAGTATCCCTTTCTTGGCGCGCATGGGTAAACAAACCGGCGACAACAAGTATTTTGACGACGCGATAAAACAAGTGGAGAATTTTAACAAGTATCTGTATGATCCTAATACGGGTCTTTTTTTTCATAATTACTATTCCGATGATCAGACAAACGGTGTTGGTCACTGGGGGCGTAGCAATGGGTGGATAGCTATGGCAACTGTCGAGTTGCTAAATAACCTGCCGGCCAACCACCCAAAGCGTGC
>JACXTT010000646.1_pt1 | contig 59351 bp, 53 predicted proteins | sample 9270951 | NCBI WGS metagenome assembly JACXTT01 (sample SAMN15532306, study PRJNA645909) | rock metagenome | isolation source: weathered quartz diorite | place: Puerto Rico | collected 2017-06-21
ATCAGGCACCGCAAGCTGCAAAGCGAAGCATCCCGCGCTGCGGAGGCGGGCTATCTTGAGAAAATTGAGCGGCTGCGCACCGCACAAGCGGCTTCCCAGCAAGCGTTTGATGCGTCGCGGAAGACATGCGACAGGCTCACCAAGGAACTGGAAGAACTGAGGACGACGCTTTCTCCGCAAGACGCCGCGGCCCTTATGCAGCGAGAGGAGAATGAAATTCTCCGGCAGAAAATCAGCGAAATTGGTGCTGCGATCATTCGTGCGGCGAGCGGTGCCGATGCGCCCATGCCCGGGCAAGGTGAAGCAGTAAGCCCCGTGCCAGAGCCAAAATTTCCGGAAAAAGCCACGGCGTGAAACGGGCATTTGTAATGGCGCGGGGCTGCAACTGCGGCCGGTTTCGTCGCCTCACGAAGACGGGAAAAGATGAAAGTCAGCAAACGTCATGGGAGCGATTATGAAGTCCTTAAAGCGCATGCTGGTTTGGCTTGTTATTTCTGTCTTCGTGTGTCCCAGAACGATGCTTGCGGCGTCCGACATCTCGTGGAAGCCGCTCGGCGAGCCGGGCAGTGGGGGCTTTGTAGTTACCGTCGCCGTCAATCCTTTCGATGGCAATCGAGTCCTGGTTGGCGGCGATGTTCTTGGCGCCGGGCTCAGCACGGATGGCGGCGACACTTGGCAGGCGACTTTTGGATTTAGGAGTTGGGAATTTGGTTCCTTTACCTGGGATCCGAACAACGGGTCCAAGGTTTGGGCAGCGACTTCCAGCGGGCCCTACCAAAGCAGCGACGGCGGAGTTCATTGGAGATCGATGCGAAATGGGATGTTTGTGATTTCCGACTTCTCTTATTCGTTGCCCCTGGAAAAAATCTTGTTTGATCCGGACAACGGCAGTCACCTGCTGGCTTTTTCGGGATTGCGACGGCGCGATCTCTGCGTTAATTTCTCCTCCATCGGAAGCGTTTGGCAAAGCATGGATGGGGGAGCGACTTGGACGCATCTCGCGCAATTGGGTCCCACTAGTCCTGGCTCCCAGATCTTCTGCGGCGTGATGGCTGCGGCTTATGCTTCGGGCGGGAGCCCGCGCGCACTATACGCTGCCGTCGACCGCAAGGGAGTTTTCAAGAGCATTGATGGCGGCGCGACATGGCATTCCATAAACTCGGGGCTGCCGTCGACCCTAAGCGCGAGTTACGTGCGAACCGACCCCCGCCATCAGAACCTGATCTACGCTTCTTTTTTTTCTGGAAAGAATAGCGAAGGGCGTAATGTTGTCGGTGGAGTCTTCAAATCTACGAACGGGGGAGCGAGCTGGCAATCGATAAACCGGGGCTTTACTCAAATGTGTTGCCAAGATGGGCTGACTTCATCCTACCCGATCATTGAAATTGCACCTTCTGCTTCCAATGAGTTGTTTACGACCGACCTGAGCTTCTCCGTCAATGTAACCTATAGGAGCATCGACAGTGGCGCTCATTGGACAGTGCTCAATAACACCACACACTTTTACCAGGGAGCTACAGGTACGGCGTTCGGACTGGCGGTTGACCCAAAAGACGCCAAGCGAGTGTTTGCCACCAATGATACGGTAATTAATCGTTCGCTCGACGGTGGAAATACTTGGCGCGATGTTACCGCAATTGAGGTGAAGAGACCACAGTGGAGGGGTACCGGCTTTTCAGGTCTCGTCGCGACCAACATTATCTTCGATCCAGGTTCTCACCGGGTCGCTGTGATGGGTCTCGATGACGGCAAATGGGTAGAAAGCTCGGACGATCTCAAAACCTGGCGGAGGGGAGGCGGCCTGCATCCGTTTAATGGCGGGCAGGACGCAACGTTTTCGGGAGATACGGTGTACGCAACGTTCGGTCAGTCTGGCTTTTTGGACGGGATCGGGAAGTCCCACGATGGCGGACAAACCTGGACCTATGTAACCAATCCAATTGGGAATAACTCCGGCAACTTCGGAGGCATCTATGCCCTTCCTGGCAACAGCAATAAAGTGTGGGTGATCGTCAATGGTGGGTTATACGCATCGACTGATGGTGGAAAAGCGTGGGCAAAGGTAACGACCGGGGGCAGCAGTAACGACGGAGCCCTTGTGTACATTGCGGCACCTATTTCTTCCTCAAACACTACTTTTTTCATCAATGGGCATCGTGGCATCTGGAAAACCAAGGATGGAGGAACCAGCTTTTCGCTGATGCCTAGCAGTCCCACCGACACGAGTCGTATCATAGTGGACCCGACAAAATCGACCCGTCTCTACGTAACAAAATACAGGGTCGATTCGACCGACGGGCTCTATCGCTATGACGGAGTCTGGACTCAGCTTCCCATTCCCACTGCCGCGACGGACTTCATTCAAAGCGTGACTGTGGATCCGACGAATGCCAATCGCATTGTGATTTCCACGGATGACGACCCGTTCCATGATGTTTCGTCTGCAACAGGAATCTGGCTATCGGAGAATTTCGGTAAAACCTGGGTACAACGCAACAAAGGTCTGGCCGTACTGCGAGGCAGCATTGTGAAGTTCATACCTTGGCGTCCGGGTCAATTGATTTTCGGTGCGAGCGGGCGTGGCTTTTGGCTGGGAACGTTGCAATAGCGTCAGCAGTTTCTCCTGTCGGTCGGTCCCATGCGCAGTATCGAGAGTACAGAAACACCAAATTCGGCCCCACTTTGGCTCTGCTACCGTCTGTCGCCATCCTGACCCTCTTCGACCCCTCGCGACTCCTCGCGGAAATTTTCGGTAACTATCATCGAGCAAAATTGCGGCCCGCACCGGAACAGAAACGCTCGCGGCCAAAAACGGATTCGTAAAAGTTGAATCGTTTTTGGCTCACACTCTTGGTACGACGTCGACCCGCACTTCGACATCCTGCTCGCCTGAGCCGAGGATAATTCCCGCGACGGGGGAAACGTCGGCATAGTCGCGGCCTATCGCCAAGATAATGTGGTCGTTGCCGATCATCATCGCATTGGTCGGATCGAATCCAACCCAGCCATGCGACTTGCCGCACCAGAGCGATACCCATGCGTGCATCGCATCCGCGCCTTCGAGGCGTTTTTTGCCGGGCGGCGGAATCGTGCGGATATAGCCCGATATATAGGCGGCCGGCAGGCCGAGGCCGCGCAGGCCCGCAATCATGATATGCGCGAAGTCTTGGCAAACGCCGTGCCGTTTAGAGAAGGCTTCCGAGATGGGCGTTGAGACAACCGTCGCCTTGGTATCATATTTGAAATCGGTTTTGATCCGCCGCATCAACTCCTTCGCACCATCAAGAACGGGCCGCCCGGCAGGAAAGCTTTTTCGTGCATAGTCGGTAACGGGCTCAAACCGCGGCACAAGACGGCTCGCATGCAGAAAATGGGCTGGCGAATCCCTGTCGAGGCAAGAACAGCCAAAAGCTTCCTCCCGCACCTCTTCGGTCGCTAGAGTCCGAAAGAGACCATCAGGATCGGTCCGGTCGACTTCAACGCTTGCAGTAACCTCCACGGCAAGCTCGCGGTGCGCCGTTTCGATCGTGAGGATCGTGAGACGGTTGCCGAAAAAACACATCCGTTGGACCGTTTGCGCAGGCCCAGGAGCGATGCGCAAATCGCTCGAAAGCACTTTTTGTCCCGGACCGTCGGCCGGCAACAGCCGCAAGGCACAATGCGAGAATGTTACGGCCGAACCATACTGATAGAGTGTCAGATGCTGGATATCGTAGATCACGCCAGCGCACTCGATTCGTCGGCCCGGGCGACATGAGGCCCCTGCAGGAAGTAGCGCGCAGCGATCGCATCGGCAAGAGCGAGAAGGCTCTGCTCGAAACCAAGGACCTTTTCATTGTCGAGATGTTGCGCAGATGCCGTTGCTACTTCGGAGGCAAGTTGCAGGATCAGCCTGCGCGGCGCCTCAAGCATGCCATCGTCGCTGAGCAGCGGCAAAGTTTCGAGATGTTCGGCGAGCCGCTCCACTTGAAAGGCGACCGAGCGGGGATTGAATGAATCGAGCACAACCATGTCGCGGACCGGGTTGAGGGCGAGGCCCATCAAATAGCGCGAGCGGAAGGTAATCTGCGAATCCACGAGATCGAGCAAGACATCGAGATCGTCCGTTGGCGCGCCGGCGCTTCCAAAATGACGCGCAAAGCGGCAGGTGACGATGCTGCGCTCGATGCGCCGCCCGGAATCGAACAGGCGCCATCCGGCGCCGCGATTCATGTTTTCCTGAGCCAAGCCGGAGATTGCCGCGATCGTCCGCAAAGCCGCGTCGGCGCGCTCGAAGGCCTCCGGCTCGGTAAGAGGCACGCGCCAGTCAGCCGCAAGGTCTTGATTGAGGTCGCCAATGAGCCGCCAAGTGTCAGTCGAAAGCCGCTCCCTTATGAAGGAAGCCGCGCGGCGTGCATCGCGCACGATGGAAAGCGCCGAGCCATATTCTTCCTCGCTGTGCAAGGCGATCGCAGCAAGCGTCATCGTGCCTGAAGCAGGCAAAACTGGCGCCGCGTTCCAGGCAATCAGCAGGCTCATGAGTTTAGCCACCGCCGACCGCGGTTTAACTGTCGGAGCGTCCGTCTCGACGACCCGGCTGGCAAGGCAGCGAATCAGCCGCAATGTCGCTTCTGAACGTTCGAGATAGCGCCCAAGCCAAAAGAGGTTATCCGCAGCCCTGCTCGGCAATGTCCCCATGATGCGGCGAATGCGAACCGTCTCATCGGTTGGCAGCAGGCTCACCATTGCGACCGGCTTGTCGGCGAGCACCCAGACATCGGCCGATTGCACGCCTTCGCCCATCGCGACGGCACGGGCATCGGCGCGCCCGGAGATGCGGCAGAAGCCGCCTGGCATGATCATCCACCCGTTTGGCGTGCGTGCCGCATAAACTCTTAATACGAATGGCCGCGGCATAAACCTGTCGTTGTGCCATACAGGAGTCGTCGAAAGGCTCACGACCTCTTGACCGACAAAATCCACGCCGCGCTCGGTAATGGCTGTTTTGAGCTGCTCCTTTTCTTTCGCGGTGAAGGCGGCCCCAATCAGCGGCTGATTGGCGGCAAAGCCCGGTACCGGCCCGCCGAACGCGCCCGTGATCGCAAGCTCGCTCATTTTCTCGAGTACCGTGCGGCGCGCCTCATTTTGGCCGCACCACCAGGTCGCGATATTGGGCAGGCGCAACTCCTTGCCAAGCAAGTTCCGATAGAGTTTCGGCATGAAGCTCATCATCACCGGGGCTTCAATCACGCCCGATCCAAGCGCATTGGCAATCACGACGCCGCCTTCGCGCAACGCATCGACGAGACCCGGTACGCCGAGCCGCGATTGGGAGTTAAGTTCGAGCGGATCGGCAAAATCGCTGTCGATGCGACGCCAGATGACGTCGGCGCGTTTGAGCCCGGCGATCGTGCGGACATGCACCTTGCTGTCGCGCATCGTCAAATCGCCCCCTTCGACCAGAAGGAAGCCGAGGTAGCGCGCGAGATAGGCCTGCTCGAAATAGGTTTCGTTAAAAGGGCCAGGCGTCAGAAGGCAGATGCGCGGGTCAGGCCGCTGGGCCATAAAGGCAAGGCCGAGGCGAAAGGCCTCGAAGAAAGGCGCAAGCCGCTCGACATTCATGTCGCGGTAAAGGTCCGGGAAAGCGCGCGCGAGCACCAGCCTGTTTGCAAGCGCATAGCCCGCGCCCGAAGGCGCCTGAGCACGGTCGCCGAGAACCCACCAGCGGCCGTCGGGGCCGCGCCCTAAATCGGCTGCGTATATGTGCAGAAATTTGCCTCCCGGCGGCGTCACGCCATGCAACGGATGCAGGAATTCCGGCCCGGTGACGGCGGCGGCAGGCAGATCGCCCGCGGCAATCAGCCGGCCCTCGCCATAAATGTCGGCCAGGATCATTTCCAGGAGCTGCGCGCGCTCCTCAATTCCCGCGGCGATTTCGCGCCATTCTTCTGCCTCGATGAGCAGCGGCACATGCGAAAGCGGCCAGGCGCGTTCGCTCGTGTCGCCATAGGCGCGGTAGGATACGCCGATGTCGCGCATATGCCGGTCGGCGGTGGCGAAGCGCCGGGTGATGTCTTCTTCGCTGAGCTCCATCAACGCGGAAAGAAACCGCATCCAGTGGGCCCGAGGGCGGCGGCCGGCGCCCAAAAATTCGTCCGGTATGCCGGGCAGCGGCGCATAGCCGGAGGTGAGCTCGGTTATGCGCGCCGCCGCGTCAAAATCCGGCTTGGGTTTGGTGGGTACGCCGAAGTCCATCTAGGCTTGCTTTGGCCGGAAAGATTTGAGGACCGCCGCATCCGTCTCGATATAGGCGGCGCCGATCAGATCGAGACAATAAGGCACCGCCGGAAAGACCACATTAAGGCAGGTTTCGATCGATGCAGGCTTTCCGGGCAAATTGATAATGAGGCAGGGCCCGCGATGCGCGGCGATCTGGCGCGACAGGATCGCGGTTGGAACTTGCTTCAGGCTTTCTTGACGCATGAGCTCGCCAAAGCCCGGCAAGACGCGCGGCGCCGCCGCCTCGGTTGCTTCCGGCGTGAGATCGCGCGGCGAAGGGCCGGTTCCGCCCGTGGTCAGGATCAAGTCGCAGTGATGCGTATCGGCGAGCTCGACCAGCGTGTCGCGCACGGATTCGAATCCGTCCGGAATGATTTTGCGTACGATTTTGAAGGGCGTCGTGAGAATCTTGCTCAAGTAAGCGATGATCGCGGGCCCGCTCAAATCCTCGTAGATGCCGATGCTCGCCCGGTCGGAAGCCGTGACGACCCCGATGATCGCCGCCCGCCCTGCCTCTTCCACCATGCCAACCTATCCGCCGCCTTTGACCGTCTGCCCAGTGTAGCGGAAGCGAAAAGTCTTTAGAACCGCGCTTCGCGCAGAGAGCGAATCGGGCAATTATACTCGCTCAATAATAAGATGTGTATAATATAACTTACTAAGCTCGCTTTCAAAAGAATGAATAGATCCTGTATAATATCCGGACGTTTTTAGGCGCGAATTTCAGGCAGGCTGACAATGCTTTCCAGCAATAATTCTAAAGAGGGTGTTTTACGCGCCTTTGATAGCAGGGTGACCTTGACCGAGCGAGGGCTCGACATCGGCGGCACTTCACTGGCGAAAATGGGCGATGAAGGGCTTTGCTTCGACGACGAGGAAGAGCGAATTCTTACCTTGCTCGCCATCGCTTATGACGGCACCGTCCCCAGGAACGCACTAGGCGCCCTTCGCCGCGTGTCAAAACATTGGCAGAGCGGCGATAAATGTCTGGCCGCGATCCATCTTGCGCAATGCGGCCTGGGAAAGCTCGACGCGGAAGCCACCTATCGCGTCTCGCTGGCGGCCAAGCTGCTGGACGCGGGCGTCACGCCCCGCGAGCTTGCTCGCGAGCTGGGCCTTCGCCTGTTCCAGCTCGACGTAAGCAAATATGACGAGAATCAGCCGCGCGTGCCCGCCGGGAGCGGCCGCACGAGCGGCCAGTGGACGTCGTCGGAAGCTGGCGGGAATGCAGCCGAAGAAGATGGTGTGAATGCGGCCGAATCGACCCTAACCGAGGGAAGATCGGCGGCGGCGCATGCGGACGCGATCAACAAAGAGCGCGATCTTCCCAAAGATGCTGTCGTTGTTAAGCGGCCCGACGGCACGAAAATTGACGATCCCTATTCCAAAAAAACTGGGAAACTCATGGCCCCTCCGCGGGCAAATTTTCGAGAAGTGTATGCTGCGGGTACCAAAGTGACTACTCCGTTTCAAATTGATAGCGCTATAGGCCACTTCGGGAGGTTCGATTTTCAACGCGACAAAGCAACCAATACATTTTATCCAGCATATACAAATGCAAGTAATTACGCCGTCGGTGTATTTATGGCAGGTGCTGGCTATACTCGTGAGCACACGCACGACATTTCTGAGACTTTTGCTTACCTCTAATCCAGCAATTATGAAACTGGTAAGGAGGAGAGAAAATATTGGACGTATCGCGGCTGGGACGATGCGCACGATGGAATCTGGAAATGAAACTGCTCCGCTGGTTTGAATGGATCGCTTTCACGGCAAGTGCGTTGCTTGTCGCTTATGTGGCCGGAGCAGTTGTTTATGTCTTTGGGCCTAAGCTCATCAATCCATGCGACATGGCATACGGAAATTCCGCCAAAAACGGGCGCGGCGATATGGTCGAAGACCAGGTGCGGGACTGTGCGCTTTTCGGCTCTGCGGCGGAGGAGCGTATCGGTCTTAAGCTCGCAGATGAGGAGGATTTCATTGCCCTGGTTTATTACGGCGGGGTGTCGAACACAACCGAGCCGGTCTTTAGCTGGGTCGACGAAGATCATTTGAGCGTCGATCTCGGCGAAGTCACGTGGCTCACGCCGCAGATCACCGAGCTCGGCCACGTCAATATCAGCTACCGTTACAGCGGCGCCGAGCCAACCCTCGAATGATTGGTTGCTGACGGAACCATTTGCGAACCCTTCTGACTCTACCAAGAGAGTTGGAAATGAAGCGCGGCATCATAGCCCTTTTCGTTGCCCTATTGATCGTGCTGGGTGCAATAATATGGCATCTCCTACCGGCTCTTTATTTTCTCGTCATGATGGCAAAGGAGCCAGAGGTGTGGGGATGTGACGAGGGCCTTGTGGAAGGGAGCCGCTTGCCCAACGGCCGGGACGATGCTGTCGCAGAATACCTCAAACTGTGCACAGGTTTTGGAACGATCGCCGATTACTCCATCGTCTTAGAGCTAGGTGGCGTTAACAAACCAACGACGCTGGTTGAGCACAGCGATCCTCAACCAAATTACCCCAAATTTCGTTGGCTCGATAACGACACGCTCGTAATAGATCTTGGCAAGGTCAGCTGGTTAAAGTCTCCGCTCCACAAAGTTGGCAGCGTCAATATATCCTACGTTTACAGCATTGGTGAACCATGAAGCGGCTTTTGGCTTGGTGAGGGGTAGGTTGAGGTGAGAATTCGCCACGCGATCGAATGGTTTGCCTTTGTAGCGAGTTCCGCGGTCATTCTTTATGCCGGCGTCGCCGCCTTCTATTATGCGTCGGGGCCTTGGCTTGATTATTGCTGGAATGCACGTAATGCGCCCGTCGCGAGCGAGCGCGGACTCATAGCCGAATCGATGGCACGATGGTGCGCCGTCATCGGTATACCAAATGAGAAGCGATTGGGCCTGCATCTATCCGCAGAATCGGGCGATGCCGTGCTCGTCTACTACGAACCCCAAAATCGCAAGGTTCCCCCGGTCTTGAATTGGCTCGATGAAAATCACTTGAATGTCGATCTCGGCAAAGTCAGCTGGCTCACGCCGCAAGTCGGCCAGCGCGGCAGCGTGACAATTACCTATAGTTATAACGGCGCCGAGCAGAGCCTCGAATAGACCATGGCCGATCGCCGCCGCTCAATTCGGATATTGCGCAGCCTCGGGGTTTTCATCCGGCGCGTGACGATCGGCCTAGGCGCTCTGATCCTCGTCTTATATTTTGCAGGCGAAAAGATTCTTGCCGCCTGGCCATATCCGGCATGCTCCGAATGGACGATATCGAGCCTCGCTAATGCGCGGGGCGATATCGCCGACATCAGCGTCCGCGGCTGCATTTTTGGGCTTTTCAAACGGCAATATCAGCTCCGCGTGCGTGCGGTTCGAAGCTCATCCGCCAAGCTCGTCGTTCGTTTCAAGCCAAAGGAAACACCCATGCTCAATTGGCGCGACGATAATCACTTGCAGGCCGATCTTGGGGAAGTTCGCGCCATCTCGCCGGCGATCGAGCAAGTGAGTTCGATCCATATCACTTTCACCTATAAGGGCGCCGTCGCTTCCCTCGATTGATCTTTTGGCCGATCCAAGAAGACAGCGGGCTGGCATAAGAGGTCTAATCCTTGAATGGATCGACTTCGCCGGCGCCTGCCATCACCACGGCAAAGGGCCGGAGCGTGTGCAGCACCCTGATGCTCCCCGCATGGTGCGCGAGCACTTCCGGCAGACGGCGGTAGGCCATTGGGCTTTCGTCGAGGTCGGCGCCAATGAGGATCACGCCGCGGCTTAACAGCCAGGCATCCATTTCGGCCCGGTTGAAACGGCGTTTGGCTTCCTTGCGGCCAAAATGACGCCCGGCGCCATGGACCGTCGAATAGAGGGCCGCCTTGGCCTCGGAGCTATCCACACCTTCGATAATCACCGCATCGTCGCCCATCGAGCCGCCAACAAAGCCGCGCTGGCCGGGAAACGCCGGCGTCGCGCCCTTGCGCACGACCCAAAGATCGCGGCCGTCATGCGTTTCGCGCCACGCGTAATTGTGGTGATTGTGCACGGTATCGCTCACGGCGCCGCCGATGATCTTGCGCACGCGCTCGATCACCCATTCCCGGCCGGCATAGGCATAGCGGCCTGCGAGCCCCATTGCCGCGATATAGCGGCAGCCGACTTCGCTGTCCTCGTCGATCACCGTCGGCAGAACATTGATGCCGTCCTTGCCGCCCGCGGCCTTGAGGTAACGCGTGGCACTCGTGTGGCCAAGGCCGCGGCTTCCGAAATGCACGCCGATCCAAACAAAACCATCCTCGTCGCGCATCAAGTCGACATAGTGGTTGCCGGAGCCGACCGTGCCGAGCTGGTTTGCCGCTTTCTGGCGATAGTCCTCCATCCCGGACTCGCGCCATGCGGCGTCATCGTCAAATAACGCGTGCTCGACCCGTTCTGCGTTGCGGCGGCCGATTCCAAAGGAGATCGCGCCTGCCACGTCCTTTGTGATCGCGCCAACGTCACTGGCGATTGCCTCGAACGCGGTGTCCAGCTGAACGGCCATATTGCCGCAACCGATATCGAAGCCGACGCCGGAAATGCTGATCTGCTTCTCATAGGCGATGACGCCGCCGACCGGATGTGCGTAGCCGAGGTGGCCGTCAGCGCAGATGACGCCCGCGGTCACATTGCCGACCGACATGCTGTTGCGCATCTGCGCGAGCGTCGCTTCTTCATGCGCGCCGAACACTTTTAGGGGGCTGTTTTGGTATTGGGCCTCTTGCGGCCGCAGCGATGCAATGTCCTGCGCCGCGGTGGCGGCGTCGCGCGCGAGATGTTCCTGGCGCGCGGCATCGCGATAGGCGCACCATGCCGGCATCGAACGCTGGCCGGGCCGCTCGATCCGGCTGTCGGGATCGATGCCCGCTGCAACGCACAGTTCGCGCGCGCGTTCTTGATAGGGATCTGCCCTGCGCATTGTTTGTCCTCTCTTGAATTTCTGCGCGGATGCCCGCGGCAACGCCGAACGGGCGCAAGCGGGCGCCCGGATTCGAATTTTGATGGTGCGGTTTTGGTGCGATGTTTTGGGCCATTTGCCCCTCCTGCCTTGCGGCGGAGGGCTGGCCCTGCCGCCGGTTAATCCGGTCTTTTCAACCCTGTTGCGGGTTTTTTCATTTGTTGCGGGTAGCCGCCAAATGCGCAGGCATGCCGCTCTTCGCTCGGCCGATTGGTTGGCCGAGCGGCGGCGCGCAGCTCTTTATTTGACGCAATTGTTGGCATGAGTTCCTCGCGGAGGCCGGGCTCTGAGGCACAATTCCGGCCGCAAATCAAGGCGGCGCTCGCACGATTTAAGCTAACTTTGGCGTGCACGCTAAAAATGCTGGAAGGAAGGCCGCGCGAAAGCCAATGTCGCACCATCCTTATCCTTTAACATTGGCGGACATTCCCCTGCCACTGCTATCGCAACAGACGTGACCGGGACCAAAGCGGCGGCGGCTTCTGCTTCGAAGGAAACGCAACGAGCTTCCGGCACGGCGCACAGAATCTCGTAATCATCGCCGCCAGTCAGAATTGTTTTGGTAAGTGATGGCGAAGTGCGGAGAACGGTCCGCGCGGCGGCCGAAAGCGGCACATCGGAGATCAAGACCTCGGCCGTCATGCCAGTCAGCCGCAGCATTTTTGTAAGATCGCCCATAAAACCGTCGGAAATGTCTATGGCCGCATGGGCGTGCGCGAGAAGCGCGTTGCGTAAAGAGAGGCGCGGTTGCGGTAACAGATAGCGCCCCGCGAGATGTGCGGTCTCCTTCGTGCCCAGACTGCCGATCCAACCCTCGTCTTGCGCTTCAGTCGACCGAAGTTTGAGGCCGAGAGCCGCGTCGCCGATTGTTCCCGAAACATAGATCCGGTCGCCTACCTCGACGCCGCCGCGCATAATCATGGAGCCCGCGGGCACGGCGCCAAAGGCCGTGATCGAAACGACGGTGGCACAAAAAGTTTTTACAGTATCGCCGCCAAGAAGCGGACAATTGTAGGCTGCGGCATCTTCGCCAAGCCCATGCGAAAAACCGGCAAGCCACGCCTCGGTCCAATCCTCTGGCAAGGCAAGGCCAAGGAGAAAGCCCAAAGGCTCCGCTCCCTTGGCGGCAAGGTCGGAGAGATTGACCCGCAGGGCTTTGCGGGCGATCGCGCCTGGCGGGTCGCCCGGAAAAAAATGCACGCCGGCGATCAGCATATCGGTGGTCGCGACGATGTCGTGGCCTGGTTTTCCGGCAAGGAGCGCCGCGTCATCGCGCAAGCCAAAAGCTCCCGGCCCGGCAAGCGGCGCGAAATAGGCCGCGATCAATTCGTCTTCGGACGGCCTGCCCATAGAAATCGCGCTCTTAAAAGTTTACGCGCGCGGCGCAAATTCCGCCGCGCGATAGTGGTGTGCCAAGGCGTCGAGCACCGCATTGACCATTCCGGATTCCTCCGGTCCGAAAAAGGCGCCGGCAACATCGACATATTCCTTGATCGATACCCGCGCCGGAACATCGGCGCGCGTCTTCAATTCATAGGCGCCCGCACGCAAGATTGCACGCATGACGGAATCAACCCGCGACAAGGGCCAGCCGGAAGCCAAAGTTTTGTCGATCAGCCGGTCGATCGGTCCCTGAGCAGCCAAAACACCAGCCAAAATGTCATTGAAAAACGCGATTTCCGCTTGCCGGAATTGCATCCCTTCGATTTCATTTCCGATCCAGAAGGACTCGAACTCCGACTTTGTCTCGTTCAGCCCTTTGCCTGCAATCTCCATCTCATAGAGGGCCTGGACGGCGGCAAGCCGGGCTGCGGAACGTTGGCTGGGACTGGCCATCAGTGCGCCCCAATCTCTCGTTTCAGGAGGTGAAGAGAAAGCGCGGCGCGGGCAGCGTCGCCGCCTTTGTCGCCTCTCGATGGATCGGCGCGAAAAATTGCCTGGGCCTCGTTGTCGACGGTCAAAATGCCATTGCCAAAGGCCAGCTTTCTCTCGAGCGCAAGCTGCATCAAGGCGCGGGCGCTTTCATTCGCGACGATCTCGAAATGATGCGTCTCGCCGCGGATAACGCAACCAAGCGCAGTGGCACCGTCAAAGGGGCGCTTTTCAGCGGCGGCATGGTCGAGCGCAATTGCCATGGCAAGCGGGATTTCGAGCGCACCAGGCACGGTGACAATTTTGATCGAGGCACGCGCCTGCGCGAAAGCGGTTTTTGCGCCTTCGAGCAGCATAGCGGCAATATTCTCATAAAAGCGCGCCTCGACGACGAGGAAGCGGGTGCCCTCAAAACTTGCTTCCAGGGCTCGCGGTGACCGGCGCGGCAAGGCCATGATTGGTTACTCGGAGGAAGACGCGCGGGGGCAGGACGGAACACGCCGTCGGACGACTATAGCACAAAAGGGATGGCCTAGCTCTCAGGCCGCCAAAAGGCGAAATGCGGCCGTTATTTTTTGCGCTTACGCAGATTCGCGATACCCATATGTACTTTTTATCGAATGCACGATCGCGCGCGCTTCGCCATCCTTTCCGGCCGCGCAGGCGTTTGCGGCACGGCTCATATCGATCTCGATTTTGTCGTAAACTGTGCGGTTGAGATTTCCCACGCCGGCTTCGCCTTCGAGGAAGGTTTCAAAGTGAGTGAGTTCTTTCGTGCAGGCGGCGTTCTCGGGAAGGCTTGGCCAAGCCGGCCGGGCCCGGGCCTGGGGAACCCCTGCCGCTACGGGCGCATATCCCGCCGTCTGAACGCAGCCGCCCAAGCCCAATGCGGCAAAGACAATCCCAACAAACGCCAATTCCGTGCCGGACAATGAGCCAAATCCAGACATTCTCTGCATTGCAATCCCCGGTCGCGAGCTGTTGCTTTAGAATCTCAGGCCGCCTTCGTCAGTACCTATTTGGCCGCCTATAATCAACAGCTACCGCCAAATAGTCGGCCACTCGCCGGGCAATCTCCCAATGGGCTTACGGCCTCAGCCGTGACGCCAAAACACAAAGAGTCCGTCCAGGCCTGGCTCCGGAAAGCTGCCAACACCAGCAGCCTTACGATTTTGCTGTTGCTGCGAAAGATTGTTCCGGGTATCGAGCCAACTCGGCGAGACGTTATATTGCGCTGCACAATTGCCGAACTGACGAAGATATGATTAATATATGATGCAACCCGTCATATTCCTGAATGCCACCTGAAACTGGTTCGATATTTTGCGTAAATCATCATCATTCACGACCACGAGACCCGCGTCGATTGCCCGAGCGGGTCGATGCGAGAACGGAGCAAAGTTTTTGGTCGTGTCCACTTTTAACCGCCGGAAACGCGCAAGGCCATGCTTGCAATGCGCGTTTGCGGGATCGGGACATCATAGCCCGTTTTGGATCATCCGGAGCCAGCTCGGAATGGAGGGTTCTCCGCGCTTCAATTTTACGCGCCGGTCTAAGGCAATTCGGTAGCAAAACGAACGGCATGAACAGGATGCTAAAGGTGGTCGACAAAGTCTCCTTTCGAACGAACCGGGGGAGAACCAATACGGGCCCGCCCGTCGAAGCGCCGCCCAATTTCTTTGTTCGCGTTTTGAGGTATCAGAACCCGGCGACGATGGATGGTTTTGATCATGGCGATCGCGCTTACTTACGCATTTACCGCCGTCCCGACTTATGTTGCCACTGCTGAGATCGTGTTGACACGAGTCAGCTGCAACTGCTGCAGGATCCGCAGGAGGCAGCGCGCGCTGCCATCAATGTCGACGCAGGAATGATTTAAAAATATCGCACCCGTTTTAGCAATCTCGGCACAACCGGAGCGGCCGCTGCGAGAACCGCCAGGGAGATTGCGGGTTTGCTCTTAAACAGCTGCTCGCGCTGCAGTTTCTCGCACCTGACAAATGATGTGAGGCCGTGTAGATCAAACCTCCGTTAGCCGTTGGTCTTCGCCGCGCCTTTCCAGCGTGCTGCCCAAACGGAAAGCGGGAGCGATAATGTGCGACAAAATCATGCTGATCAGGCATGCCGAGCGTCCGAGCGCCGATAAATCGGTCCGCGGCGTGACTGAGGCGGGCGTCAAGAACAAGGAAGAACTCACGGTGCGCGGCTGGCAGCGTGCGGGCGCGCTTGTGCGCTTCTTCGCGCCTGTGGAGAACCGGTTTGTTCATCCGGCGCTGGCCCGGCCGGATATTTTATTTGCTTGCAGGGCTGGACCGGAAGCCCCAAGCCTGCGGCCGCAGCATACTCTTTTGCCGCTCGCCGCCCTACTGCAAGCCGAGTTCAATTGCGGCTATTTTGAAGGTGAAGAAGAAAAACTTGTGCAGACTGTTCTATCGTCGCGAGTCAGCACGGCGCTCATCGCATGGAAGCACAACAACATGCATGTCATCGCCAATACGATCTTGGGAAATAAGACAACCGCACCGCAATACTGGCCGTTCGACCGCTTCGACCTTGTCTGGATCTTTGACAGACGCGGCGGCAGTTTTGCGTTCACTCAGATTCCCCAGCTGCTGCTTGCCGGCGACCGTGAAGAAATCGCCAATTGAATAAGGGGTTATGCAAACGCAGCTCGCGGCTACGGCGTGCCGGGCAAAGGTTAGAACCTTTGGCGTTTGGACACCCGGCAGAGAAAGAATCGGGCGAAGCCGGACAATTCGTAGAAAAGTCATCTTGCTCTGGGATGAATTTTGCGTGGCTGGAGCCGAAATCATGCAGCATGAGAAGGCCGTAAAACATCGCTTCGAGCGCATCGCATTTTTGGCGTCGGGAACCCGGGAAGCAAACGCGGCCCGGACAGAGTTCATCGCACGCTATGGCACGATTGATCCTGAATCGGCCGATGTCGTCGTCGCGCTCGGCGGCGATGGCCTCATGCTGCAAACGCTTCACAGGTTCATGGGAAAGAACAAGCCGATCTACGGCATGAAACAGGGATCTGTAGGTTTTCTCATGAATGAATTCCATGGCCCCGATCTCGATGAGCGCCTCGACCGGGCGGAAGCGTCGACGGTGCACCCGCTGCTGATGGAGGCAACGACGAGTTCGGGAGAAACAATTGAGGCACGCGCGATTAATGAAGTCTCCATCCTGCGTCAATCCTATCAGGCAGCAAAAATGCGGATTTCGCTCGATGGCAGGGAGAGGCTCGGAGAGCTGATTGCCGATGGGCTCATCGTCGCAACGCCGGTCGGTTCAACCGCCTATAATTTGTCGGCGCATGGACCGATTCTGCCGCTCGACGCAACGCTGATGCCGCTCACGCCGATAGCACCATTCCGGCCGCGCCGCTGGCGGGGCGCGCTCCTGCCTGATACGGCGCGTGTGAGTATCGACATTTTAGAGCCGGACAAGCGTCCTGCCTCGGCCGTTGCCGACCATTTTGAGGTAAGGAGCGTCATCAAGGTTTCAGTCGCCATGGATCACGCGACCGGGCTCGTGCTACTCCACGATCCCGGCCATTCGCTCGACGAGCGGATCTTGCGTGAGCAATTTGGATATTGATGTAATGAGCGAAAATATTTTACTGCGCGAGCGGGAAGTCATTTCAAGAGGTCACGGCGCGCTCGAGCGATTTGTTGTGGAACGAAAGCGGTTTGACGGCAGGAGACAGAGTCTCGCACGCGAAGTCTATGATTCGGGCGATGGCGCGGCGATCTTGCTGTACGATCCAAAGAGCACGCGGGTCGTGCTTGTGCGCCAGTTTCGCATAACCGCGTATTTGAGGGACGGTCTCGAAAGCCTGATCGAGGTGTGTGCCGGGAGGCTCGAGGGCGAGGATGCAGAGCGCCGGATCATCAAGGAGGCCGAAGAAGAAACCGGCTTTCTGGTGCGAACGCCGCGCCGCATTTTCGAGGCCTATATGAGTCCTGGGTGCTTTGTTGAAAAACTTACTTTTTTTGTTGCGGAATATGCGGCAGGCCACCGAACGAGCCAGGGAGGGGGCCGCGACGACGAAGGCGAGGACATCGAAATCCTTGAGCCCACACTGGACGAGGCTTTGGAAATGGTTCGCCGCGGCGAAATCATCGACGCAAAGACAATCCTGCTTTTGCAATACGCCAAATTGACCGGTCTCATGCGCGGCGACGAAGCTTCTGTCTGAGAGCCTGTGAATCGTTTGATTTGTGCGTTACTCGCCTGAATTGAATCAAGCAACTTGGCGCGAAAAGCACGAAAGTCCCACAGATTCCCAGCCTCTAAGGAGCGGTAGCCGCTCCGCCTGATCAAACTCAAGCCGCCATAAGAGCGGCCTCAAAGGCTTCAAGATCGATGACTATATCGAAGCGCTTTGCAGCACTTGCGGGCGTTGCCGGGATTGGGTGGGATGCCGGCGGGAGCATTGGTGCGCTGACCACCGCGCTCGCTTGAAATTCGCGTGCCTCTTCCCGGGCGGCTTCCGCTTCGAGGCGGTGCAGAAAGGAAATCAAAAAATCGAGTTCTCCATTGTTGATGGACATGCTCGCGCGAAGGACGGAGTCGATCAGCGGGTTCCGGAGCCGCGCGCTCGTTGGCGCAGTATGATCGGATCTTTTGAGCGCCTCCAGGCTCGCAATGAAAGCGGGCAACAGGCGTTTGGGCATACCCGCCTTGCGGTAAAGGGCTGCAAAACCGGCGCTTCTGGCTTTGGCCGCGAAGGCCACGACACGCCGCAAGGCAAGACCGCTCAATTCGCAAAGCGCAATTTCAAACAGAGTCCTGTTGCCGCTGAGCAAGCCGCGCAGCAAAAGCCCGGCGGTCAGCTGCTTGGACCGCCGCAGATGTGCGACAAAATTCACCGTCTCCTTTGTCTCGCTCGCGGTCTCGGCGGCTATTTCGACGATGGCGCGCTCCCTTGCATCCCGCATGAGGCATTCGGCCTTTTCCGGCGGCAGTCCGGCGCGCTCCGTCATTCTGGCGGCAACCGAAACGGCCGCCGCACCCGCAAGGTCAGAGCGTATGGACACAGGCAGGTTTGGACGCGAAAGAAGCGCAGCGCGCAGATCCCCGTCATGGCCATGACGCTCAATCATCCGGCGGATGGAAAACTCCAAAAGCTCTGCGCCGGGATTGGAAGCAAGAGCAATCAAGGCCTCCAAGACTCCGACTTCGGCGAGCGCGCCGCACACGGGCGCGAGAACCCACGGGCGGCGGGCGATAGCCGATTGCGCGACGGCATCCGCCGTTGCAACGCAATCGACAAGTTCGGCGTCGGAAAGCAGAGGCGAGCGCGCAAGAATGATCGATGCGACATCGGAACTGTCGTTGGCAAGCGTGTGGACCAGGTAATGGGGCACATTCTCGGCACAGGCGAGACCCTCGGCCAGAGCGCGGCGAACGGCGGGCGAGGAGTGATCGACGAGCAGGGTCAAGGCGCGCCTTGCGTCCTCCCGCTCCGGCTCCGGAAGGTCACCGTAAAGATAGGCATGCACCAGCTTGCCCGCCCCCTCTGCCAGCGTTGCAGGGGGCACGGCGGGCAGACAAGTTAACAATTCTTGAATAGCCATTTTTCGCGAATCCAAAAAAATTATTTTAAAATCGAGTTTCCTCCAACATGGTAAAAAGAGAATTAACGCCTGTTATAATCCAGCCACCAGGCTTTGAACGCCCAAGGCGGCATGATTGGAAAATCCGATGAGCGAACCGCAGCAGGGTCCGAAGCTCCACAAACGCGGAGGGTTGTTTTTTGAAGATTTCGTCCCTGGCACATTGACCGAGCACCGGCTGACAAAGACCGTCACGCAAATGGACAATATGTTGTTTTCCAACATGACCCTAAATCCGCAGCCGCTCCATATCGACGCCCATTTTTGCGCCGAGGAGACGGAATGGGGAAGGCCATTGGTTAACTCGCTCTTTACGCTCGGCCTCATGATTGGAATTTCGGTCAACGACCTCACGCTCGGCACGACGGTTGCCAATCTCGGGATGAGCGAGGTGAAATTTCCGGCGCCCCTTTACGAGGGCGACACGCTACATGTCACGACGGAAGTTTTGGGAAAGCGCCCCTCAAACTCAAGGCCGGATGCCGGAATTGTCGAATTCCTCCACCGCGCCTATCAACAGGAGGGCAGGCTTGTCGCCGAGTGCCGCCGCCAGGCATTTATGAAGAGACGGACTTTTTGAGACGCCTAAGGTGGAGCATGCGTTCGCTGCTTTTCGTTCCAGCCGACAGCGAAAGGAAGCTCGAAAAAGCCGTCTCAAGCACGGCCGATTGCTTAATTCTCGATCTTGAAGATTCCGTCTTGCCGCAAGCAAAACAAAAAGCCCGGGAACAGGCGGCAGCCTTCCTCGCGCGCACCGTTGCGCAAGACGCATGCCCGCGTCTTTATGTGCGCGTCAATGGGCTCGACTCAGGCCTGACGAGCGCCGATCTCGACGCCTTGATGCCGTCGCGGCCGCATGGGATCCTCTTGCCAAAATGCCGCAACGGCGCGTCGGTCCAGCACCTTGGCGCACTGCTCGCGGTCAAGGAGGCGGAACATGATCTTGCCGACGGCGCGACGCGAATTGCGGCAATCGTCACCGAGACGGCGGCCTCGATCTTCGCAATGGGGACTTATGCAGCCGCAAGCGCTCGTCTCGAATGGCTTACTTGGGGGGCGGAAGACCTCGCTGCCTGCCTCGGCGCAGAGTCGAATAGGGACGCCGATGGGCTTTATACTTCTCCCTATGTGCTTGCGCGGAGCTTGACACTTTTTGCCGCCGCCTCTGCCGGAGCGCTGGCGATCGATGCGGTGCAAGGGAATTTTCGCGATTTGGCGGCTTTGAGGCGCGAATGCGAATCGGCCAAGCGTGATGGTTTTGCCGGGAAAATGGCCATTCATCCTGTGCAGATCGCGATTATCAACGAGATCTTTACGCCGTCGCAAGAGTCGATCGCCAAGGCGCGCGCAGTTGTTGCGGCTTTCGAAGCAGAACCCGAGGCAGGCGTGATCGGATTCGAAGGCGAGATGCTCGACCTGCCTCATCTTGCGAAGGCGCGCCGGTTGCTCGCGAAGCTCCGGGAAGAGTGACGCAGGGTCACGGGTGCACGCGGGCTTTGCCGCCTCAAAAAGTCCGCACCGGAAATTAATGCGATGCCGGCATGGCATCGTCTCAAATTGTTCCCGTCCGTTTAAGCCAAAATTGCCGCTCGAATGTTGCAATCGGGTTCCCCCTTTGCGCGGCCTGCTTGCACCCGGCCGCCCAAGGCACGGGAATGTGAAGACAGACATGACGGGTAATATTAAAAATGAAACCAGCTCGTATTTTGGTTCTTGCAGTAGCGCTGGTGGCGGGATTAGCCGCCGCAATGCTTGCGAGTACTTCGAAACCGCCCGAGGCCCCCCCGCCGCCGCCGCCGCCGCCTCCTGCCCCAACCGATGCCGTTCTTGTCGCGGCAAAAGAACTGCACCGGGACGACATCCTCGACGAGAACAGCATGCGTTGGGAGCCAAAGGACCATAGTCCCGAAGGTTTTATATGGAAAAGCGCCGAGCCCAATGCCATCGACGCCAGGAAGGGCTGGACGGTCATCGAAAATATTTACAAGGACGACTATTTGCGGCCCGAACGCATATCCAAGGATCCGCGTTCCGGCCTGCTTGCCTCGTTGCACTCGGGGATGCGCGCGGTATCGATCAATATCGACCCGCAAGGTTCGAGCACGGCTGGCGGGTTTATTCTGCCAAATCATTATGTCGATGTGATTCACATTTTCAAGGATGAACACTTCATTCGCATGCTCCAGAACGAGAAGTATTCGCAAAGGATCGAAGGAAATCCTATCAGCGAAATCATCGCGCGGAATGTTCGCGTGCTAGCGATCGGCCAGAGAGAACAGCTGAACCCCAACGAACGCGCCGTCACGGGAGGGAATGCAACCTTGGAAGTCACGCCCGAGCAAGCCGAAACGCTTCTCATCGCGCAACGCACCGGCTCGCTCACATTGACCTTACGAAGCATGAGCGATGCGAACACCGCCGGCGAAAGAAATGAACACCTCGCCGGAGATTGGAAGATGGTTCCGGGCGGCGGCGCGAAACAAGACAAGCTGCGGTGAGCGGATAGTTCGCGCGGACGCGGAGCCGTTTGCGCGGTCCGAAAAGAGAGAACGCATGGTTTTGGAGATCCACGCATGAAACGCCTGATCCCGATACTCGCCTGGGGATTGATAGCAATCTTTTCCGGGGTTGCGGGCGTGAGGGCGGCTCATGCGCAAGAGCAGGGCGAAATTGCGTCCTGTCGCGGTCCATCGCCCCATCAAATTTCCTTGGGCGCGGGCCAGTCCGTCGTTTGCGATCTGCCTCAGGATGCGGCCGAGATCTTCGTCGCCGATCCGAGCATCGCCAACGCCTTGGTCCGCTCTCCGCACAAGCTCTATCTCATCGGCGTGAAAGGCGGTCAAACAACGGTCTTTGCCTTGGATCACATGGGCCGTAAGATCGCTTCCTATGAACTAAGCATTAACACCCCTTCTGTTTTTGTTATTGACATTGGCGGACTGCAAAGAATGTTGCGCACCGTGATGCCCGGTGCGGCGATCAAAGCGCGGCTGGCTAATAATCAATATATCATTCTGACCGGAACAGTCGATTCCCCCGAAGAGGCAAAACAAGCGCTCGACATCGCTAAGGCTTTCCGGTCGCCCGCCGCCGTTCCTGGCTCCCAGAGCACGACAAGCGCGAATGGAGCGGCCTCGCAGACAACCAATGTCAGCACCCCCATCGTAAACATCACGCCTGCAAACCAGAGTCAGGCGGAGGACACGAGCGGGATAATCAATCTGATCACGATACGCGGCCGCGCTCAGGTGATGCTAAAGGTCACCGTCGCCGAAGTCGGCCGCGAAGTGGCCAAACAACTCGGGATCACCACAAGCTCGCTGGTCGCAAATTGGGGCACGTTCACGCAATTCAACCCTTTCCCAATCCAAGGCGTGATTGCGCCCGCGTCCGTTGCCGCGCCCGGTTATCCCTTAGACGCCACAACGACAGCCCTAAGGGCGCATAATCCGGACAACAGCCTGAGCGCGACGCTGCAGGCCTTCGAGCGCTATGGTGTTACACGCATACTGGCGGAGCCCACGGTTTCCGCCGTCTCGGGTGAAAGCGCGAAACTCACCGTCGGCGGCGAAATACCGATCCCAAGCGTGCCCTCTTGTAGCGCAGTTGGGACGGGTGCCGCGTCAACCACCAATTGCACGGGCGGCACCACCTACCAGCCTTATGGTGTCACCTTGAACTTTACGCCTTCGGTTCTGGCCGAGGGCCGAATCGAGCTTCATCTGGCGACGGAAGTGAGCGAGTTAGACCCCGCACATGGCGCGACCATCTTCGGCGCGTTTGTCCCAGGACTTCTTACCCGAAGAAACGCGACGACGGTCGAAATTCCCTCAGGCGGCTCGATCGCTTCCGCCGGTCTTCTCGAGACGAGATCGCACCAAGCCTTCAACGGTCTTCCGGGCCTCCTCGACCTTCCGGTTCTCGGCACGCTTTTTCGCTCCCGAGACTACCAGCGGGACGAGACCGAGCTCATGATCATCGTGACCCCCTACATCGTCAAACCCGTGCAAGCGAACCAAATCGCTAAGCCGACCGATGGTTTTGCCGATGCGAGCGATCCGCAAGCCTGGCTGCTTGGACGAATCAACAAGCTCTACGCGTCGCCCGGCAATCAAGAAGCCATCCAGGATTACAAGGGACCCGTCGGATTTATCCAGGATTGAGGTCCGGACATGCAAATCAAGAAAGCTCTGCATACTATGCCAGTCATGACCCGTTCCCCCAGAAGATTGACTCGCCAAGCGCGCGATTTGCCGCGCGATCTTCTGCCCCTATGCTTGGTCTTTGCGCTCGCTGCTTGCGGTGCAACAAATCGCATGGCCGTATCATCGGTTCCACAAGACGATTACCAGGTTCGGCATCCAATCGTGCTTGCCGAGGAGCCCTATAGGCTGCAAATTCTCGTCGAGCCGGTGAGCGGTCGGTTTGATGGACGCTCCGCGGCGCGGCTGCACGAATTCGCCGTCCTCTATAAGAAATTTGGCCGCGGACCGGTTACGATATCGCCGCCGGACGGAGCCGACGGGCCGCCTTCCACGGAACCAGTCCGTCACGCTCTTTGGAGCGCGGGGGTGCACGCGCAGACGATTGTAGCGCCCTATCCCGCCGGACCCAATCTCGTCGCGCCTGTGCGTCTGAGCTTTTCGGGCCTCAAGGCGGCGGTGGCAGACCGTTGCGGGCAGTGGCCGCGCGACCTTGGGATCGGCAGCGGCGCGCCAGAGGACTGGAGCAACAAGCCCTATTGGAATTTTGGTTGCGCCTACCAAACCGCATTTGCCTCGCAGGTCGCCGATCCGCGCGATCTCGTGTCGCCGCAGGCGGAAACGCCCGAAGATACAAATATGCGCACCCGCGTAATCGACAACCGCCGTCAAGCAAAGGATCCCAGCACTTGGCGGGTAACCTCAGACTCGATCAGCACTATCGGAACTAATGGGCAATAAGCGATGAAGACCCAAACCAGTTTCGACCCCCACCAGATAGCCCCGGTCCCGCGGATCTCCCTGCAGGCGTTTTGCGAATCGGAGGAGATCGCAAGGATGGTCGAGGCGGCGGCCGGCGATCGCCGGATGGAAAGAGCGCATGTGTCCGTGCATATGGGCGGCCCGGCCGCCGCCGTGAACGCCTTTCGTGATGCGCCGACCCCTAATATCATTGTCCTCGAAACAGCCGGGAGCCGCAGCGAACTCCTGTCGCATCTGGAATCGCTCGCCGAATTCTGCGATACCGGCACCAAGGTCGTGGTCCTCGGAGGTACCAACGACATCATACTTTATCGTGAACTCATGACGCGTGGGATCAGCGAATATCTTGTCGCGCCATTAAGTGCCGTGGAATTCATCCGCGCGATCTCCAGTCTTTATACCATCACAGGAGCGAAGCCGGTTGGCAAGATTATCGCCGTAACAGGCGCAAAGGGCGGGACCGGCGCGTCCACGATCGCGCATAATGTCGGCTTTTCGATCGCGCGGGACCTCGATATTCAAACCGTTCTCGTCGATATGGACCTTGGCTTCGGAACGGCGGGACTCGATTACAATCAAGACCCTCCCCAGGGTATCGCCGACGCCGTGTTCGCGCCAGACCGGATTGATGATAATCTTGTCGACCGGCTCCTAACAAAATGCGGTGAAAAACTGAGCATTCTCGCTGCTCCTGCGAGCCTCGACCGGATGTATGATTTTGCAGAAACCGCGTTTGACCATTTGGTCGATATTTTGCGCGCCACAACACCTTTCGTGATCCTGGATGTCCCGCATGGTTGGACCTGCTGGACACGGCGCATGCTCGTCAATTCGGAAGAGATCGTCATTGTTGCGGCGCCGGACCTTGCCAGCCTGCGCAATACGAAAAACCTGGTCGACACGCTGCGCGCGGCGCGGTTGCACGACGCAAAGCCAAAGCTAGTCATGAACTTGGTGGGAATTCCAAAAAGGCCTGAAATTGGCATTAACGATTTCGCCAAGGCTGTCGACGTCACACCCGCGGGAATCATTGCGTTCGAACCAAAACTTTTTGGCACGGCAGCCAACAATGGGCAGATGATTGCGGAGGTCGATGCCGCGGGCAAAACCGCCGCCACAATCAAGGAGCTTACGCGAAAAATTATCGGCCGGAACGACCCTCGTAAAGCGAAACGCAACTTTCTCGATCCTTTGATGGTACGGTTTAGCCGCAAGAAAGCGTCCTGAACCCATTGCGCCGTCCGGCACGGCACAATTTGCAATAGGACGTTCCGCCCTGCCGGAGGCTCAAGCGGTTGGGGGTCAATAAGAGCAGCGTGGGCCGGCGCGAGAAGCCAATGCCGGTAAGAGGTTTGTTATGTTCGGCAAGCGTACAGTCTCAGGCGCGCGTGACAATAGCCCGGCCGCAACGCCACAACTAGTCACCGCTTCAAAATCGGCCGGCGTTGTGGCCGGTCAGAACGCGCAGACTGTGCGCCCCATTGCTGCGGAGCCGCAGCGCAGCGACAGCTATTACGCCACCAAAAGTATGATTTTTGGCGCTCTCGTCGAGGCAATCGACCTGTCGCAGCTGTCGCGTCTCGACGCCGAAAGCGCGCGCGATGAAATCCGCGATATTGTTCACGAAATCATCGCAATCAAGAGCGTCGCCATGTCCACTGCCGAGCAGCAGGACTTGATCGACGATATCTGCAATGACGTTCTGGGATATGGCCCCCTCGAGCCTCTTCTTGGGCGCGACGACATCGCCGACATCATGGTGAATGGCGCTACCCAGACATTCATTGAAGTTGGCGGCAAAATTCAGTTAACCAACATCCGCTTCCGCGACAATTCGCAGTTGATGAACATTTGCCAGCGCATCGTTAGTCAAGTCGGGCGCCGTGTGGACGAAGCCTCACCAATCTGCGACGCGCGCCTTTTAGACGGCTCGCGCGTTAATGTCATCGCCCCGCCGCTGGCAATCGATGGCCCAGCTCTCACCATCCGCAAATTCAGAAAAGATAAGTTAACCCTCGACGAGCTGATCCGCTTCGGTTCGATCTCCCCAGAAGGCGGGGAGATTCTCAAAATCATCGGACGCGTACGCTGCAACGTTCTGATTTCAGGCGGAACAGGTTCAGGAAAGACGACGCTCCTCAACTGCATGACCAATTATATCGACGATGACGAACGGGTGATTACCTGCGAGGACGCGGCCGAGCTGCAATTGCAGCAGCCGCATGTGGTCCGTCTCGAAACGCGGCCGCCAAACCTTGAAGGGAGTGGCGCAATCACGATGCGTGATCTCGTGAGGAACTGCCTTCGCATGCGTCCAGAACGAATTATCGTTGGCGAGGTTCGTGGCCCTGAAGCCTTTGATCTCATGCAGGCAATGAACACCGGCCATGATGGCTCAATGGGGACGTTGCACGCGAATTCCCCGCGCGAGGCTATGAGCCGTCTCGAATCCATGATCACCATGGGTGGTTTCTCATTGCCTGCCAAAACCATTCGCGAAATGATTGTGTCCTCCATAGATGTCATCGTCCAGGCGGCAAGGCTTCGGGATGGATCGCGTCGAATTACTCATATCACCGAAATAATGGGATTCGAAGGGGACGTCATCACCACCCAGGATCTTATGGTTTACGAAATAACTGGAGAGGATGCATCGGGCCAGCTGAAAGGGCACCACCGGTCGACAGGAATAGGGCGGCCGCGTTTCTGGGAACGGGCGCGCTATTTTGGGGAGGAGGTCCGGTTGGCCAAGGCGCTCGACGCTTCCGAACCCCACGACGCCGGACGTTAGGCCAATAAGGAAGTGACATGAGCATGAATCTCTGGATCATCACGGGCCTTACGATGATCGCGGCCGGAGGCATCGTTCACGTTTTCATTTATCCCCACCTCTCCGGAGACCTCAAAGCCGAAAAACGTCAAGCCGCATTGCAATCGCCTGGACCAAAGCGGAGCGCCGATCGTCAGGCCGACGCTGCAATCCGCCGCAAGCAAATCGCCGAATCAATCAAGGAGCTCGGAGAACGCGGAACGAGGAAAAAACAATCCCTCGAGGCACGGATCGCACAGGCCGGACTTTCCTGGAGCCGCAACAAGTTTTTTGCGGTTTCATTTGCGTCGGCGGCCTTGTTTGGCGGGCTCGTTTGGCTTTCCGGAGCCCATTGGCTCGTTGTCGTGCCCGCCATGGGCGTCGGCGGCTTTGGTTTCCCGGCATGGGTACTGAGCTTTTTGCGCAAGCGCCGGTTAAAGAAATTCGTAGATGAATTCGCAGACGCGATTGACATCATCAACCGCGGTGTCAAGGCAGGATTGCCGCTTGGCGAATGTTTGCGCATAATAGCAACAGAATCCGCCGAGCCTGTGCGCAGCGAATTTCGCCAGATCGTAGAGGCTCAAGCCATGGGATTTACGACCAGCGAAGCCGTCGAGCGAATCGTCGAGCGGGTACCTACAGCCGAAGCAAGTTTCTTTTCGATTGTCATCGCTATCCAGCAAAAGGCTGGCGGCAATCTCGCCGAAGCTTTGGGCAATCTGTCGAACGTGCTGCGTGACCGGAAAAAAATGAAAGCGAAGATCAAGGCCATGTCGAGCGAAGCAAAGGCCTCCGCAGGGATCATTGGCAGCCTGCCTTTCCTAGTGGGCGGGATGATCTATTTCACGAGCCCGCAATACCTGGAACTTTTGTGGACAACACCGAGTGGGCAGCTCGTTATGGCGGGCTGTGCGATTTGGATGGGCATAGGAATCTTTGTCATGAGAAACATAATCAATTTCGACATGTAAATTGGCAAAATTGGAAACGACAATCGCCAAAACTGCATCAAAGTCCATCTCGAATTCGGGCCGTTTCGCAACTCCTTCCCTACGTACTGATGTTCGACCTCATTTACACAAGGCTCACCGATCCACACTTTATGCTGAGCGTGCTCGTCGCGATCGCAACAATGGCAACAATCGTAACCATCGCCATGCCGCTGATCGAAAACGACACACTTGGCCAAAGGATGAATGCGGTCGCGACGGAACGCGAACGCATCCGCGCGCGCGAGCGCGAGCGGCTCATGGGGGCCAAGAACAAGCGCAGCCTCCGCCAAGAGCCTAAGGCCTATATGAAGCAAATCGTCGAAAAGTTTAGCCTGTCGAGATGGCTCGGCACCGAACAAGCGAAATTGCAAATGACGATGGCTGGTTTTCGCGGGCCGCAGGCTGAGGTGGCGTTTTTGTTCTTTCGGTTGGTTGTCCCAATTCTAAGTTTCGCGGTTTGCGCCATCTACCTTCTCCTCGTGTCACGCTTTCAATTGGGGCCTGCGCTGAAAGCTGGCCTAATCCTGCTTGCCACCTATATCGGGCTGAAGGCGCCGGAGCTCTACCTCACGAATACGATCACCAAGCGCCAACTCTCAATGGGCCGCGCCTTTCCCGACACACTGGATTTGTTACTTATTTGCGTCGAGTCCGGAATGTCGATAGAACACGCCTTTCGAAGGGTTGCACAGGAGATCGGCCTTCAGTCGGTTCCGCTTGCCGAGGAACTGACGTTGACCACGGCGGAACTCTCTTTTCTTCCTGACCGGCGCGCGGCTTTCGAAAACCTCGGGCTCAGAACAGGTCTTGACTCCATAAGACAGATCAGCACTGTTCTCATCCAGGCGGAGCGTTACGGCACGCCGCTTGGCGCCGCTCTAAGGGTCGTTGCCCAAGAAAGCCGCCATAACCGTATGATGCTCGCCGAAAAAAAAGCTGCCGCGTTGCCGCCCAAACTTACGGTGCCAATGATAGTGTTCTTTCTCCCGGTGCTTTTCGCAATCATCATGACGCCAGCGATCATTCAAATTAGCCGCACGTTCTCTCAATAGCCGACCGTGAAGAATTTCAAACGAGCGCAAGGGCCCAAACAAGCGGACTGCTCCGCGAACAACAAGGAATCAGAGCGGGAACAAATCAGAATCAAATCGGCGACACGCGCCGGCGTGGCATGATTGTGCGGAGAAACTGTCTGTCCCCAATGCGGGAGGCTATTGGCAATCAAGAGCCTGCCTGGCGTCACATTCCTTCCGGGCGGCCGGCAACAACAACGAGAAGCCGGCCGTCGCCGAGGAGGCGTTTTGCCGCCCTTTTGACGTCTTCCATCGTCACAGCTGCAATCATCCGATTGCGTTCGTCGAGATATTCGACACCGAATTCTTCCAGTTGCAGAGCCGCGAGCTGCGAGGCGATCTTGGTTGAGGTATCAAACCGCAGCGCATAAGAGCCGATCAGATATTTCTTTGCCTTGTCGAGTTCGTCCGGCGTTGGTCCGCGTTCTGCAAGGCCGAATATTTCCTTTTCAATCACAGCAAGCGATTCGGCGGCGCGCTCATTCTTGGTCGACGTGCTGCCCGACAGCATAGCGGCGCGATCGTGGGTGACAAGCTGCGAATATACTGAATAGGCAAGCCCGCGTTTCTCGCGCACTTCTCGAAACAGCCGCGCCGAAAATATCCCGCCCCCCAAAACATGGTTGACGACCATCGCGGCGATGAAATCGGGATCTTTGCGGGCAAGCCCTTCCCGGCCAAATCGAATGGTCGATTGAGGCAAGTCGATCGCAATAACATGGCGGCTGCCGAGCCCGGAAAAAGCGGCCGTGGCAACTGGAACTACATCCGCCTTTCCCGGCAACTGACCAAACACATCGTCAATATGACCGGCAAGCGATTCCGCATCGATCGCGCCGACTGCGGCAATCTTCAAATTGTCCTGTCCAAACATTGCGCTGCGCATAGAGAGCAGGTCAGCGCGCGCGAGGTTGGGCAATGTCGTAAGGTCGCCGCGCACCGGCAGGCCATACGGATGGTTGGGATAGGCCAAGGCACGAAAGGTCCTCCCTGCAACGGCGTCGGGATCATTCGCCTCGCGTCTCAAGCTCGCGGCAATCTGACCTAGGACCCGTTCAAACGGCTCCGGATCGAGCCGCGCTTCGGTCACGGCAAGCTTTAATAACGCGAAGGCCCGGGCCGTATTCCGCGACAAAGTCTGCATACGCCCAGTGAGCATGTCGCGGTCAGCGGAAAACGACATCTCGATTGCATCTTCATCTAGGGCACGATGAAAGCCCTCCGAATCATAGAGCCCTGCGCCTTCGTCGAGGAGACCAGCGAGGAGCGTGGCCGCACCGGCTTTGCTAACCGGATCTTGCGAGGCGCCACCCTTAAATGCGAATTCAATGGCAATGAGAGGAACGGTATAATCCTCGACAAGCCAAGCCTCGATGCCTCCTTTTGAAACAGGCTTTTGTACTCTTGACGCGCGCGATGGAGATTCAGTAGCAGCAAGCGCGGTCATGTGTTCATCTCAGGCATGATGATAAGGAAGACGGCCGCGAAATAAGCGGTTCAAACTGCGAGCGGGCCGTCCGCATGCGCGTCTCTAGCCGCCGAGCCAGGTTCAGCCGGCAGCAGGAAGCCCGTCACGCTGCGCCGCTTGTCGAGCCAACGTGCCGCCTTTTTCACGTCGTTAGGTGTGACAGCCTCGATGCGCGCCGGCCAGTTAGCGACGTCGTCAAGAGCAAGGCCAGCGGTAAGCGATGCGCCATACCAGCGTGCGAGCGCCCCCTGGTTGTCCTGGGCATAAATCGTGTCGGCGACAAGGCGGGTTTTGGCGCGCCGCAAATCGGCCTCGTCGACCCGCCGCACGGCAACTTCGGCAATCACCTCGTCGATTGCTGCATCGACAATTTCGAGGCCGATCCCAGGCGACGGGACGGCATAGACATAAAAGCGCGTGTCGTCGACGGCCGTGCCTTGGTAATGCGCCCCAGCCGAAACAGCGAGCTTGCGCTCCAAGACCACGGTTTTGAACAATAGGCTCGTATGGCCCCCGCCAAGAAGATAACCAAGGACTTCAAGGGCCTCGGCATCGCCTGGCAAAGCCGAACGATAGGAGGGCACCAGAAACACGCTTTGATGCAATGGCTGCTCGACCTTTTCGTCGGCAAGGGTCACAAGACGGTGCGCGCGCGGCACCGGTTCGCGCGGGCGAAACCGCCCAATCCGCTCGCCATGCGCGGGAATGGAACCGTAAAACTTTTCCGCAAGGTCCAGCACATCTTTCGGCTTCACATCCCCCGCAACGACAAGAATTGCGTTGTCCGGGGCGTAAAAGCGGTCGTAGTAGGCAAAGGCGTCGTCCCGGCCCAAACTTTCGATCTCATGCGCAAAGCCGATGATCGGCCTGCCATAGGGATGCTGGGTAAATAGTGCCGCCTGTACCGCCTCGCTAAGCTGCTCGGAAGGATCGGACTCGGTTCGCATCCGCCGCTCCTCAAGAACCACATCGCGCTCCGGCCCGACCACCTCATCGGTTAAGACAAGGTTCTTCATGCGGTCGGACTCATAGTCCATGCACACGTCCAAATGTTCCTTGGCGACGCGCTGGAAATAGGCGGTGCAATCATTGGAGGTAAACGCATTCTCCTGGCCGCCGAGACCAGCAATGAGCTCGGAAAATTTACCTTGCGGATTGTTGCTGGTGCCTTTGAACATCAAATGTTCGAGGAAATGGGAAATGCCAGACTTGCCCGGCGGATCGTCGGCCGAGCCATTTTTGTACCAAATCATATGAGTCACCACGGGCGCGCGGTGATCTTCAATGACAACGATTTCGAGCCCATTAGCGAGCTTAGCCTGGGAAATGGCCGGACCGGCCGTTTTTCCCTGCGCGGGCGCCGATGGATTTAGAGAAATGCTGTTCTGAGCCCTGTTCGATTCACCAAAAGACATTCAGCCATCGCTTTCCGAATTGTAAATAATACCAGTCCGAGGAAGCGAAGGCGCCCGCGATCCCTCCCTATCCCTCGCCTCCAAAAGTCTGCACCAATATAGGGCGTAATCTTGGAAAGTGGCAGAGAATTATTGCCCTGCGGTTGCCGGCCCAAACCCAGTGGCCAGGCGCTTCAGAAGAGTGCGCTTTTCGGGCACGAGGGTCAATTTTCGATCGAGGTCTTAGGGCGCTGGGGGCGGATCGAGGCCGCGGTATCGGCCGGGGCCGGCTTATCTTTCGTCGCCTCGTTAGCCGCGTTGGCAACTCCCGCCGGATGCCGGTAGCCGGGCGGCGGCTCGGTTAGAAATTTCCGTACCGGCTCTGGTCCCGCTTGGACGGTATCGGAGGAGGTGAAGCCATTTGTCACGGATTTCAGAATCTTCCAAGGCGTCGAGAGGCACAAAGCTGATCCGGACGCTTGGCATTCGTCCGGTGGTCCTTCCGCCGGCAGCGAGCCTTTTTCGGCCTGGGCACTTGGCGTGACCTGCGCAGCAGGCGTATGTGAATCCAGCGCCGCTCGGCGCTCGGCAGCAACATCGGGATCCTTCGGCCAGGACGGATCGCGCGCTGCTGCTTCAGGTTTCGGCAGGTCGAGGCGAGGGGGAACGACGATGGGCGCTCGCGCGCGGTAATCAATCGATTCGTCATCCTTGTTGGACTGCAAACCAAAAAAGCCGAGCAGCGAATGACCGGCGTCCTGAGCCCGTGCCTGCGGTGCGCCGGTAAGCCCTGCGGCGCAAAGGAGAGCGGACATAGCCGCTATAAAGCTAAACCTGCACCGCATGTAAGCGTCGAAATTCATGACGTCGTTCCCCTAAATTCCTGAAGCGCCCGGCAGCCTGCGCCGGCTAGCCGCGCGGTCTCCCTTTGGACTATTTTGCCCATTCGGGGCTTTTTGGAGGCAGAGCCTTTTACTCCGCCCTTATTCCCCGGCCACCCGTCCTGTCTGGCAAGGCTTTTTTGCCTCAAACAGGGAATCATAAATCAAAAGCCCTACGCCAAGCACAATTGAAACATCCGCGATATTGAAGACATACCAGGAGAATGATCCCAGGTGAAAATGATAGAAATCGGTCACGAAACCGTAAGCCAGACGGTCATAGAGATTACCAAGTGCCCCGCCGACAATTAAGCCGAGGCCAAGTCCAGCGATTTTTGTTCGGGTCTTCCAAAGCCAGACGCCCAAGAAAGCCGTGGCCGCGAAGATGAAGGCGAGCAAGCTGAGGCGCTGAACGCCCGTTTGCGCCTGCAACAGCGAATAAGAAATGCCGGTATTTTTTTTATAAACCACGTCAAAGAAAGGGCTGAGCCGGATCGGCTGGCGCGCCTCGATACCATAGACAAAGATAAGCCAAAGCTTGTTCGCCTGATCGGCAATCAGCGCGGCAAGCGTTGCCAATAGGCCGAGAAGGCGGGGGCTCATGGCCATTGGCCGAGGGTCCGCAGCTCCCGAAGAGCCGCTGCGTCACGGGGACTGACATCGGGAAATTCGCCGTCCGTGCCGACAAGGGGTGAAAACTTCCAAGATCGCGCGCATTTTCGTCCCTCGGCGCGCAAAGGCAGCACCGCGACGCCAGAAACGTCATCGAGCCGGAAGGCGCCCTCAGGCCCTTCGCCAGTTTCGACAGCTATATCCGATGTGATGCAAACTTCAGCAAAATCGACCGTTTTGAGTATGTTGCGCAAGGATGGGTCAGCGACAAAAATCCTTGGCGCGGCTTCAAGCGACGCGCCGATCCGCTTCTGTGCCCGCTCGATCTCAAGTGCGCCGGTAACAACGGAGCGGACGCGGCGGATTTTTTCCCATTTTTGGCAAAGCGCATCGTTTCGCCACGTGGCCGGGACCATTGGAAAAGTTTCGAGATGCACCGAGATTGCTTTTGGATAGCGCGAAAGCCACGCCTCCTCCACTGTGAATGCAAGAACCGGGGCAAGCCACAGAGTCACGGAGCGAAAAATCTGTTCAATCGCTTCGAGCGCGGCGCGCCGCTTCTTGCTCGAAGGCGGCTCGCAATAAAGCGCGTCTTTGCGGATGTCGAAATAGAAGGCCGAAAGATCGGTGTTGAGAAAGGCCGTTAGCCGCGAAACAGCGCGCTTATAATCAAACTGCGCATAGGCGCCGCGGATCTCGTCGTCGAGTTCTGCGAGGCGATGCAGCATCAGCCTTTCGAGTTCGCCCATCGCATCAAAGTCAACCGTGCTCGAAGGGTCGTAATGCGAAAGCGAGCCGAGCATCCAGCGGATCGTGTTGCGGAGTTTTCGATAGGTCTCGACGAAAGTTTTCAAAATTTCCGGCCCGATGCGCACGTCGTCGGAATAATCCGATGCCGCGACCCAGAGCCGCAAAATATCGGCGCCCGCATCTTTGATGACGGTTTGGGGAGCGACGACATTGCGAAGCGACTTCGACATTTTCTGGCCTTTCTCGTCGAGAAAAAAACCATGAGTCAGAACCGCATCGTAAGGCGCTCGGCCACGCGTGCCGCAGGACTCGAGAAGCGAGGACTGAAACCAGCCGCGATGCTGGTCCGAGCCTTCGAGATACATGATCTCGTCCGTTCCGCCGTCGCGCCGCCGGTGAATGCCCGCGAATTGAGGAAAATGTTTTGGATCATCGAGCGTGAAGGCGTGGGTCGAGCCCGAATCGAACCAGACATCGAGAACGTCGTCGATTTTTTCGTATTGTTCAGGATCATAACCGGGACGGAGGCAACGGGCGGCCGCCCCTTGCGCAAACCAGGCGTCCGCGCCCTCCTGTTCGAAAGCATCCGTAATGCGCTGATTGACTCTATCATCCACAAGGATTTCGTTTGTTTCCTTGTTGACGAAGATGGCGATCGGCACCCCCCAGGCCCGCTGGCGCGAGATGACCCAATCAGGCCGGTTTGCGATCATGCCTCTTATGCGGTGTTCACCAGATGCAGGGTACCATTTTGTCTTCGCAATTTCGCTAAGCGCGATCCGCCGAAGTGTCTGCCAATCTTTGTTAGGTTTGTCGAGCGCAATAAACCATTGCGGCGTGTTGCGGAAAATGACGGGTTTTTTGGAGCGCCAGGAATGCGGATATTGGTGCTTGAGTTTTCCGCGCGCGAGGAGCTTGCCAGCTTCGATCAGAGCCTTGATGACGGCCTCGTTGGCGTCGCCCTTGTTGCCCTTGTCGTCGATGACGCGGCGGCCTTCGAATCCGGGGGCTTCGTTTGTAAAAAAGCCATCGGCGTCGACGGTATAGGGGATATGTGTGTCGATGCCCCCTCCTTCGAGCCAGGCTTTGTTGGCGATCCAAATATCGAAGTCGTCGCGGCCATGCGATGGCGCCGTATGCACGAACCCGGTGCCCGTGTCCTCGGTGACGTATTCGCCTTGCAGTAGGGGAACAGGGAACTGGTAGCCAGGCATCGTCTTTGCCAGAGGATGCGCGCAATGCACATCCCCGCCACAATTGAAGTCATTCTCTCGTTCGAAAGCTTCCACGCGCGCCGCCCTAAAGACCTCGGCGGCGAGGCTGTCCGCGACTAAATATATATTGCCTTCCTTCGCCCAATTTCCCGTCGAAGACGCCGTCACACGATAGCGGCCATATTTTATTTTCCTGGAAAACGAGATGGCTCTATTTGCAGGCAAGGTCCATGGTGTCGTTGTCCAGATCACTACAGACGCGCGATCAAGACCAATCGTTTTGAGCTGCTCTGGTCCCGATAGTCGTTTAGGGAGGTATGGGGCCGCTGGATCAGGTCCCATCGCGGAAACAAACGGAAACGCCACATAGACCGCATCACTCACAAAATCTTCATATTCCACCTCCGCCTCGGCGAGCGCGGTCTTTTCCACCACACTCCACATCACCGGTTTCGAGCCACGGTAGAGCAGGCCGCTCGCCGCAAATTTCATGATCTCGCGGGCGATCTGCGCCTCGGCAGCAAAGCTCATCGTGAGATATGGATGCTCCCAATCCCCTATGACCCCGAGTCGCTGAAACTCCTCGCTTTGCACGGAAACCCAATGTTCGGCAAAGGCGCGGCACTCGCGGCGAAACTCATTTATTGGCACCGCATCCTTGTTCTTGCCCTTGGCGCGATAATTTTCCTCGATCTTCCATTCAATCGGCAGGCCATGGCAATCCCAGCCCGGCACATAATTTGAGTCTTTTCCCAGCATCCGCTGCGAGCGCGTCACAAGGTCCTTAAGAATCTTGTTCAGCGCGTGGCCGGTATGAATATTGCCATTGGCGTAAGGCGGGCCGTCGTGAAGAACGAATTTGGGCTTGCCCTGCCCCGCCTCGGCAAGGAGACGATAAAGCCCGATCTCCTGCCAGCGCTTGAGAATCTCTGGCTCCTTCTCCGGCAGCGATGCGCGCATGGGAAAATCGGTGCGCGGCAAAAAAAGGCTCTTCGAATAATCGGCGGCGTTTTCCGCAAGCCCGTCACCCCCCATGCTTTTCGTTCCAGTCTCTCTGTCCATTATTTTCCGGCCTGCTCCCATCGCGAAAATGCGATAAGCAGAAAACGAATCCCGCCCTTGCCGGCCGGAGCGAGCACTTAGGCTCGCGTCCCGGCCGGGCGCATAATTCGCACAGGCAGAAAAACGCCGATTGCGGCCATGGACTGTCTTCTAGCAAGAGAGCCCCGGCGGATAAAGCCCGCCGGGCAGGACCCAGTCGGAGAGGAGCCGCCAAAACCCTAATAATTTGGCCAGCACCGGCGGCCATACGGCCCAATGCGATAGCCCGGAGGGCAGGAACGCCAATTGTACCCGCCCCACTGGCCGCCTGGACGGCAGCCGCCCCAGGGACCCCGGTGCCCGTAAGGGCCGCAGCCGCCAAAAACACGTATCATGCTCCCGTCGTCCGGCCATAATCTATACGCAGCCGCAAGGCCTTGATCGAGCACCAGCGGCGCAGCACCAGCCGGCCCGGAGAGCAAAGCCACGAAACCAAATAGGCTACAAGCCGCAATTGCACTTTTCATTTTACGCATCGAAACCTCCATTCCCGCGTTGGGCATGTTTGCTTAAGTGAAAGGAATCCATGCCAACGCATAATGCGATTTAACGGTTTTTATCCTGAATTCCTGCTGAATAACGCGCCGCTTCCAGGCCGCGGAAAAGAAGTTAACAGATTCCTGCTTGTGCAACCGGCAATAGCCTACCGCAACGGGTCCAGTTTGGCGTAAGCATTGCGTAAAATCATGCTCTCCTTTGGAGTTCTATCTCCCGTGCCCGTCCGCCGTCTCGATCCGATCCTTATCGACCGCATCGCGGCGGGCGAGGTTGTCGAGCGGCCCTCGGCCGTCGTCAGGGAACTCGTCGAGAATGCGCTCGACGCGGAGGCGACTCGGATCGATATTGCAATCGAATCGGGCGGCAGCCGCCTGATTCGCGTGATCGACAATGGCAGCGGCATGGCGCCAGAGGATCTCGACCTTGCGGTCGAGCGCCACGCCACCTCCAAACTGCCTCTTGGCGATCTTTCCCAAATCGCGACACTTGGATTTCGTGGCGAGGCCCTGCCGTCCATCGGCTCCGTCGCGATCCTCGATATTTTTTCGCGCGTAAAGGAAGCGCCGCAGGGATTTTCGATCCGCGTCGATCAGGGCCGGAAATGCGCCATTGCCCCATGCGGAGAGCCGCAGGGAACCAGGGTCGAGGTTCGCGATCTTTTTGCCGCGACCCCGGCACGGCTGAAGTTCCTAAGAAGCGAGCGCACGGAGGCACGTGCCTGCGCGGATGCGGTGCAACGGCTTGCCATGGCGCAGCCCCTAGTGCGCTTCACTTTTGCCGCGGCAGAAACCGCGGGTTTCGACTATCGGGTTCGCGGCGAGGGGAGCGACGCCATGCTCGCGAGAATCGCCGATGTCTTGGGCCAAGATTTTCGCGCCAATGCGCTCAGCGTCGATGCCGAGAGGGAAGGTTTCCGCCTCAAAGGCTTTGCCGGCCTGCCGACCTGGCACAAAGCCAATGCGGCTCAACAATATCTTTTTGTGAATGGCCGCCCGGTTCGCGACAAGCTTTTGGCGGGCGCGGTGCGCGCGGCCTATATGGATTATGTGCCGCAGGCCCGCCATCCCGCGCTTGCGCTTTTTCTCGAATGCGATCCGCGCGAGGTCGATGTCAATGTGCATCCGGCAAAAGCCGAAGTCCGGTTTCGCGATGCGGGCCTCGTGCGGGGGCTTTTGATCGGCGCGCTCAAACAAAGTCTTCACGACGCGCTTCATCGCACATCCCCTGCGCATGCCAAAAGCGCGATCGAGCGCCTCGGGCAAAGTGCGAGCCAAGGGATCGCGCCAAAGGATTTTTCCGCGCCCGCCAAGGATTGGGATTGGCAAAAATCCCCGGCCTATCCGGGGTTTGCCGAGAGCGCGGCGCCCGTGCTCAATGATCTCGTACCTGGCGTAGACGCGCTAGCCGCCGACACAAGGGCGCATGCACAGGAACCCGCGCCAGAAAATCTCGATGCGCCGCTTGGCGCCGCGCGGGCGCAGATCCACGATTGCTATATCATTGCCCAGACCCGCGACGGACTTGTGATTGTCGATCAGCATGCCGCGCATGAGCGACTCGTTTACGAAGGCCTCAAGACCGCGCGCGCCAACAAAAATGTCCCGCGACAGGCGCTGCTGATCCCCGTAATTGTCGAGATGGAGCAATGCGACGTGGAGCGGATCGAGGACGTGAGCTCGCTCCTTGCCGAATTGGGTCTTGTTGTCGAGCCTTTTGGGCCGGGCGCAGTTGCGGTCTATGAAATGCCCGCGCTTTTGAAAAGCGCAGATGCGGCGAGCCTCATCCGCGATCTCGCCTCGGCGCTTCGCGAGGACGAGCGTTCGGTGGCGCCGCTCGAAAAACGTCTCGAATACACGCTCGCGACCTTTGCCTGCCACCATTCCGTGCGCTCCGGCCGCCGCCTCGGGGCCGAGGAAATGAACGCACTGTTGCGCGAAATGGAGCGCACGCCGGGCTCCGGCCAATGCAATCACGGCCGCCCGGTCTATGTCGAACTAAAGCTCGCCGACATCGAAAAGCTGTTTGGGCGGAGATAGACGTGGTGGCGCAAATTAATTTGCGTGTAGGCGCGCGGCGTCGGTTTACCAGATTCACGCCGTCGGTATCGCCTCATTCACGATTTTACCGCGTCGCAAGCCTGTTTAATAAGGCTATCAGCCCGCGGATCATCGATACCAAGACTTCCGAAGATCTTTTTAGCGTTATGGGCTATTTCGGCCTTAGATAACGGCGTAAACTGTGTCGCCTTAGACCACAAAGAATTCCAGTACTGGCCTAGGACCTTGGCGAGTGGATGTGACGCGCTGACCTCCCATACATCGAGTTCCAAATCTACGTTCGCGAAGGTAAATGCCCCAAACAGAAAAACTTCATCGTCGATAATTCTCAGATTCATCATGGGTAAGTCTTGCGGCGGCTTGAGGAAATATTTCACTTCATAACGGCCAGCCCTTGCCTCCAAAAATTCGTATGCGTCCTGCAATGCATTCACAAATCTCTCTTCGGAATAAAACACTTCGACGGTTTGGTAATTAAGTTTCTTGGCCTTTACACGGCAGCGGAAGTCGCCATCTTCAAGCTCCCGCGGCCTATTCCGATATCGCGAATCCTTCTGTCTGGAGAGCACCGCCAATTTTAAGTTTTTTGCCGTTTTTATGCGCTCTAATATAAATTTGTCATATGTGTCTTCATTCGAATTCCAAGACGTAATCTCGGCGGTACGATATTTCTTGTTAAATTCCTCCGGCGCTTTGAAGAAATCGTCGGGATCACCCAATAACTTACTCGCCAGCGCACATAGGTTATTGGCTGATGGTTCCGTCTGCCCATTTAGCCACCGGCTAACTTGTGCGCGATCAACGCTGGTTACTCTGGCTAAATCCTCCCGCGTGAGTTTGAGATCGTTCATACGTGCTTTAAGGTTGGCGGTGAAATTGTCTTGCCGATCCTCGGCCATGGGAACGACCTCGCGCTTGCGTGCAACATGTGTTGCATCCATCCGCGGTACGATTGCAAGCGGACCTTGCAATTTGCTTGCTAGTGCATGGTTTCAGCTATTTATGGGATGCCTCTCATAATTGGAGGCACCTCAATGTCGTCACCTTTCCCCATCGTCAAGAACATCAGCGCAGACATACTTCATTCTGTCTTGGATGGAACCAAGCCGGGATTCGTCATTCAAGACTTTGCCAACGAGGATGAACTTAAGCGCGGCGCAAGCGCATCGCAGCTTCTCTCTGAGGCTGTTACGAGGGGTCCTGCCTTGGGGGTGTCGGGACCAACAATCGGTTCCGCCGGCACTGGCGACGATCAGATGGAAACCTATCTTGCTTCCGCGCCAAATACTGTGAACGAGGCGCGTGCGGTTTTTGGTGGCTACTCTCCCATCGACCGTCTGCTGGCTCAAATTCTTGAAATTTACCCTCCAGGGCTCAAAATTCCTCAGAGAGGCGGGAGACGCTACGCATCCCAGCACTTTCGGTTTTGGAAAGACGGGGGCGAAGCTGTTCCCCACCGTGATAGTAACACGACAAGTGCACTTAATTTTGGGATCAATAAAAGGCTCGCCTGCAATGTCTTCATCGAATGCGGAAGGGAGGAAAGCGGAGCGCTCGAGCTGTTCGAGCGTTTAGAGGACGCCGAATATCTAAGGCTGGAAGCAAAGGCAAAGTTGGCGGTGGGTTTTGGTCTCAGTCGCGACGATATTGGTTCGCCGCGCGCAGTAGTCGTTCCACAACCCGGGAGCCTCATTATTTTTGACGCCAACATAGTGCATGCCGTGGCACCTGTAATCGGATGCCGCACAACAAACTCATGCTTTCTCGGCTACGTCGCTGCGAATGAACCGTTCCTGGTTTTTGCGTGAGGTTTTCTCGCGAGCCCGCCAACGCTGTTGGGCGGGCTCTTTTCTTCATCGTATAATATTGGCTAGGCAAGAGTGATCGCCACGCGGGCACAGGAACTGATGATTTGGCGCGATTTTGCGAGACGTTGTACCTCGCCAAAATGCCGGTGGAGCTGAGAGGATTCTCACACCTTCTCTCCTCCTTGCCCGACCATCGCTTGCGCGAGGTAAGGCGCGAGGGCCTCGACGATGCGAGCCGAGGCGCCGCCAAAAGCCTCCGCCGTTTCGGCCGCCGCGCGCGACGCGGCGCGCAATTCCGCTTTATCGAAAAAGAGGAGCGCAAGCTGTTTTGCAAGCGTGTCGGCATCGAAGACTAGCATGCCGCCGCCGGAATTATCGAGCGCGGCAAAAATATCCTCGAATTCACCCGCCTCGGGACCGTGGAGAATAGCGCAGCCAAGTTTTGCTGCCCCAATCGGATTTTTGCTGCCGCCATCGCTAAATGACCGGCCCGAAAATACCACGCCCGCCGCGCGATAAAACAATCCAGCTTCCTCTACCGTATGGGCAATATATATGTCGGGAAAAGGCGCGGTTTCGCGATCCACGCCTCGAAGCCCCGTAATTAGCCCCGCTTTGGCGGCGGTTTGGGCAATTTCAAAAGCGTGTTTGGGATTATGCGGGATAATCACGGTGAGAATATCCGGAAATTTTCGCGCGAGGTGTCGATGGGCTGCAATAATCATTTCGTTCTCGTTGAGAGCGGTGCCATCTGCGATCCAGGCCGGCCGTGTCCCGATCCGGGCAACAAGCCGCGCCAAGGCAAATTGGTCGGCAGGGGAGAACGCGGCATCATATTTGAGATTGCCCGTGACCCGGACGGATCTTAGCCCGAGCGCGCGAAACCGTTCGGCATCGGTCTCTGTTTGCGCCAAGCCGGCATCAATCCGGTTGAGCAGGGACGCGGCGAAACCTTGAAATCTGCGCCAGATTAAAAAGGACTGGGCAGACATTTGGGCATTGACGAGAGCAAGAGGGATCGCCCGGCGGCGCGTTTCAAAAATGAGGTTTGGCGGAAGTTCCGCTCCGCAGATCATGACAAGGTCTGGCTGCCAATGCTCGAGAAACCGTTTTATGGATTGCGGCGTATCGAGGGGCGCAAGCTGATGCAGCAACGGCGGTAACCGCGGCGGGTGAAACTTGCCGAGCTCGGAATCACGAATCGACAAAAGCACGCTAAAACCAAGCTGCCCAAGTTTTTCGGCAAGCGGCATCAAAGCTAGGCACTCCGCGCCGCTTGCCGCATAGAGCAAGGCGAGCCGCCCTTTGGGCCTGGCGAGATAGGGCAGTCCCAGCCTCTCATGCCGCCGCAAAAAATCATCGCGCCCGATTTTGCCGCGCCAATATAGATACAATGGCGCCACCGCGCCGAACCCCGCGCCTGCCATCCGGCAGACAGTAAAAAGCGGCGAAGTTTTTGCGGCAGTCACTGGGAGCTCAATCAAGAATGCGGTGTTTGCGTGCAACTGTTTCGCCGGAACTTTTTTTGGAGGACGTTTCGCTCACGCGCCGTCCTTCGCGGGATCGAGCAGGCGATGGAGATGGGCAATGAAATAGCGCATGTGGGCATTATCCACGGAGGCCTGCGATTTTGCCTTCCAAGCCTGCAGCGCCGACGCATAGTTGGGATAAAGGCCGACGATGTCGATTTTTGACAAGTCACGAAATTCTGTGCCGCTCAAATCCGTGAGTTCGCCACCAAACACAAAGTGGAGAAGTTGTTTGCCTTGCGTTGCCATGAGCCTACCCGTCCGAATATCTAGCTGCCGAATGCCTTTTCCAGCATCTAAAGCTTTCGCGATTGTCTTGGAAGGGGCAGGCCTGCCCATTTGCCGGTCACACAAGGCGGACACCTGGGCACCTCTCACGGCGTCCAGCTTTGGAGTATGCAACTCAGGCCTTGCCGCATGCGCACGCGCCGGGAATTTTAGGCAGCTTGCAACCTCTTCTATGGGATGTATTAGCCGCCGACGCTTCTTCTCATTGCAGGCTTGCGCGGAACAGATGTCGCCAAGGCCCGGCCAAAAACCTGACTGGCGATTTCCCTTAAGGCACACCCCTGGCCGATCGGCCCGGACACGGGCCATCTTTTAACGAATTTGCATTTGCACGGGCAGGAGCCTAGATGGAAACATGCTTAACTACGCAAGTCCCAAAAATTTTCTTCGCCTTTCCCGCCTATTGATTCCGTTGTTGGCGGTGTTGACGGCGCTGCTTTTGGCCGCAGGTCTATATCTCGCGTGGTTTGCCGCCCCGCCAGATTATCAGCAAGGCGAGACGGTCAGGATCATGTATCTGCATGTTCCCGCGGCCTGGCTCGCAATGTTGATTTATGCCGTCATGACCTCGGCCGCCCTCGGCACGCTTGTCTGGCGCCACCCTTTGGCAGACGCGGCGCAGAAGGCAGCGGCAGGCCTTGGCGCGTGTTTTACCCTGCTTTGCCTCGGGACCGGCTCGATCTGGGGCAAGCCCATGTGGGGGACTTGGTGGGTGTGGGACGCGCGGCTGACGTCCGTCCTCGTGCTTTTTTTGATCTATCTTGGGCTTGTTGCCTTGTGGCGCACGATCGAGGATCCGGGCAGGGCCGCGCGCGCGGCGGCGATATTTACCTTGGTCGGCGCGGCCAATATTCCGATCATCAAATTCTCGGTTGATTGGTGGAACACTTTGCATCAACCGGCCTCGGTCTTTCGCCTTGGCGGCCCCGCAATCGCGCCATCCATGCTTTGGCCGCTGATCGTGATGGCGCTTGCCTTCACCTTTCTGTTCATCACCCTTTTTCTCATGGCGATCCGCAACGAAATCTTGCGCCGACGCCTGCATCGTCTTTCCCTCCTTGCGGCGGCCGCGCAGGAGCCGGGTCCTGTAGCGCAACCGTCCTCATGGGAAGCGGCCTATGAGCCATGATCCGCATTTTGGTTTTGTCGTCGCGGCCTATGTGCTCGCCCTAACGGTCATAGGCGGAATGATTGCGGCGATTACGGTTGACTACCGGCGATTGAAGCGGGCGCTTGAATTGCTCGGGCGGCACCAAAGCCCGCCGGACAAATCAAGTCGCGGAAGCGGTGAATCGCAAGCGCCCAACAGGCAAGGCTTGGAATGAAATGAGCACCGCCGCCAAAAGGCAGAAAGCGGAGCCCAAACCTGCGCGCAAGCCGGTTCTCATTTTTGCACCCCTGGCCGTATTCTGCGCCCTGGCCTCGCTGTTCCTTGTCCGGCTCTATTCCGGCGATGCCTCGCTCTTGCCGTCGGCACTCGTCGGCAAGGACGTTCCAATATTTGCGCTTCCGCCAGTCGAAGGGCTCACGGACAAGCCCGGATTTTCCGATGCGGATCTCCGCCAGGGCAAAGTGACCCTCGTCAATGTCTTTGCCGCCTGGTGCGTGCCCTGCCACCAGGAACATGAGTTGCTTTTGCGGCTTGCGTCTGATCCCGAACTTGCGCGCTTGGGGGTGCGTTTGTTCGGGCTCTCATACAAGGATGATGCCGCGAGTGCCGCAGGTTTTCTTAATCAAAACGGCGATCCTTTTGCGCGGGTCGGCGCCGACCGTAACGGGCGGACCGCGATCGACTTTGGCGTCTATGGCGTTCCCGAAACTTTTGTTGTCAAAGGCGACGGCAAGATCGCTTTCCGCTTCGTCGGGCCATTGAGCGAGGAAAGCTACCGGATTGCAATCTTGCCCGAGATTGAAAAGGCGCAACGGTGAGGTAGCCGGTCTCATGCCTTCGTTCCTGGAATTCTTTTAGGCCCGTCGCGCATGGCTCTCGCTCTGCGCATCCCCAGATCAAGTGCAGGATGGCGTCTCATTGCGCGCCGGAGGTCAACTCGGACCGCGTCCCCTGTTTAGGGGACGCGCCGAGCTGGCTTGTCGATGTACCGTGCCGCTAACCGGTATTAGTCAAGCGGCCTGCCGCTTGGAAAAATTGAAGGGAGAAGCATGATGACAGTATCTCGGCGTGATGTTTTGCTGCAAGGTTCCGTAATCGGGGCGGGCCTTATCGCGGCCAATGTGACAGGTATCGAAGCGCTCGCGCAAGGGCAGCCACCATTGCGGCAGTCGCTTGGCAATCTGCAATTAAACGATCCGGTTCTGCAGGCTTGGCGGGACGGCGTCGCGCAATTGAAGGCAAACCCGGCGAGCAATCCAATCAGCTGGGCGAACTTTGCTCTCATCCACGGCACCGCCAGCGACTTTAACAAATGTCCGCACGGCAACTGGTACTTTCTGCCCTGGCACCGTGCTTTTTTGCTCATGTATGAGCGGACCGTGCGGCAGCTCACCGGGCACAACGACTTCGCGCTGCCCTATTGGGACTGGACCAACAACCCGCAACTGCCGGCGGCATTCACTCAGCCGACCTTCAATGGCGCTTCCAATTCGCTGTTCGAGCCGCAGCGAGACGCGTCGCCGACGGACTCACTCGACCCCGGTATCGTCGGTCAAACCGTCATCGACAGGATCCTGAGCCAGGCGGACTTCGAGGCTTTCGGTACGAGCAGGCCAAACCAACAGGGCAATGTTCAGAACTCTCTCGACCCCTCCTGGATTCGCTGCGAGAGGTGCGGCGTTAAGGGCGAGCTAGAATATAACCCGCACGACCTCGTGCACGGTTTTGTTGGCGGGCTCATGGCCAGCTCTCAATCGGCCCTCGATCCAATCTTCATGATGCATCATTGCAATATCGACCGGTTATGGGCGGTGTGGAACGCCAATAATCCAAATACCAGCGATTCGCTTTGGACCGATATGGTATTTCAGGACAGCTCGGGCGCCGACTTCTACAATCCAGATGGATCGCCTTTCGCTCCTAAGGTGTCGGATTTGTACACCCCAGAAACTCTGGGATACACTTACGGCCTCCCGCCTCCCGCTGGTCCGGCCCTCGCCGCGCGGCCGGCGGCGGTCGTTGCGCTTAGCGACAAGCTCAAGACCATCTTTGCGACGCCCAACCTGCGTGGCGCTGCCGGGGTCAGGACCTTCACCGCGCAGAATGCCCAAAACGAAACCGCAACAGCCGAAAAGCCTTTAGAGATTCCCCTAGAGGTTGACCGCTATCTTATGAGTGCAGTCGCGCGGCACCCGTCACCCAGCTCCGGTACCGAACTACTCAACTTTAACGCGGTGCGGGAGCAACGCGCGTCGGGCACACGAGCGCTTGCCTTTATTCGTGACATCGCGTTTACGCACCATAAAAACACGATGTATAGGGTCTTCATCGACTGCGATTATCTCTCGCAAGCAACGCCGATAGCCGACCCTCACTATGTCGGCACTTTCGGGGACTTTGGGAACCATCATGGCTATCCGGGCGGTGGCAAGCCGGCTCCATATCCATCGATCGCAGTTGATCTGACAGGTACGATAAGGCGTCTGTATGGCAGCGCGGCGGAACTTTCTGGCCGTATCCGGGTTCAGATCATGCCGGTTTCCATCAGACCCAAGGCGGGACCGGCAGGAACCGCCGCGCCAAGCCGCATCGAGGTTGCGTTTGTCTCATCCTAAACCCATATCGCCTTTTTTAGTCGGTGTGTTGTCTGAGAAAATGGCAATGAGTAACCGCGCGATAGTTGCGATCGGCATGGTGTGCGTCTTTGCTGCCTTTGCTGCCGGGTCAATGTTTTCGGATTCGCCTTTGGCCCAAAATAGTCCACTGGTTGCAACAGCTGCGAGCCCGGCCGTGGTCACCGCCACGGCCGCGCCCGAGCAGAGTATCGTGAGCCAAACCCCGCGGGTGATCGTGAGGGTGACAGGCTTCCGGCCGCCACACGATGGCGGCGTACAAGCTATCGTGAAGCTCCAAAAGGAGGACGGCCAAACGGAGCAGGAAATCGGCCGGTTTGGGATCTTCCCAAACGCCGAATTTAGCGCCGACCCCTCGGGAGCTCACCGCTTCGGCCTGCCTCTGCCCAAGGAATTGGCCGGCACCAAGACCTTAAAATTGCATGTCTATCTGGTTCCGTTCAAGGGAAGTGGAGAGGGAGCAGTCTTAGAGCTCGGCGGTGCCGAAATCCGCTGACTGAGCGAGAAAACCCAGGAGTCAAACGCTACTCATCTCACGGCCTCGCCTCGATCGGCGAAGCGGAGACTGGCCTCGTCGCAAACCCGCTTTGCCGGGCGACAGCAGCAAGCAAAGCGGCGATAGCGGCAGCGGTAGCGAGCCTTGCGAACAGAGAGCCGTCTGAATCCGCGCCAAATCATGATTCTGCGGATCCTCGACCGCTATCCCGGTTGCGCTCCAAAAAGCCCGCCGGTTTGATACGAACTCTCGCTCACGGCCGCGCGCAAAACGCAGGGCCAATCAGATCAGCGCGCGAGACCGGCCAGAAGTTTGTCGAGCTTGCCGTCGCGGGCAAGTTCGTGCAGCTCGTCACAATCCCCAATATGAATACCGTCGCAAAAAACCTGCGGAACCGTTTTGCGGCCGCGCGCCCGTGCCGTCATCTCGCGGCGCGCTTCAGGGTCGTTGTCGACCGCGATTTCCGCAAAAGCAACGTTCTTTTCGCGCAAAAGCACTTTAGCTCTGCGACAGTAAGGGCAGCTCGCGGTCGTATAAATGGTGACGTCCGGCATTACAATTCTCATAATATGGGCGCGCGCCAAAACTTTAACAGAGCGTGCATGGCAATGGATTGAAAAAGCTTTGCGACAAAAGATTTCATTTCTGAGGCATCGAATTGGCAAAACCCATGCCTATATTGGGGGCGCCGGTTCTGCCGTTGCCCTTGGATCATGCGGCAAAAATACGGCTGCTCTAGGAGTTTTGAAATGAGTGCTGACGGCGGTATGTCCTGTGAATCCTACTCTGCCCGGTGTTCGGGAGGAAGCCATTGGCGTGGATGCGCGCCGGGCGAACCCTGGAAAACGGTCGAAGTCCTTGCGATGGTTTTGGGCTTTATCGTTTTTTGGCCGATTGGCCTTGCCATTCTGGGCTGGAAAATCTGGCAGAAAAAGTCCGGCTATCAAGGCGACATCATTTCCTTTGGGCGCGAAAAATGGGCCAACCGGGGGCAATGGGGTGCAGGGCGGTGGGGGTTTGCGGCAAATCGCGCTCACAGCTTTGGCGGCGGTGCAGGTTCAACCGGGAATCGTGCTTTTGACGAATGGCGCGCGGGCGAACTCGCGCGGCTCGAGGAAGAGTACCAGCGGATTGCTGCTGCCGAGCGGGAGTTTGCCGAATTCATGGACAATCTTCGCCACGCGAGAGATCGCGAAGAATTCGAGCGCTTCATGAATGAGCGCAGACCCCGGCAAGACGGCTCGGCCTGACGCAAGAGCCGTATCGGGCTGAGCGCTCCTAAGCAATCTTGACCGAACTCCGCCAAACGATTGTCGCGGAGCTGGCATCGCCTTTAGCGGCGCTTATCGGGCGCAGCAACCTTATGGGCGACCGAATAAGGATCGGGAATTGGCTTAAAGCAGCCCTGGTTTAGCCGCCATGACATGGCAGGGTCACCCGCTTGAATAAATTCTGCGCGTGCGCTAGTGTTGTTGCATCGCATCAATGTCGTGGCGGGTGACGCCAAGCTTACCGCTATGTCCCGTTAGAAAGCAGGTCCCATGAGCGCGACATCCGGCTCCTTCAACATAGGCGACAAGACCATCCAAATGCCCGTCAAGACTGGGACGGTTGGTCCCTCCGTCGTCGATATCGGCAAGCTCTATGCGCAGATGGGCATGTTTACTTTCGATCCAGGGTTCACTTCGACGGCGAGTTGCGAGTCGGAGATCACCTATATCGATGGGGACGAAGGCGTGCTGCTCTATCGGGGCTATCCGATAGAGCAGCTTGCCGAGCATGGCGATTTCCTCGAGACCTGCTATCTGCTGCTTTATGGACAATTGCCGGCCCCGACGCAAAAGAAGGATTTCGATTACAGGATCACCCGCCACACTATGGTGCATGAGCAAATGGCAAGCTTCCTTCATGGTCTGCGGCGCGATTCGCATCCTATGGCTGTGTTGGTGGCAAGCGTCGGCGCGCTGTCGGCGTTTTATCACGATTCGACCGATATTTCGGACCCGGCCCAGCGCATGACCGCGTCGTTGCGCCTGATCGGCAAGATGCCGACGCTTGCCGCTATGTCTTACAAATATTCTCTTGGTCAGCCATTCATTTATCCAAAAAACGACCTCGACTACCCATCTAATTTCTTGCGCATGTGCTTTGCCGTGCCATGCGAAGAATATCAGCTCAGTCCTGTTTTAGCCCGTGCGCTCGATCGGATCTTTATACTCCATGCCGATCACGAGCAGAACGCGTCGACCTCTACCGTGCGGCTTGCCGGTTCTTCCGGCGCAAATCCTTTTGCTTGCATTGCGGCGGGAGTGGCTTGCCTGTGGGGGCCTGCACATGGCGGCGCCAATGAAGCCGCGCTCAAAATGCTGATGGAAATCGGCACGGTCGAGAATATTCCAAAGTATGTCGCCCGTGCCAAGGACAAGAACGATCCATTCCGGCTTATGGGGTTTGGCCACCGGGTCTATAAAAATTACGATCCGCGGGCGAAAATCATGCAGAGGACATGTCACGAGGTTTTGGCCGAGCTCGGAATCAAAAACAGTCCATTGCTCGAGGTTGCAATTGCGCTTGAAAAGATCGCTCTCAGCGATGAATATTTCATCGAGAAAAAGCTCTATCCGAACGTCGATTTTTATTCGGGAATTACGCTGAGGGCGATGGGCTTCCCGGTGACGATGTTTACCGCACTTTTTGCGGTGGCGCGCACCGCGGGCTGGATCGCGCAATGGAAGGAGATGATCGAGGATCCAAGCCAGAAAATTGGCCGCCCGCGCCAGCTTTATCGAGGCCCGCCTAAGCGCGACTATGTTTCATTAGAAAAGCGCACCTAACGGAGTCCGCAACCGGGGCAAGTCGCTGCAGGTAAGGGCTGGAAGTGCCCGTGCTCAGAATTTCGGTACTGACCTGATCAAAGGCGCGGCGTTTCGCGCCAATACTTATGTTCATTATTCGTTCCCAGGCCGCAGCGAATCAGCTAAGGATCGCTGCAATGGAGCGCATCCTCTTTTCGCTAAACGGTACGCCAATTGTGGCCGCGGATCTTTTGCTTGCCGCCGCGGCTCTTGCCTTGGTCCTGCTTGGTGTGATTGCCCAGAGCCTAGGGCGCCGTAGCAACTTCGAGCGCGAGGCGGCGGCTGCCGCTGCGGAGCGCCAACGCGAGCTCTTGCAAGCATTGGCCGATGCGTCGCGTCAGAATGCGGGGCTTGGCGGCTCGGTGCGCGGCATGGCCGAGCTTTTGGGAGCGCGGCAGACCGACCTTGCGCGGCTCGTTTCCGAGCGGCTCGACGCGGTCGGAACAAGGGTCGGGGCGGGGCTCGAGGCCTCCGGCAGGACCTCGGGCGAACAGCTCGCGCGATTGAACGAAAGGCTGGCAGTCATCGATGCGGCGCAGGCAAGGGTTGCGGCGCTGACCCAAGAAGTTGTTGGCCTTAAGGACATTCTTGCCAATAAGCAGGCGCGCGGCGCCTTCGGCCAGGGCAGGCTCGAAGCGATCATTAGGGATGGTCTGCCGGCCGCGTCCGTCGCGTTTCAATACACGCTTTCCAACAATACGCGGCCCGACTGCGTGATTTTCCTGCCGGGCGATCCGAGAGCGATGGTCATCGATGCGAAATTTCCGCTCGAAGCTTTTACAGCTCTGCGGCAAGCCTCGTCAGAGGAATCACGCAAACAGGCGGCGGCAAGGGTGAGAGCGGACGTTTCAAAGCATATTCGCGACGTCGCAGAGCGCTATTTTATCCCAGAGGAAACCCAGGATGATCGCGATCCTGTTTGTGCCGTCCGAATCGCTTTATGCCGATCTTCACGAATACTTTGATGATGTTATTCAACGGGCACATAAGAGCCGCATCATCATCGTCTCGCCCTCGCTGCTCATGATGGCCGTTCAAGTTCTCCAGGCGATTGTCCGCGACGCAAGGGTGCGGGAGGAGGCGCACGTCATACAGGCGGAAGTTCGCTATCTCGTCGAGGACGTCACGCGGTTGCGGCTGCGCGCGGAAAAACTCGGCGCGCATTTCAAAATCGCGCAAGAGGATAATCGACCAGATCATGACGTCTGCCGATAAGGTCGCAAGACACGGCGACCGGATCGACCGGCTGGATTTTTCTACGCCCGCGGCCGAAATGACCGCCCTGCCTTATGACAAGGCGGCGGAGTGAAATTCGTTTTGCGCACGCCGCGTGCGGGACGAAACGGCCCAATCACGCCATCTTCGGCTGCCAAAGGCCGATCACCCCGCCGGTTGGATCGGCGATGATGGAAAACGAGCCGGCGCCCGGCACCTCGGTGATGTCCTTGCAGATCGTCGCGCCAAGGGAATTCGCCTTGGCGGTTGCTGCCGCGACGTCGTCGACAAGCACATAAGGCAGCCAGGCAGTGGGAACGCCGGGAGCAGGCGTCGCCATCATGCCACCGCCCGTGCCTTCTCCTACGCGGACCATCGTGTAGGTGAAACCGGGCCCCATCTCCATGTCTTCGAGTTTCCAGTCGAACAACGCCGAATAGAACGACTTTGCCTTGCCGATGTCGGAGGTCGTGAGTTCGACATGCACAAAAGGGTTCGCCATGACCGCTCCTTGCAGCTCGCCGTTACACCGCGGTTTTGTTCCCCGCAGACTTTGGTTGCACTTGCCCACGTAAAGCAATTGCTATGGCGATTATGTGACACAGCTGCCAACGCGCGCCTACTAACCCCGCAGCAGTTTGGCGGTATTGGCGGCAGTTTCTTCTGACTGTTCGTTCAGCGGCCTTTCAGTGGCTTCCTTGCCGACCGGACTCAGACCAGGATGCTGATACTGGGCATGATGTTGATATGGTCCTCTTGCCAGGGTTGTCGCAATTCTTTGCGTCAACTGGACTGGCGAAGGCGAATGTCCTCCAAGGAAGCGGCGTGGCGGGTCCCGCGCTCGGCAAGAAGACCGTGCCGCAAACGCTTACTCTACACTACAATAGCGTGTCGAACACCCCCTGATCAGGGGATGCGGAATTACGCGGCCAGGGCAAGATAGAGGAGAATTTTTAGCAAGGAGGGAACTTCAACGCCATGCCAGATCCTACACCTTGGCTCGCGACCATGCGCACTCTTGACGGCACGAAATGGGAGCCGGACCACGGGCCTAATCCGACAATTCAGAGTTGGCAGCATTCCATCGGCACGACCTACCCAAACATGGCTTCGTACTGCAGCTCGGTTGGCCCGAACTATTTCTCTTGGTGCGGGCTCACCGTGGGCAACTGCATGGCCAAAGCTGGGATTGCTCCCGTTTTCGGGCAGACCGATAACAACCGGTTCTTGCATGCCGTTGCCTGGCTCGGTTGGGGTACCCCCGTGACGACTCCCCTTCCAGGCGACGTCCTCGTCTTCGATTTCGGGGGCGGCGATCACCACGTGACGCTGTTTGAAAAGGACAACGGCGACGGCACGTTTAGCTGCCACGGCGGCAATCAGACCCATGAGGTCAAACTGACGAATTTTCACAAGAGCAGCTTGATGGGGATCCGTCGCCCGAGCGTGGGCGCTGTTGTACCGCAGGCCGCCGCCGGCACGCTCGCGCCGGGCGCAGAGGGGCGTGCGGTCACGGCGCTCCAGTCGGCGCTGGCGGCACAGGGATTCGATCCCGGCGGCATCGACGGAGAATTCGGACCGGGCACCAGTGCCGCCGTTTCGAAGTTCCAGCGTGCCCATAATTTGCCGGTGACGGGAATCGCCGATCCGGCAACCCTCCAGAGACTTGGGCCTTCCGCGGACGGCGGCCCACGGCCCAACATTGCAACAGAGGAGCCGACAATGCAGGTGCAAGATCTGCTCAAGACGCTTGTAGACGCCTTGATCGCCAAACAACAGGGAACGGCACCAGCCGCGGTGCCCGGCTTAGGACCGATCGACACGACGCAGTTGCTGCAAGCGGCGATCGCGGCGCTGGCGGGAAAACCGCTGCCGGCCCAGGCTGCAGCGGGGACCGGAGCCGGCCCGGCCACAGGACCGACCGGCGTGACGCAGCTGCTGCAAGGGGCCATCTCCGCGCTCGCAGGAAAGCCGCTGCCGGCCCTGGCTGCACCGGGCATCGGGACGAGCACGGTGGCGACGCCGCCGGTGCTTTCCACCATCGACCAGATTTTTGGCGGCCAGGCGCTGGCGGGCAAGAAGACGATGTTGGCGGTCATCGCTTACGTTATCCTTGCCATTCTACAAGCGACCAAAATGGTCGACGCGACCGGCGCTCCAAGCGAGATTGTGACAACCCTGATCACTGCCTTCGGGGCGCTTGGCGGTCTCGCCAAAATCGACCGCGTGGCTCAGGCGGTTAGCCTGATCGCAAACCAGTCCACGCAGAAATAGATCGAAGGCCGGAGCGCGAGCGATGACGAATTACCGAAGCCTGATCGGTGGCTACTTTTCATCCACGCCGATGGACAAATCCAAACCGGCGACAGTCCGGGCGAACAACCCCGGCGCCATCAACGGTACGAAGTGGGAGGAGAGATATCCGGGCTACGTCGGTACGCAAATGATTACGGGCGGTAATCCCGCGACGATTTTCGAGGCGCCCGAATACGGCGTCGGCGCGTGGTGGGACCTGATGCGAAGGTATCGGGCCAATAACAAAGTCACGGTTCACGACATCATCACTCGCTACGGCGGCGCACAAGACTATTCGCCTTACGTTCGGGCCGTGGCCAAGGCGACCGGCTTTGCCCCTGACACCACCATCGATCTCAACAACGATCAGCAGTTGCTGAAATTTGGCAGTGCGATGTTCCGCTACGAAGCGGGGCGCCCGCTGCCATGGAGCGACGCCCAGATCCTCCATGGCATACAATGCGGCCGGGCATACGCGAGCACCCGCACCTGGCCGGATTCGCCGCCGATCAATGGACCAAAGCCAGGGCCGGAGGCGCCCGGGCAAGTGAGCAACGGCGATCTGCTGGCGTTGTTGCAGAAACTGCTGGCCGCGCTCGCGGCCAATGCGGCAAATCCGCCAGCCGTCCAAACGGCAGGCGGCACCGGTTCGACTCCCGCGGGAGCCGGTAACACCCCTGCGCCTGTCATCCTTTCTTTCATCGACAAGATATTCGGCGGCGAAGCGCTGGCCGGCAGCAAGACGATGCTTGGCGTGATCGCCTATGTAATCGTGGCGCTTCTGAAATCGGCTGGCGTCCTCGGCGCCGCCACACCGGCCGGCCAGATACTCTCGGTGCTGTCGATTGCGTTCACCGCGCTGGGCGGCCTCGCCAAGATCGACCGCATGATACTGTCGCTCGGCACCATCGCCGGCAGTTCGAAATGAGGTCGTACGCTTTGTTGCCGTAAGCGCCGGCTTTACGAATAAGGGCCGCGTTCCTGCTTACGCCAACTTCGACAACCTCAAGCTAAAACACTGTCCGGCTTTTGATCGCGGCGGCAAGCGTGCCTTCGTCGAGATAGTCGAGCTCGCCGCCAACCGGCACACCCAGAGCAAGGCGCGTGATCTTGACTTTTTGATCCGCCAATTGACCGGTGATGTAATGGGCCGTGGCCTGTCCATCGACCGTGGCATTGACGGCAAGAATCACCTCTTTCACATGATCGGCCGCAACCCGGTCAATGAGGCTTGAAAGATTAAGGTCATTTGGGCCTATGCCATCAAGCGGCGACAGTGTCCCCCCAAGTACATGATACCTCGCGCTGAGCACACCCGCGCGTTCGAGCGCCCAGAGATCGGCGACGGTTTCGACGACGACAAGCGTGCTACGATCGCGCCTCTCGTCCCTGCACAAAGTGCAGGGGTCACGCGTATCGGCATTGCCGCAGATTCGGCAGGTCACAATGGTTTCCCTTGCCGTTTGCAGCGCGTCGGCAAGCGGCGCCAAGAGCTCTTCACGCTTGCGAATGAGATGCAGCGCCGCGCGTCGCGCCGAGCGCGGCCCGAGCCCCGGCAGGCGTGCGAGCAATTGGATGAGACGCTCGATCTCGGGACCCGCGACTCCTTCGCCCATCGCAGCTTTGCCCTCAAAGCGTCACAACGGCAATTTCATGCCAGGTGGCAACGCGAGGCCGCCGGTCATGCCCTTCAGCTTTTCTTCCAACAGCCGTTCGGCCTTCTTGCGCGCGTCCTCATGCGCGACGACGACAAGATCCTCAAGGATCACCTTGTCGTCGGCCTTAAGGAGCTGATCGTCGATCGCGAGCGCTTTCATCTGGCCCTTGGCGGTAAGGGTGACCCGGACCATGCCGCCGCCAGCTTGCCCTTCGACTTCGATCTTTTCCATTTCGGCCTGCATTTCCTGCATTTTTGCCTGCATGGCCTGGGCTTGTTTCATCAAATCAAACATGTCGCGCATAATTATTTCCCTTTGGTTGTGACGAAGGGGAAAGACGCAAGCAATGCCCGCTTAAGGCTCATCGTCCAGGCTGTCGTAAAAGCCAACTTCGTCATTTGTTTTGCCGTTATCCGTCTCCGCCTGAGGTGGAATCTGCGGCACGGTTTCATAGGCGCGAACGCCAACAATCTCAGCGCCCGGAAATGCCGCAAGCGCGCTTTGGACCAGCGGATCGGATTGCACTCCCGTCAAAATTTCGCGTGCCTTTCCGTCTTGTTGCTCCTTGAGGCTCGGCGCGCCCGGTGAATTTGATACAGCCACCAGCCAACGGCTGCCTGTCCACTCCTGTAGGCGGCTCATGAGCAGAGGCGCAAGCCGCGGGGAAGCTCCAGGCGCCACCGAGAATTCGATACGTCCTTGTTCGAAACGCACAAGACGCACATCGCGTTCAAGTGCATGCTGCAACGAAATATCGCGATGGCGGCCCGCGAGTGCGACAATATCTTCGAAACAGGAGAGTGTAATCGATGGCAAGGCCGGATTTGGTTGTGGCACGGACGCAAGCGCAAGGCTCGTATTTCCCGCCACAGGAGCGCTGGCACCTGTCTCCGATCCCGTCGTAGCAGGCCCATCCAGTGTTCCCCCGCTTGGAACCGGCATGAGCTTACGCAAGGCCTCGTCAGGTGTTGGCAAATCGGCGGCAAAACCAATCCGGACCAAAACCATGTCCGCTGCAATCAGCGGGCGCGGCGAATCTTTAACTTCGCGGATACCTTTTAGCAGCAATTGCCACGCGCGGGTCAAAACCGGCATCGAGAGCTGTTGCGCAAACCCGCGTCCGCGTGTGCGCTCTTCAGGCGTCAAGGAGATGTCGTTTGCCGCATCCGGCGCAAGTTTTATGCGGGTGACGAGATGAACGAATTCGGCCAGCGCGGCAAGGATTTCGGAAGGGTCCGCGCCAAAATCATAAAGCTCCTTGAGGATGGCGAGCGACTCCGCCATCTTGCCGCGCATCAACGTCTCAAAAAGATCGATAATCCGGGCACGATCGGCAAGGCCTAGCATTGCGCGCACCCCATCCGCGGTGATGGCGGCGGACAGGTCCGCGCCATGCGCAATCGCCTGATCGAGCAGAGAGAGCCCGTCGCGCACCGAACCTTCCGCCGCGCGTGCGATCAGGTTCAGGGCTTCTGGTTCGACAGTTACGGACTCCTTCGCGCAGATCGAAGCAAGATAGGTAGCAAGAACAGCACTGTCGACGCGGCGCAGATCGAACCTCTGGCAGCGGGACCGAACCGTAACTGGAACCTTTTCGATCTCGGTTGTCGCAAACAAAAATTTCACGTGCTCTGGCGGCTCTTCCAGCGTTTTCAAAAGGCCATTAAAGGCCTGTTTCGAGAGCATGTGCACTTCGTCGATGATATAGACCTTTGTTCGCGCCGCGACCGGCCTGTAACGCGCGCTCTCGGTGATCTCGCGCACGTCGTCGATGCCGGTATGGGAGGCCGCGTCCATCTCGATGACATCGATATGGCGCGACTCCATGATCGCCTGGCAATGAACACCTAGCTCCGGCATATGGATCGTGGGGCGCGTTACCGCTGGCTCATTGCCGCGCGCCGGCAGTTCGTAATTAAAAGCGCGCGCAAGAATCCGCGCCGTCGTGGTCTTGCCGACACCGCGCACGCCGGTCAAAATATAGGCTTGGTGCATGCGGCCAAGATCGAAGGCGTTCGACAACGTCCTGACCATGGGCTCTTGGCCAATCAAATCCTCGAAGCGGACAGGGCGGTACTTTCGGGCGAGGACGCGATAGGAAGATGCCTGGGGTTCCGCTTTGTCATGCGCGGCAGCGGTATCTTCGTGGACGTTTGAAGGTGGTTCCATGAGACCGGGAAGCGCGCGAAAACGCCGTCTTGGTCGTGCCCGGCGCGGCGGCCCGCCGGAACATGCCAAACCAGGGCAAAGCTCGGGTTATTTAAGTGGGAGGCTGGACAGAGACCCGCCCAGTCTCGTTAGGGCTGCTTCCTTCCGGACCTGACCCGGTTGGCGAGTGGTACGTCCAACGCCAACCTCCCGGCCCGTTTTTGGACCATGGGCGGGATTTTCGCAACCATCTCAGTGCATGACCTTGGCCGCTGCGCGGGACCGGCGCGCTAAGCTCTAGCACACGGCTATTTGTGCGAAATTGCCCGCAAAGCGCCGTCGAAGTGGGAAGTCCTGCGGATGGGACCGGACGTAGGGGCACGCCCTTCGACGGTCCAAGGAATCGCGGGGCTGTCTCGGCGGGCCGGCCCTCACCGCGAAAATTTCTTATATTTTAGGCGGTGGGGGATGATGCTGTCGAGCCCTAAGCGGCGTTTCTTGTCTTCCTCGTAATCGGCAAAATTGCCCTCAAACCATTCGACATGGCTCTCGCCTTCAAACGCAAGCATATGGGTCGCGATGCGGTCCAGGAAAAAGCGGTCATGCGAGATGATGACCGCGCAGCCGGCAAAATCCATCAACGCTTCTTCGAGCGCGCGCAAGGTGTCGACGTCGAGATCGTTTGTGGGCTCGTCGAGCAGAAGGACGTTTGCGCCCGACTTCAGCATCTTTGCAAGATGCACGCGGTTGCGCTCGCCGCCCGAAAGCTGAGAAACCTTTTTTTGCTGATCCGTGCCCTTAAAATTGAAGGCCGAGGTATAAGCGCGCGAATTGATCTCGCGCTTGCCGAGATAGAGAACTTCGTTGCCGCCCGATAATTCTTCCCAAACGGTTTTTTTGCCATCGAGCGAATCGCGCGATTGATCGACATAGCCGAGGCGAACCGATTCGCCGATGTCGATTGCCCCCTTGTCTGGCCTTTCCTGCCCGGTAATCATGCGAAACAGCGTGGTTTTGCCGGCGCCATTCGGGCCGATCACGCCGACGATTCCTCCGGGCGGCAGTTTGAAGGAGAGTTCGTCGATCAACAGCCTGTCGCCAAAACCTTTCGAAAGTTGCGAGAATGCGATGACATTGGTGCCAAGGCGCTCGGCGACCGGAATGAAGATTTGCGACGCCGCGGGCGCCTTTTCGTTTTGCTTGGCGACGAGCTCCTCATAGCGCTGGATGCGGGCCTTCGATTTGGCCTGGCGCGCCTTGGGGCTTGAGGCGATCCATTCGGACTCGGCTTCGAGCTGGCGCTTGCGCGCCTCCTCCTCGCGGCCTTCCTGCGCCAGGCGCTTTTGCTTTTGGGTAAGCCAAGCGGAATAATTGCCCTCATAAGGAATCCCCCGCCCGCGATCGAGCTCGAGAATCCAGCCGGTGACATTGTCCAAAAAATAGCGGTCGTGGGTGACGATGAGAATGGCGCCGGGATAGACGCGCAGATGCCCCTCGAGCCAGGCGACCGTTTCGGCGTCGAGATGGTTGGTGGGCTCGTCGAGGAGCAAAAGGTCCGGCTGCTCGAGCAAAAGTTTGCATAGCGCGACGCGGCGGCGCTCGCCGCCTGAGAGATTTGCGACATCGGCCCCGTCCGGCGGGCAGCCGAGCGCGTCCATCGCCTGGTCCACTTGAGCGTCGAGGTCCCAAAGGCCCTTGGCCTCGATCGCGTCCTGCAGCCTCGTCATCTCATCGGCGGTTTCATCCGAATAATTGACCGCCAGATCATTGTAGCGGTCGAGGATCGCCTTTTTTGCCGCCACGCCCTGCATCACAGTGCCGCGGACATCGAGGCTGTCGTCGAGCGCCGGTTCCTGCGGCAGGTAGCCGACGCGGGCTCCCTCGGCGGTGAAACCCTCCCCCACAAATTCCTTTTCGATCCCAGCCATGATCCGCATGAGGGTCGATTTGCCCGCGCCATTGACGCCGAGAACCCCGATTTTGGCGTCGGGATAAAAGGAGAGATTGATGTTTTCGAGGACTCTTTTGCCGCCCGGAAAGGATTTTGTCAGCCCGCGCATATGGTAAATAAATTGCCGCGCCATGGGTTTTGGTCTTTTCGCCGCTGTCTTCGGTTGTTTAGCTGCGCGGGCTCTGCGGGTCCAGACCGCGGCTTCGAATTATACCTAATGTTATCTTGCTGCGGCGCACCACGAGTTCGCGGTCAACAAAATTGCCTGTTGGGAGCTGGAGCGGGGCTACGCGGGTTTAAGGCAACGGCTATGGTTAGCTGCCGCGAACTATCATTTGATCGCAAATATCACAACATTTTTATCCGGCAACCAACCATTTTTAAGGAGTAACTGATCGCCAAACCCATTTGGGTGAAGCGCGCCAAATAGAATCAGGTCATAGTAAGTGACCCTCTCTCGATATGGAAAAGAGTCTCATGCGCAGTCTGAGTGAAATCAAGGCGAAAGTTCCCGAACGCCAAACCCATTTGGGAGACGCTTCCGTTCTGCTCGACGACCATAATTCGCCGGACAACAGGCGGGCGGGTCAGGACTTGAGAACCGAAAAAGAAGTCAAGGAAAAGAACACCCATCGGCTTATCGTCGACGTCGCGGAAAGACTTTTCCGGCAGCTTGGCTTTCAAAAAACGACCGTTGCCGACATTGCGCGCGAATTGAGCATGTCGCCGGCCAACGTGTACCGCTTCTTCGCGGCAAAATCCGAAATCAATGCCGCTGTGTGCCGGGATCTTCTCGGCAAGATCGAGGT
>JACXTT010000647.1_pt1 | contig 59344 bp, 64 predicted proteins | sample 9270951 | NCBI WGS metagenome assembly JACXTT01 (sample SAMN15532306, study PRJNA645909) | rock metagenome | isolation source: weathered quartz diorite | place: Puerto Rico | collected 2017-06-21
CGGCCTCCGGTTTCTCCCTTGCTCGCTGTCCGCGCGCCGGCTCCCATTAACGCGGGACGATGAACTCAAGGGAACGGCGGCAAAGCTCAAAACGAGCCAGCCGCTCCAAGAAAACCCTCTACGACGGGACTCCGAATCTTAGGGCCCGGTAGCTGAAAGGAAGAACTATGGAAATTTACGCTGGCTTCGTCCGTACTCAGAACGGGGAAGCACTGACGTTCCATGTTTGCGTTCCTGCAGGGGCAACGGCGGATGAGCGCGACGCTGCCGCCTTCCGCGCCATGAAGGAGCAGTTCAACGATCGTCGCCGCTTCATCGAGCCGGCCGTTGGTCTGGTTCTGGTCTGAGGTTCAGAGCTTCTCAGGGGAGACGGGTATGGAAAAGACCGTAGATGCTGTCACGCAGGATAACGAACGTCGCATTGCGCTCGTCACGATGATCCAACACCAAACCGGATGCTCGCGCGCTATCGCTGAGGATGCATTTGCCAGGACTGGCAGTTTCGATATGGGCGTGGTTTGGGCGAGCACGACGTTGCGCCAATTCATGACGCCGAGCCTGCAGCAGTTGAGCGCGTACTTGCGTGCTGGTGGCTTGCGCGTCCGTAAGACGAGCCCATGCGAGGCAGGCGCCGACGCGGAAATTGAAGTAACCACAAAGGTATGGGTGCAGGTAGGTGCATCGTACATGCAGGTGAACCGCTGGACTGACGGAGGACAGGCCGTGCAGCACTACATGCTGCGTCCGCGAACCATGATGCATATGGCATCGATGCTGGAGGACGTTCGACTGGCGAAAGAAGACGCTCGCTCGCGGGCCTGACAAACAGAACACCTGACGGTAAAAAATTCTGGAGAGAACAGTGGCAACGAAGACCTGTGTTATCGCCCTCGATCGGACCTTTCTGACTGGTGAAGGCCTTGTCGACAAGGGGCATGTTGTGTCAACTCATTCCGAGGAGCACACCGCGCGCGAGAAGGCTGAAAAGTGCAATAAGGCCACCCGGGCTTCGGCCGCAAAGCCGTTCTTCGGAGTGGTCACCGCCGAGGGCGTTGCTCGCGGTGATGTGCGCCCTGACTTGGCAGATCAGTGTGTCGCAGCGAAGTTTGACGCCGACGCTGTCTTCACGATGAAGTGCATTCTTCATCCCGGGTGGACCGGCGGCAAGGAGGTCACTGACGAGGAGATCGGCTGGCGCCTCGAAGCATTGCAGTTGACAGTCGATGAGCTGCGCGACCGTTACGAAGACCGCGCGCGCGAGGAACTGGACGCAATGTTTGTCAATCGCATCGCACTCGCCGAGAGCCAGGCGCGCGTGCGCGCAGTTGGCGAGCTCCTCACCGCGGAACGTAGCGAATTCACCTACACGTTTCCAGCCGTTGCAGGCATGCAAGCCGGGCGTGCCTACTACGCGGCGCAAGTCCCCTACTCTGCGCTGGTACGACTCTTCCGATTCGACGAAGAGGACACGGTTCCTGCCCACCTCCGTGCACAGCGCTCCCTTAATGAGCGGCGTGCAGAAGCTATCGGCGAATACCTGGTGGAGAACCCCGAGGGCTACGTCTTGCCGGCAATCACCGCCAGTGTTTCAGCGGAGATGTCATTTGAGGCCGTGTCAGTCTCCGGCGCCGGCGGGCGCATCGGGCTGCTGCATATCCCGATGGACGCCACGCTGCTGATCAACGATGGCCAGCACCGACGCAAAGGCATTGAGCACGCATTGCTGCGGAATCCAAGGCTGCGCGACGAGACCATCACTGTGACCATCTTCTTCGACCAAGGTTTGGAGCGAAGCCAGCAGATGTTTGCGGATATCAACGGCAAGCAGGTGAAGCCATCTTCGGCCATTAATGCACTGTACGACCGTCGCAATCCGTTCAATGCGTGGGTGCTCTCTGTAATCGGCATGGTGCCGGAGATCGGCCCTCGCATCGATGTGGAGAATTCCAGCGTTCCGGCCAAGTCTTACAAACTGTGGAGCCTGGTGGCCTTCAAGAAATTCCTTTCGCTGCTGACGGGCATTACCGAGAAGAACATCGCAGATGTCGACGCTGAGCGCCTCCACGCGATTGACGACTTTCTGCTGAAGTTCTTCGAGACGTGCGCAAGTTTCATCCCGAGATGGAAGGCGATGGTGGCAGGCGACATTACCGCCGCCGATGTGCGAGAGCAATTCGTGATCGGTCATGCTGTTTGGCTTGAAGCCCTCGCCGTTTTTGCCAGGCGTGCATTGTTCGCCGGCGGCGCGACTGACGAGGCGATCGTGCGTCCGGATGCAGCAATGTGGGACAGGATGGAAGCACTGAGCAAGGTTGATCCTCGCAAGGAGTCCTTGATGTGGGCAGGTCGATGTGTGGTGCTCGGCAAGATGCAGAAGACGAGCGATGGGGTGAAGGGCACGGCATCGAAGCTGCTGACACTTGCCAATGCCCCGCTCCCGAGTGAGATGCGTGAGTTGGAGCGACGCTTGGATGCTTGAAAGGAGCAATTCGCCGGAACGCCGCAGAGAAATTTCATAGACCAGGACATCGACCATGCAATCCAATCCTTCGCGTGTATCGCTTGTGCTGATGGCCTGCTCAGGGCTGAAGCAAGACGTGCCTGCACCGGCCATGGACCTTTACCGCGGCGTGATGTATCAAACGTACCGCGCGAACGTGAAGCCGCATGCCCAGCCGCATGTGGTGATCCTGTCCGCGCGCCACGGATTCATTGACCCGCAGGGGGTCATTGCCCCCTACGATCAGCGTATGACGGGCACGCGTGCTGACGAGATCCTTGCACAGCTAGAAGCCGGGTGCGTACTGAATGCCACATGGCCAGCTGCACTGGGTTCCGTCCTCTTGGCAGGTGGAGCGCAGTATCGGCGCGTCATGCGTGCAGCCTTGCAATGGCTGTCCAACCATCGCGGTATTGCTCCAACGAGCATCGCGGAGACACATGGGGGAATCGGACACCAGCGTTCGCAGCTCGGCGCGTTCCTACGAGGCTTGCCGGCCTGAATAGGCGACAGAATAAAAGGCGGCAGCTGCGCGCCTGCGCCAGCTGCGAGTGAAACAGCGGAGATAACGGACTTGGGATACGAGAACCCTCTTTTGAAACTGCCGGCAGGGAAAGCCCTGCTGGCGCTCCCCGACGAACAGCGAGCACCCCTTGAGGCGGTGTTGCGCGAGCTGCGGCATCAAGCCAACGCAGAAGCAGAGAATGCCTGGCTTCGACGTAAGGGGCAATGGCCGCCTACTGGCGTGCGGTGGCCACCTATGCACGGCATACCGCCCACGCGCTCAGTAAGGCTCACCTGAAGGCGAAACCTTCAGGTTCTACGTAAAACATCCTGCCCCCAGGACGAGGACGCGGGCCAGGATGAGGAAATGGTTTCATGTAGCGAGAAGTGAGAGTGTTAGCCCGGCCACGTGCCGGGCATTTTTTTGCCGCAACCGTAACTACGGGTAACCACTTTTGCCTTTTTGGTACACCGATCCTACAATGTATAGAAACCGAAAACGGCATTTCGGAGGTACAAAAGTGCCCGAACTCGAACTGATTAGTAGTTCCACGCTGAAGGAGCTTGCAGACACTGGCGCCGTACACGACGCGGTGATCGTGCCTGCTTCAGATGGCTTTTTCATCACCGTTAAATGTGGACAGGAGCAGCAGGCTGCACAACGAGTCGTGCAGGCCCGACGTGGCCACGTGCGGCGCTTCAAAACGATCGATGCAGCGGCGAAGGCCCTGCGAGGCTTTGGATTGCTCCGGGCCGAGCTGGACCTTTCTAGGCTAGAACCGGACGATATCTCGTCCGCGAAGGTTCCTGTTCCTCTTTAAGGAGAGCACCATGATTCACGGGATCAACGACGACACCGCGGTGCAGTACGAATGTGCTGCGGAGATCCTCAATACGATGATCGCCATCAACACCAGCGAGCTTGCCGAAGAGGAAGCCAAGACCCGCCCCAGCAAAGCGCGAATTGCCAAGCTTACGACCCAACGTGAGCGCCTCACGCTTGAGCGCCGGCAGCTGGATCCCGACAACCGGGCAGCTATTGAGCACGTCTACACCGACTACGCTCCGTTGGTAAAAGAAAAACTCGATCTCGTACCCAGTTTGGCTAAATGAATAAACCAGAGGACTTCAAGCTCTCTCCCCAGGAGCATGCTGCCCAGTTCGAAAGGATTCGAAGCGATGCGTTTCTTGGGCTCACGCCTGAGACGCAGCCACGGGCCATTTTCACCGGCGGGCAGCCAGGGTCCGGTAAGGCCATGATCGCGGCGCAGGCAATGAAGGAACTAGGCCACAACGCTGTCCGTGTCGACGCAGACGAACTCAGGCCGTACCACAAGGACTATCTTCGCTTGCAACGCGAGGGCGTCAAGAATGCATCAGACCTGGTGCATGCCGATGCTGGCCAGTGGGCTGTTTCGCTGACCAATGCGGCAATGGAGCAGAAGTTCAATTTGGTCATCGATGGCACGATGCGTGATCCGAATGCGATTACGGCCGTGGCGAACCGGCTCCGTCAATCCGGCTACCTGGTCGAAGGTCGTGTCATGGCGGTCAACGAGCTGGTCAGCACCATGCACGTTCACAAGCGCTACGAGGCGCAGATGATGGCGCAGGGGGTGGGACGTTTCTCGACCAAGGATCAGCATGATCGCGCATTCATTGGACTGGCCAACAGCCTCGAAATGCTCGAAAAGAACAAAGCACTCGATCGCCTAACCCTATTCAATCGTGATGGCGCCGCGATCTATCGCAACGAGCTTGCCGGCAAGCGATGGCGCGATGTGCCAGCGGCACGCCAGGCACTCGATATCGAGCGCGGCCGCGAGATGACTGCAGACGAAAAGCAAGAGTTTGCAAAAGGCTGGGGAGCAATCATCAAGCAGATGACCACGCGCGGGGCAGAGCAAACCGAGATCAGCAGCGTGACGAAGCTGGCCACCGACGAGATTCGGAAGTCCGCAACGCATGGGAAGGGCCGCGGCTACGAAAAGCTTTTCACCACAGCTGAACAAATGCGGAAGCAGCCAGCATTGGTCGGCAAGTTTGCATCGCTTGTGGCAACTCAGCAGGGTGAGCGCCGGCAGCAGCTGGAAGGCGTGCAGAAGGCCATCTCACAGATGAACAACCGGCTTATCGCGCAAAAGCAGGCTGCAATGCTCGAACAGAAGTCTGCTACGAAACCGAAGACAGTCGAAATCCCCGCGCCGAAACGACAGAACAAGGATGTCGAACGCTGAAGCAATTGCTACAGGGGTTCGCAACAGGTACAATCGATTGATTGTATTTTGATTTATCAAAATACGTACTTTTGATTTGCCACCCGGCACGTTGCCGCTGCAAAAGGACGGAACGATGGCTCGAAGCAACACAGCCCAGCAGGATGCAGGAGAACTAGTCAACGCCGTGCGCAAGCGCGCGATGTTGACGCAGCACGGCCTGGATCCGGAAGGCTCGATGCAGATGCAGCTCTGGCCGGATTCGGTGCGAGCCCTACCGAATGACCATGCTCGCTCGGCAATCTTCACTACCCGCAACAAGGCGCAACCGCGGGAAGCGCTTCAGCAGATGCCGGTGTTTCACTTGAACAACGAGGTGAAAATCACATACACCGGGATCGAATTGCGCGCCGAAGACGATGAGTTGGTTTGGCTCCAGGTCCTCGAATACGCCAAGCACTACCCGCTCGGCGTGACCGTCGAATTCTCGCTGTATCAGCTGTGCAAGGACCTTGGCTGGTCAATCAATGGCACGTACTACAAGAAGGCGGAACGCTGCCTCGATCGTCTGAAGGCTAGCAACCTGAAGTTCGAGTCTCCGAGAGTTGGAAAGCTGCAGGCAATGTCCTTTCTCCGTGGTTATCGCATGGTCAACAAGGGTACTCGGCACGCAAAGTGTCAGGTCGAGCTAGATCCGGAAATGATCTTCTTCTTCCTCGGCAATCACTTCACGCAGGTTATATGGGAGAAGTACCGTTCGCTCACGCCGGTGGCAAGAAGGCTGTTCGACTACATTGGATCCCACAGAGCGCCCTACCCGTTGCCGCTGGAGAAATTTCACATGATGTGCGGATCCTTGTGTGGCCAAGCAAAGCGCTGGAAGGAAATGGTTGGCAAGGCCTGTACGGAATTGAATGAAGCGCAGCTGGTGCAGTTTGCGTGGGTTGCGGAAGGGAAGGTCTGTTGCAACCGTTAAGGGCAGGATTACTGATACATGAGGGGCGATGCCCCTCTTTTTTTTTGTGCGCGACCTGGTGGCCAGCTCAGCGGCGGGAGCCGCATCGAGGGGGAACCCCTCGCCGTTGCAAGCGGTGCCGCAGCGGGCGGCAGCACGCGGACGAGGCCTGGTGCTGACAGATGAGGGGCGCGATTCCGGTCAGCGCGAGTGCTTGGGGCAGGAAAACCCCTGGGTACCTGACATTTCAGGGGCGGATGTTGACACTTCAGGTGCGGTTGCAGGCTTTAGTTTGCTGACATATGAGGGGCGAAGTGGCAGGTCCAGCTGGTTATCCACAGAAGCGGGGTCCTCTCGGCTTAGCTTATGGCCTTTTCTGACCTCAAATGCCGACACTTGAGGGGCAAAATTGGCCCTTCCGGCACCTGAGGTATTGACATATGGTGTGCGCAACACCTAACAAATGAAGGGCGAACCTATTGACAGATGGCGTGCCACGCGCATGGAGTTTTTCGCGAAAAATCAAAGGCTTAGGCCATCTTTCCACAGCCTCCTAACCTTCTCTTTAACCTTCTATTAACCCGCGCCCAAGGGGCGCGCGCCGAAGGGGGGACCCCCCCTTCTCGACCCCACCCGCCGCGCTACGCGCGTCTCCCCATCCCCCCAGGGCTTCGCCCTCTGGCCTACGGCCATTCACCCATTGTCGTGGCCCCTTCGGGGCACGGATACGAAGGGTGGCACGCTGGCGTCGGAGGGTTGCGCAGTCTAAGCGGCGCCTAGCGCCTACGTCGCTAGGCCCTCGCGCTATCGCGCGACCCTACGGGCGCTAAGACCCGGATAAATCGAAAGAGCGCGCGGCTACGCCGCACCCTCTTCCTCAACCGGGCGCGTGTGCGCGCCTTGCGCAAAAACACGTCAACGCAAACGTACGGCAGCAGATTAGCTTGCAGGAAAGGGGGGGGCAGATGGCAATTTGCCTCCTGTGGCTTGAATAGCGGCCTGCTGCTAGGCGATCTCCTGTTGGGATAGGGGTAAGGGCGTCCAGAGCGTGGAATGCGTCATAGCTCTCGTAGGGGTGGGACCAGTCCAAAGGCGCGACCTGGAGTGGTGACGTGGCACGGACGCGACAGCAATACCGACAGTTGAGGGGCAGATGCGGCAGACGTCTGTTGTTCTTGTTACAGGGGTATCAAACAGGTATAATTTGCGCATGCTGGTGTCGTTCAGCCGGCATGGCCGAGGAACTGTAGCGGGAACTACAGCTCCTCGAATCAGCTAATTGGGAGTTAGCAACGGGACGCATGTGCTTCCTTCGTCCGGACCTCTTTCCGGGGTGTCCAAACGATGTGGCTAGGTGCCGTCTCTGTTTTCATCACTTATGCAAAGGATGACCACATGAGCGCAGTTCAACCGCATATCAACACTTTCGTCGGCCGCATGGCTGCTGCACCGATGCAGCGTCAGCACGGCGCTACGGCCGTCACAAAATTCACGCTCATTCGCAATGAGTACGCCGGCAAGGATCGGCCCCCGCGGAAGGTGTCGCTACCTTTCACAGCGTTCGGCGCGCAGGCCGAGGCGATTGCCCGCAACTTCGCGAAGGGCGATCAAATGATCTGCAGTTATCGCATCGAGAACAACGACTACGAGAAGGCCGACGAGATGATCTACGGCTTCAACTTCATCGTTGACAGCTTTGAGTTCGGTGCGCCTGGTGAAGACACGCGCAGCTATCTCGCACAGCGAGCCGCCCAAGGCGCATAAGCCCCCACCCTACCCGGCTGATCGACGTTCCCGTGTCGATTAGCTGAAGGACTCGAACATGAAGAGACAGCTAACCCCGGAAGAGTTCAAGGCGCTCAGGCCTCATCTGACACGGATGAAACCTCAGAACGTAGACGCCGCCTACCAGGTCCTTGTGACAGGCAAAACGCAGTTGGCCATGGCTAAGGAACTGGGCATTACGCAGCAGTCGGTCTGTGATGCCGTCAATGCAGTGTGGCGCCATTTCCAGACGTACTACGAGAAGAAGACGGGCTTCAAGATTCCTGCGGATTGGATCAAGGTCAGCGCTGTATTGCCGCCTGAAATGGCTGAGGTCGTGACTCAGATGGAAAGGTCGGCCCGGGAAAAACTGATGAAGGAACAACGATGAAGACCATTGCTGTCATCAACCAGAAGGGCGGCCAAGGGAAAAGCATCTTGGTGTCGCAGCTGGCCTTTTATGTCTCTCTTGCGCTGAACAAGCGGGTTGCAGTGCTCGATGCCGATGAACAGGGCAACAGCAGCTACACGCTTCGCAACTATGCGGTCGACGGCAACTACGCGCATTCCTTCTTTGGCACGGAGCCGATCAAGGTCAAGGGTGACGGGATGCTGGTGCCATTTGTTTCCAATGAAACGGAGATGCGCAAGGTCGAGAAGATGGATGACCAGCTGCAGGTCGATGCTAACAAGCGCGTCGTGCTGCCAGCGCTCGTTCAGAACCTGAAGAACCGGCTTACTGACATATCGGGGGCGTTCGACTGGTGTCTGATCGACACACCGGGGTCAAACAGCAAGGTGCCAAATGCAGCGCTCATCGCTGCCGATTACGTGCTTGTGCCGACGATCGTCGATGCGTACTCGCTGCCGGTGGTCAACAAGGTCTTGACCCGTGTGTGGTCCGTGAAGAAGCACCTGAATCCCAAGCTCGAACTCGTTGGCGTTCTCCCGAACCAGTTCAAGGCCAGTGACAAGGAGATGGTCAAGCATCTGCGGATGCTTCTCACCATGCACAAGGATCACGTTCTACCAACGCGTATCAGCCATCGTTCGTCTATGCCGCTCGCTGCAGACAACGGGGTACCCATCTGGAAGGTGCCGCAGACCGCGGCCCGCGAAGCAACCAAAGAAGTGCGTGCAGCCTTCGAGCTCATCGGCACCAAAGTAGGAGGATTTTGAACATGGATTTGACGACTCTCGATGCCCTTGGTGGCCTGGTCGGCGAGCCGAGCGAAAACAATGGCCTGCCGCGTGCATGGCCGGTCTCGAAGATCATTCCCGGCAAAAATGCTCGAACCAAGTTCGATCCCGATTACCTCGCCAGGCTCAGCAGTTCAATCGCTCGGCGCGGGGTGAAGTCGCCTATTTCGCTGAAGCCGGCTACGCCCGAAGAGGTCCAGGCGTATTTCGCTGCTGCAGGCCTTCCGCTTCCGGATTCCCTTGAGGACTTTGGCAAGATCAACCATGGGGAATGTCGTTGGCGAGCATCCGTCATGGCTCATCGCGAGACCATTCCTGCTTTCATTGACGAGGAGCATGATGGCATCGATGGGTTGACTGAGAACATTCAACGCAAGGACCTGGATCCGCTTGACATCGCCACGGAGATACAGCGCCACGTCGATGAAGGCATGACCAAGTCGGCGATTGCCGCGGAGCTGGGCTACTCACCGAGCTACGTGTCGAATCACCTCAAGCTGCTGAGCTTGCCGGCACCGGTTGCCTCGCTGGTGCGTGAAGGCAAGAGTACCGACGTGACGGCCCTTCTCTCGCTGGCCAGCGCATACACCGACTACCCGGAAGCAATCACAGAATTCTGTGACCAGGTGGAGGATTTCACCCAGCGCCAGGTGCGCGAGCTTATCGCCAACCTGAAAGCGCCACAGACGGATACGCCGGTCCAGCACGCCAACGGCGCAGAGGCATCGGGCGAACCCGCGTCGAACGTTTATCCCGAACTGGATCCTGTGCATCAGGATAAGCCGCCTGTCGAGCCTTCTGCGGAAGGCAATGGCGCTGCGACCGCAGAGGACCAAGACAAACAAGCGAAGGAGCCCGAAAGTAATGACGGCGCGAGCAAGGCCCCGCAAGAGCGCCGGAGCCGAGTTACCGGCATCGAGGTTCGGCACGACGAGCGCCCTGCCCGCCTTCTGCTGAAGGTGCCCACCAGCCCTGGTCTGGCATGGATCAAGTATGAGGACGATGGTCATGAATCGGAGATTTCCGCAGACACCATTCAGCAGGTCGTGTCTGTAGCCGTTGAGTAAGTAAGGCAAACATGCCCGCAGTCTGCGGGCAATTTTTCGCCTTACAAATCCTTGTTACAGGTAACATAAACAGGTATAATGAGGGTGTAAAAGTGTCACATCTGAGGAGGGTCAAAATGCGTGATCGAGCCAAGGTGTTCGCGATGCGCGGTGCAAAGAAGTTGTTGCTCGTGGCCATGTTGTGGCTTCGGCCGGTGGTCCGGCTTCCGCTCGGCCTGGTGGCCTACGCCTCGCTCGCCGTGTTTGCGGTTACCCTCTTCATCCCCGGTGCGACGGACCTGCACGGCCGGGTGCTGATGGTCACAGCCGGCGTGGGTGCGACGTTTCTGATGTGGCTGTATGACTCGGTGTTGTCGATGCTTGCTGAAGACGAGACGATGCTTGTCGGGTTGTAATCGTGACCAACCAGGCACTGAGCGAGCGCGCAAAGAATCGCCTCAAAATTGCAGCAGGTTTTCTGCGCCGGCGCGGCATTGGCTTTCCGAAGGAAGGCAATTTCTACGGGGCTGTCTTGCAGTCGCTCGAGGCGCAACCTGACAAGGGCGAGTTGAAGACGCTGGTTGATTGGGTAGAGGCCTATGACAAGGCTTCGTCCGTCGACAGTGAACCTCAGAAGAATGGCAAGAAACGATGAGTGCTTACAAGTCGATGCAACGCGGGACGGAAACACCCAAGGATCTGTGGCCAGAGCTTAAGGCCGCGCTGGTGAGGGACCGGAGTAGCGTACGACTCTGATTGTCCAACCTCTCCGCAGAAGACTCCGAGGCATGAACCGCCGGATTCACAAGGAATAAAAGCCCGCCTCGGCGGGCTTTTATTTTGCCTGCCCCTCTTCTGTTGGCAGGTACTGGCCTCCACACTCCAGACACCCTAGGCCGAGCCCAGGCTTGCCCCACACGTTGAGCTCGCATGTAGCGCAGGTGTACTTCGTCCGGTTGCTGGTGTTCTTGGGCTGCTCGTCCTGGTCCGCTACCTCAAGGTCTGGTACCGAGAATGCGCCGAGCTCGACCAGCGCAGCGGCAGCTGGATCCCCTTCAAGGTCTTCGGGTGTTGCGACTTGATCGGGTTGTATCGGGTGCCGATCCATCCATGAGATTCGGAACTCGGTTTGCAAGAGCGCCTCGCACTCCTCAAGAAATCGGCCGCCGGGGGTGGGATAGCACAGCACCTTGTCCCCTACTTCTGCCCCGCCAGGCTTTCCCGTGGAGCTTGGCATCAAGCCAAGCGATTTGAGTTTCTCCGAGAACTCCTTGTTGCAGTACCGGCCGCGGCCCGGCTTGCCATGATGGATCTGCCAGATGTGGACCATTTCCTTGACGAGCGTCTGGAGAATCTCGATCAACGGGATCGTCGCAAAGTAAGCCGGATTCATCGCGATCTCGTCCGTCGTTGAACCATTTGCATTGACGAAGCGACTCGCGGAGAAATATCCGTACGATCGTTTATCACGCTGCAGGGTTATCAAGCATGCTGGAAGTGATTCCTCGAACAGGCGACGATTGAAAAAATCGTAAGCGCTCTGCAGTTCCGAATACGCTTCAGCGGTAGGCGTTGCCATTTATCAGAATTCCTTATTTTGATTGCCGGCGGCGGGAGCCGCTTTTCCCCTTCTCTGCTGGCCTGGAGGAACGCGGGAGCGTTCCATGTGTATTGCACAATCCAAAGTTTTCGTCAAACGGAAGTGGTGGATTGTGCAATACAGAGACGATCCGTAAGACTGAAGGCTGCCTGTGGTCGGCTTGCGAGGACCTGCGACGTGATGAGGTATGTATTGTGCAATCCAAAACTTTCGTCAACGAAAGTAATGGATTGTGCAATACAGGACTGATCGCGCGGTCCGTAGGGCGTGGCTGCTGTCAGAGGAAGGGCGCCGGTCGGCTTGCCGACTGGCGACGTGATGGGGGTGGTGTATTGTGCAATCCATAAAAATCGCTGCGGCGGCGACGCCGCCGTGAAGTGGCGCTTCGCGCGGGGCGGGCGGGTCGTCGACTTTCGTCAACGAAAAGGACTCGATGCTTGGGTTTCTAGGGCGGGCGGGTCGTCGACTTTCGTCAACGAAAAGGACTCGATGCTTGGGTTTCTAGGGCAGGATAGGGATTGTGCTACAATCCGCAACACTCTCGCGTCGAGTGGTTTTAGTCAACGAAAGTGGCAATGACACAAAAAGCGATTCAGACCCGCGTATCAGAGGAGGTTAGGGAGGCTTTCAGGGCAGCAGCCCAGGATCACGGGACGAACGAGACACAGTTTTTACGGCTCATCATCGAGCGCGTACTGAAGATGCAGAGTGGGGGGGCGGCGCCAATCGCGAAGCCTAGTGGGAAGCGGGTTCAGATCAATGTTGGTCTGAACGCTGATGAAGCAGAACAGGTTGTTGAGGCGGCGAATGGTGCAGGCCTGTCGCGAGTCGAGTGGATCGTGAAACTGATTCGAGCCAACGTACTGCGGCGCCCACAGTTCAATACGGCCGAGGTCGACGTGCTGATTGAGTCAAATCGTCAGCTTGCTGCTATCGGTCGCAATCTGAACCAGATCGCGAAGACCCTGAACCTTGACCCTAATGCGAGTTACCAGGTCACCGTCGATGCTATCCAGTCACTCATTGCAGATATCAAGCAACACCGTCGAACGGTGGCAGGCTTGCTCGATGCCAATCTGAACCGTTGGGGAACTAGACGTGAGTAAGTCAGCAGTTGAGGTTCTCTTCAATGACATGGGCTTATTCGATTCGCTGGACGAGTTCCAACACAACCTGCGAGGCCAGCAAGCGGCGTCGCCGCAGAGCTTGCGTCGGGTTCCTGGCGGAGGCGGTAGTCGGCCGCGTGGATCTGCGAGGAAGGCAATTTCTCGCGTGGTTCGCAAGGTGCCCGAAGTCATGGTCAAAATCAGCGGTACCGGCAAGGAATCCAAGCAGGTTTGGAACCACCTCACGTACATCACCCGTAACGGGAAAATCGAAGCTGAGAACGAGAATGGGGAGCAGCTGGACGGCCTGGATGAAGTGAAGGAGCTTCATGAGGCGTGGTCGGAGATGCTTGGCAAGACGCGCGCGAACGGGAATTTGACCCTGAATGTCCTGTTCTCAATGCCAGCGGGCACGAATCCTGAACTGTTGAAGAAAGCGGTAAGGGAGTTCGGTCGGGATCGCTTCGCCAATCACGAGTATGTGTTTGTCTTGCACACGCCGGAAACGGACCCGGACCCAGACGCGCCAGACCATCCGCACGTCCATATGTGCGTGAAGGTTCGCGGGTTGGATGGCAAGCGATTGGCTCATCGAAAAAAGGATCTCCAGGAGTGGCGCGAACTCTTTGCGGAGAAGCTGCGTGAGAACGGCATCGAAGCGGCAGCCACTCCACGCACGGTAAGAGGCGTGGTACGTAAGGGACTCAAGCAGCCCGTCTACCAGGCAGCGAAGAACAAGCGTTCGACTGTGAAGGAGGCCGGTGTTCGCGAAGCTGCGGAAGCGGTGCTTAAAGGCGTTTCAACCCCTCGCCCGTGGGAGCCGCGGATAGCTGAGAAGCAAGCCACCATTCGCGACGGGTGGCATACCTTGGCCGACGCGTTGGAGCGTACGGGCAGCACTGACGACCGGCACCTGTCCAAACAGATCCGCGAGTTTGTCAAAGACATGCCCGCGCCGCTTACCGAGCGCCAGGTACTTGAAGCGGAAATGCGTCGCCTTGTGAAGGCCAGGACCTCCGTGCAAAACAATCAACGGCCGATCGTTGATCAGAAGCCCAAGGGTCGAGACCGAGACCCCGAAAGGTAAAGTGTCCTACGCACTTTTGGACTCGGCACGCCAAAGAAGGCTCCGGTACGCCTCAAGGATCATGAAATCAATTATACATGTTTTGATGTATCAAAACATGTATAATTGATTTCACTGCAACGGGTAGCTGATTCGCCACATGAAGCCAGCGCGCCCTATTCTTGACGGAGCATGGGATGTCGATTGGCCCAAACTCGGTAGCCGACGCCGGGGACTCTACTGAAGCACATCTGCCTGGCTGGGCTTATAGTGGCCTTGCCCTTGTTACGGGTGTTGCCGGCATCGCCGCTGCTGTGATTACTGCCCGCTTTTTCATTCTTGGGATGGAGCAGCTGGAGCCGGACGACGGTGCAAGGCAGGCGTTGACCGCCGCGGGCATCCTGATGATCCTGGTCGAGTTGCTTGCTTTCGGGGTCGCGGCACTCCTGCCGCGCAAGGCGATGCGCGCGCTGCGATACAAGCTGCTGGCCTTAGGACTGTGCCTGCTCGTATTCGAAGCGGGGACGCTCTATGTCACCCAAGTAGCGATGGTCCGCGCTACACAGGCCAAGGCCCAAAGCGAGAACACGCAAATCACGGCACTGCGAGCGTCCATCGCCTCGCAACGACAGGCTGCGGCCACACTGCGCGCCACTGCTGAGAAGCAGGCTGAAAGCCGTCTTGAGTGGGTTCGCAACATGGCCGCGAAGCAAGCTAACCAGGCCGTAGCCGTAGAGGCCGGCATTGCCGCTCAGGCGGCAGAACTCGCCAAACTCGAATCGGCCGTGCATCCCACGCTGGAGACTGTATTGGGGGACCATGGCGTGATCTTCTACGCCCTGTGCCGGTCCTTGCTCATTGTGATGATGAGCGTTGTTCTGCTGGCGGTTTCAGGAGGCTTGCTGCGCGCTCGCTACAACCTGGCCTCAGTGCGTAAAGGAAACGCCAACGAGGCTAGGCAAGACGAGGCACGGCAGGCTCATGTCGTGACCTTCGCTCCGGACATTGCGCCAGAAGTATCCGAGGCAATCGCTGCGCAATGCTCTTCCGCACCGCTCATGACTGACCCGGTAGAAGCAGTTGCCAACGCTGCGTTGACGACGGAGGCGCAGGCAGACTGCTCCATGGTGCCGAGCTTTTCGCAATGGGAAGACGAGGAGCGGAAGGTTGTCAACGACCGCGCTAGTGCAGTACCCGGTCATTCAACGAGGACATCCCGACAGCGAGCCGTCCGACTTGTCGTGCCCGGTAAGCATGAGCCTGGCTGACTGGAATCGCGGCTTGTGGGGGCAGATTGGAAGAAGCCCCCGCGAATGGGGGCAGGACTTCACAAGGTTAATGCGGACACTTTGTAAGAAGCATCAGCACCAGGATGGCAACGGCCCAAAGCCGCCAATCATCTGGAGGCATGGAGCTCTCCTTTTTCGCTGTGCCCACCGCTCCGTTGGAAGCGGCCGAGGGGCAGACGTCGCAACTGTCTGCTCTCCGTATAGCCAAAGGGCCTCTGAAATCAGCGCCCTAAACGAACATTTTTGTTAAGTATTTACCCTAATTCGTGCCGCGCCGGCCGGTTGCCGATATAACCATTGCAACGATGAGTTCTATATGGAATTGCCAGTTTCAGTCGATGCCGCCGAGCTGTGCAAACAGTTACGACAGCGCCGCCAGACTGACATTGAGGGATGGACCTTGGTCGCCGATGAGAGCCTGATTTGGCTGGTGAACCCCTACGGCATTGACGTGGGGTTCTACTCGCATGACCTCGATGGATGTCGGCGCATTCTTGCGCGCATTATGAGCGACGACCGCGAAGCGGAATGGGGCATGCTGTAGCGCCGTAATCAGATGCCCTCGTAACGTTCAGACAAAGCGGACACACGCAAGAATTGAGGATGTTCGTGCATCTTTCAGGCACACTCAGGCTCCTCGAACAGGAGCATGCTAATGACCATTATTGCCGCTGACCTTGATCATCTGATGGAACAGGCACAGATGACCGCTACGGACTACATGCGCCGCGCCAGGCACGAAATCGACGCTGCTTTCGGCGAAGGCTATGCCGAGAAGAATCCCACCCTAGTCGCGGCATTCATGCAGACGGCGGCCACTGACTACACGGCGGCGTTACAGTCGAAGGTCATTGGCGAAGCGCTCGAACAAGTCGCAAGCGAACTGAGCTATGTAGCCCGTGGGCTGGAACGTTCGTAGTGGATTCCATCTCGACGCTCCCAAGGTGTCCCGCACCGGCCGGCAGCCGACACAAGGGAAAGCCGATGGCCACTGAGAAGACATTTGCTTATGCCGAGCTGACGGCAAGCGCCGAAGCCGAAATTGAGCGCAACGCCAACCTTGCTGCGAGCGAAGACTTGAGAGGCAGGCAATACTACCGGACTCACGCCCATGGTGTTTTTACCCTTTGGCTCACCCTGACAATGGGATGGCAGAACGATGGGGATAGAGCCCGCCTGGAAGGCATGGTCACCGCGATCAATCCCATCGAGAGCCAATAGAGAATGACCAGCGGCTGCATATGAAGGGACAACGTGGACGAACCGCACAACGAGCGCAAACAGGATTCGGGCTGGCGGGCCAGCGCGAAACGGCTGGAGGATATGCCGCCTCCCAGCAGATTCGAGTTGCTGAGACTGCGCATTGCAATGTTCCGAGTGGGGCCGATCCCAGTGGGAAGCATCATTCTGCTGATTGTGCTGTTCATTTTCCCCTTGGTTGCTGGTCTGGCATGCGCTGGATCTTCTGGAATACTGGCAACTGAAAGCGCTGCTCATTTTCGTCACCGCCGTTTGCTGGGGCTATCACCGCCAGGCGCAGCGTGAACGCGGCGACAGCTAGGAAAACGCCCCTTGAAGCACGTGGAATCACCTCCACGTTTAGCAACGCGGTCCCAATACAGGAGAAACTATGGCTAGCGAAAACGACGCTCTCAGCGCCTTGATCAAAACTCTTACCGAGGCCAATAGCACCGAGCTGCGTGCCGCAGCGGCCGAGGGCCTGGGCATTGCTGGTGGCCCCGAGGCGAGAGCGCATCTCATTAAGGTTCTTAACGGTCCGGCGTCGACCGAACTCCGTGCGGCAGCTGCGCGGGCCCTTGGCGTGGCCACGCATCGCTGACTACCGCTTCGCCAGGCGTGGAAGCTATGTCAGCCAGCCGCCTTTTGGCGGCTTTTTCGGCGGTTACATCCATGCCGATAACTACTATTATCGGCATGGCGTTTGACTGTGAAAAATCACCCGGTTCCGAATCGGGTCCGTTTGAATCACCGACAAATCAAGCACTTGGAGAAGGGGCATGCGGCAGCACCAGGACGAAGGCCAGCAGGGGGCCAGCGGCGCCGGGGAACCGGCGGGAACTGCCGAGGCCCGCAACCATCACTGGATTCCCCAGTGTTACCTGAAGGGTTTCGCGCGCAATCGCAGCAAGAATTCGCAGCTGTATGTGGTCGACGCCAAGACGCGGCGGGCGTTCATGACCACTCCGCGCAACGTGGCAGCGCAGCGCGACTTTAATCGGATTGACACCCCGGGCTACGACCCCAATCTGATCGAAGCCGGCTATGGCCAGCTCGAAGGCCGGGCCGCGGAGGTCCTAGTGCGGCTGGATACCGAGCAGGAGCCGACCAGCCCAGCGGATCTGGAGGTGCTGCTCGAACTGGTCGGTCTGATGGCGGTACGCAACCCCGTGCAGCGCGAGAACCGGCGTCGGTTTCACGCCGATGTTGCCCGTCGCGTGATGGATCTGACCCTGGCCACCCGCGAGCGCTGGGAAAGCCAGGTGCGGCAAGCCGAAGAAGCCGGATTACTCCAGCCCAACGACGTCACGTACGCCCAGGCGAAAGCGTTCTTCGACGGTGGCCAATACACCATCGAGGTGCCGACCACGCAGCATGTGCAGACCGAACTGCAGTTGCTGCAGACGTTGGTCGAACGGCTGCACCAGCGGCGCTGGGCGCTACTGCGGGCGGCGCCCGAGACTGGCGGTTTCGTGACGTCGGACCAGCCGGTCACCTTGGCATGGGAGGACGAGGCGAGGGAGCGCCGCTTCCCGTCCCCTGGCTTCGGACTCAAGGGCACGACCGCAGTGTGCCCACTCTCCAAGGGGCTCGCGTTGCTGGGTACCTTCGAAGGGCAGGTCGGCACGCTGGACCTGACGCCGGAACAGGTCGCCGCGATCAATACACGGACGATCAGCTATTCAGGACGGCAGATCTACGCCGGGCACGATCATTTTCGCTTTTTGGATGGGGAAGGGACAGCGCATCTCGGAAGCGACTTGCTCACCGTCCTTTCCGGCAAGAGGGGACAAGCATGACGACAGCCGCTTCGGTCACTAGGGTCTTGGCCCTGATTCCGCATACCGTCAAGTTGGTCGAGCCTGTCGCCGATATCGGTCCATTTGGATCCAAGGATTTCACATGCAAGATGACGACCTGACCCTACGTGCTGGCCTCGCCTCGTTCATGGACGATGATGGCACGGTCAGCGAACCCCTCGACGGCTTCGATCCGCTGGGCAGCAACGATGACTGCCTGCGGCTGCTGGTGGCCACCGGCATTTCCTTTCGTCGTGATGGCGACGAGATCCTGGCCGACGACATGACCACGATGTACGCCGAACCGATCCACGCGGGCAACGTGCTGGCGGCCGCGCGGCGCGCTGCGGCGACGCTGGCCGCGAGCTGGATCCACGATGACGACCTGGCCCTTTATCAATCCCGACTACCGAGGTGACCCCCTATGAATCGCACTGCGCAAATGAACGCTGTCCCCACCGTCGACGTCAGCGATCCGAAGATCGTAGAAGGGCAGCGGCGCTATCTCGGTCAACTGGTCAAGGCCGGCATTACCGAGCCGGGCTGCCACAATGTCACCCGGCAACACGCCGGCTTTGTCCAGCTCGAACAACTGCAGATGATCGAGCAGATACGCCTCGGGGAAGCCACGGTCTTTTCGCCCGGCCAGCAGGTGCTGCAGGTTCGCAAGGTTCACAACCGGGAACCGCTGCAGCAGCACATCGAAATCGATCTGCTGGTGCGCCTGACTGGGAATCCCATTCCCGATGGACCGGTGTTCAGCGTGGGCGACCGGAACCGAATGCACGGGTTGCCTCAGGCCGTTCAAGAGGCTCTGCGCGCCATTGTTTCTGCTGGCTTGGGAGCGGATACCAAGGCAGTATTGCGCGATGAGCAGTTGGAAGAGATTGGCATCAATCACCACGCCCTAAGGGCGCTCAAGCAGACGATCCTTCCAGGTGGCCACATTTTGTTAGTGAGGCCGTATCAAGGCCTTCGAGGCAACGAGGGAAGCGGACTGATACTCAACATCCCGCTGGTGCCGTAATGCCCGAGGAAACACTGCATCATGGCCTGCTGGCCTGCGGCGGCTTGCTGACCTTCCTGCGCTTGGCCCATGTCAATCACGCGCGGCGCGCGGTGTTCCGCATCCCGACCGCCGCGCGCGGCGACGTCTACCTGAGCGCGCGCGCCAGCGATGGGCAGAGCATTGTAGAAGTCGACGCTCAACGCCTGCTAACGCTATGGCGCCAGCCCGGCACGCGGTTGGCGGCGCTTGCCTACGGCGATGCGCATAGCTGGCGCGAGGACAACAAGTTTGCCGATGCCGAAGCGGGATTTGCCAAGGGCGAGGCCAACCCAGTGCCACTGGCCAGCGTGACCTGCGCACGCTGGACGCGGCCCGGTGCCGCGCCAGCGACCCACTTCGACTTTATCAACGGCGTGACGCGCACGATCTGGCTGCTCGCGCATGGCGCAGAGGTTTTTCCGCTAGTGTGCCCCAGTCGCGATGCGGCGTTGCTGCAGGCAGTCGCCGGCGCAGCAGGCGGCGGCTGCGTGCCGGCCGACCAGTTGGTGCCTGCCTACACCAGCCCACAGCAGTGGCACGCGGAGATCAACGCCGAACTAGCCCTTACCGGTCTCGAACCCGCCGGCCGGCGCCAAGGTCACCGCCTATGAGCGCGCCCGCATGGCCCGTCACACGCGCGCAGCTTGCGGCGCTTCGTGCATGGCTGCAGGGCATGCCGCTGGATGCCATCGCCGGTCGATGGCTGGCTACGGATCTCGATGAGATTCCCGCGCCGCGCGAGGCCTTGGCCATCCTGCATGCCGTACGCGATGCGCTGCAGCAGCGCGCACTGATGCATGGCCGAGAGGACCTGGCGCAAGCCTGCAGCAGTCCTGGTCGGTCCGGGACTGGTATGGCTCGCGCCGCTGCCGCAGTTCGTGAGCTGGAGACCCTTGGCACGCCGGCAATTCGGCCAGAACAGAGCGTTCACCTCTGGCTGGCCGGCCCGCTTGCGCGCCGCCTGCAGGCGGCAGGCATTCAGACACTGGCTGACCTGGTGAATCTGTGCAATCAGCGAGGCCGCAGCTGGTGGCGGCATGTCCCCCGCGTCGGCCCGTTGGCGGCGCAACGCATCGTCGCAGTGTTGGTCGAGCATGCCGAAACACTGGGTCAGTTGGGTGCGCATGTCACAGGCGCCCACTTACCGGTTCCTGCAACTCCGGCGACACTGCAGCCCGGAGTGGGGACGGCATTGCCGTTCGAGGCAATGCGATTGCCCGGTGCCCTTGACGGCAGTAACGGGCGCAATCGGGCACCTCTGCGAGAGTGCGTAATCGCAGCCGAGAACGATTATCAGGCTATCCAGACTTGGCTAACTCTGTGGCCGGCGGACTCGCAGACCTACCGTGCGTATCGGAAGGAAGCAGAGCGCTTTCTTGCCTGGATCATTCTCGAGCGTGGCCGGGCCTTCTCCGACGCGATCACGGACGATTGCATCGCCTATCGGGCCTTCCTGACCGATCCACAGCCGGCGGGGCGGTGGCGCGGACCCCGTCTGCCGCGCACGATCGAGGTCGGCGGACTGGCAATGAACAACCCCGCATGGAGGCCGTTTTCAGGTGCACTGTCCGCCCGCAGCCGGTCCTATAGCGAAACGGTATTGTTTTCGCTCTTCGCATGGCTAACCGGCCGACGTTACTTGGCCACCAATCCATGGGACGGCTTGCCGAAGACCCGGAACGCGACGCAGACCCTGCAGGTTGAAAAAGCGGTGCGCCCGGACGTCTGGCACAGCATGGCTGACTGGTTGGATGAACAGGCAGGCGTTGGACCGCGAGCCAGGCTGTGGAGGGCTGCCGTGCTCCTGCTGCGAGAGACCGGCATGCGGTGTGATGAGGCTGCACGGGCACACGCCGAGGATCTGGTTCAGTTGCCGCAATCCAGGCAGTTGGTCAACCTCAAGTCGGTATGGGGTGAACTGCGCATTCAAGGTAAAGGTGGCAGAGTTCGCCATGTCCCTGTCAGCCAGCGTCTTCTGGGCGCGCTGTCAGCGCATTGGTCCGATCGCGAGTTGAACGGCGCGTTGCCAGAAGGTCCGCTACTTGCGCCCCTGTTGGGCCCAATGCCTCCGCGAGCGCGCAAAAAGATGGAGCGGGGAAGGAGCGGTTACAGTGACCGCGGCCTGCGGCAACTGATCGATCAGGCCGGCGCTGCATTCTCAGAACATCTTGTTGCCACCGATCCGGAGGCAGCCGGACGGTTTGGCGCACTGCATCCCCATGCCTGGCGACACGCCTTTGCATCCCAAGGCCTCGCCGCCGGCATGGGCATTGAAGTCATGCAGCAATATCTTGGTCACGCTTCGTTGTCGACCACGACGATCTACAGCACCACGGATCGGGACAGAAGATTGAAGGATGTGGAAAAGCTGTACAGCACCCGCTGACCGCCGCGCATACCAGACCGCGGCGGCAGTGCTTCAAATGTTGTGCAAAGAGCTAGGGCACATGCCCTTCGCCGATCACAGCCCTCTACAAAACAAGCAGGTAAAACAAGGCGCCGGAGCGGCCCTTTGGGTTACAAAACCGTCTGTGCATGGGCATACAGAAAGGTATAAGGTGTCTGTGACAGCGAACGAACGCCTTGCCAATCTGCTACGTCGACGTAAGCAATTTATATCGACGGAAGCTTCGGAAGCCCGGATGCAGATCATCGCCGTTATTTGACTATGATCGATTCGGGGGGCGGCGTTTTCAGACGCCTTCAAAGGTGAACCCCCGACCGTCTTGCACACGGCCGGGGGTTCGGTTTGCAACCTACCAGGGAAGCGCCCATGGCAAAGCTGCAATTAGTGATCGAGCTCGTCATCAAACTCTGTGAGGCAGCACTGTTGGTGCTGAAGATTTTCTAGCCTCACCTGGTGGCGTCGTAGAGCGGCGCCACTACACCCCCATTCTTGGACAACCGACTGGCAAGGTCAAGACCGACGACAGTTTGTTACGCCCCTATGGAGCGCGACGGGCGATTGAGTGACGTAGAGAAGGTGTACAACAGCTGTTGAATGTCTCGTGCGGACGCCTGTTGTCGAAGTCAGCGAGTAAGGAGGAAACCTCGCGATGAATAAAGAGCTTGGCGACGTCCTCCATGGAGTATCCCAGGAGTTCAGCAGCGGCCTCCAGCCGCTCATAGTCGTCAGGATGCACTTGCAGCAGTAGTGGCTGTTGCGTGGTCATTCTGACGATCCTCTCAGCGTTCTTGTTCAGCAACCTGCCGGCTTGTCGTTCGCGCCGGTTCAGGGGTTCGCTCCGCAGCCTTGGCAGCGGCAACACGCGGTGCCTTGATTGGCTCGCCACGCTCAATCTTGCTCGCCAGCTCATCCCGGATTTTCTCTTTGATCTTGCTTGCCACGTTCGGATACTTGTTGGCCAACGCTGTCGCGGTGGTGGCCATCGTCGCATGAGCGTCGATCAAGTCGGGATGCTTGGCCAGGGAATGCTCAGGCGGCAGGGTGCGGAAATCCTGCGCCTTCTCAACGAGCCATCCATTGAGCACCGATTCTTTTGAACGCTCGCCGATAACTTTGCCATCGCTGTTACGCACAGCCTCGCTGACAGTAACAGGCTCAGCACTTACCTTCTTCAGCGACACAACATCCCCGACTTCCGCACCGGCATCCTTGACTGCGCCCTGCAGACCTTTGCCCCACACATCACGCGTTCTGCCGTCTTGCTCCAGGCGCACAAAGTAGCTGGGATCGTTCTCCTTGTCGAACTTGTAAGGCGCTGGGCCATGCTCAACGATCATGCCGTCGTGCGTACGCTCTAGCTTACCTGCAACTGCTGCAGACAGGCCGGACTGCTTTTCTCCGCCGGCGGAAGGACCAGCGGCCAGTTCCTTTTCAAAGCCCGGCTCAACCGTATTGAGGTCGACGTTGGCGCGCTGTGCTGCCTCTTTGCGAGTGAAGCCACGTTGTTCAAGCTTGCGCTCCAGCAGTTCCTTATCAGCCTCAGTGGGGTCGTATCCGATGACCTTGGCACCGGCGAGCTCGGCAGCCAACCAGACCTCACGGCGGAAGTCTTTGCCGCCCTTGGCGACGATCGTCTCCCATCCCCGCGCCATGGCGATATCAACGAACGATTGGGCCACAACGGGCGAGTTGTCTTGCGTCTCTAGGCGCAAGCCTTTGTCAACGAAAGCAAGCCTCTCGCGCCGTGCATCGAAGTAGTAGTGGTCCTTGTCTCCAGAAATGAAGCGACGCCGGACGTGTTGCGGTACCGGGGCCAGCAGCTTCGATTTATCGCCCTCCACGCGACGATATTCCGTGCGCTTCTCATCAGGCGCCGTCGTGTGGTCTGCAACGGAAGAACGGGAATCCTCGTTGAAAATATCATCGTCGTTCTCGAGCGCCGGCGCGCGCGCTGCCTCAGCTCCCCACTTATTGCCGACCCAGGCGCGAACCTCCTTGTCGAGCTCCGGTCCTGGTTCAACGCTATTCGACTCAACAACGTCTTGGGTGCCTTCGGCCGCGGAGATTTCATTCAGCATCGCTGCGATGTCCTGGCTCATCTCCTCAATGGCCGCCAAATACGCAGCCTGGTTGCGCGCCTTCCATGCCATCGCAACTGCGGACCGCGCCGCGCGGCTTCGGTCGCGTGTGTTCCGAAAGGACTTCAAATCGTCGGTCGCTTCGGATAGCCCTTCTTCTGCCGTTAGAGCATTTTTTGGAACCTGCAGGAGATCCGCATAGCTCTTTTCAACTGAAGTCCACTGAGAACGCGGCACTTCATCGACCGGACTGGCAATTATGCTGCGGGCGGAGTCTGCAATCTCTGCCAGGTACTCGCGCCGCTGCTGCGCGGAAGCTTGACGTTTCGAGAGGGGCGGAGTGGCAGGTGCAGCGGCATCGGCCTGTGTCGTTGCCGAGCTTGGCGCTTGCTCTTCGGGCAGCTCCAGAAACTCCGGTGCGTCGATATGGTCGGGTGCGTGGACCATCCATACTCGGCTTGAGCGTCGTGGGTCAATGGCTTGCAGCGCCTTCAGGTCTTCGGTCAGCTTTTCATCCAGCATAGGACCTGCAGCCGCGGCGCCCTGTTGAACATCCCACTTCGCGGACTGCATCTGGCCGACAACGGCACGCTCCAGCGCGTCGGCGTAGCCCTTCTCGAATGCGTAGTCGTGGGCTTCGATCTGTAGGTCGAGGTCCAGGGTCTTGCGAAGCGTCTCGCCGGCCGATTGGTCGCCGGTGGTGAATGCAATGGTCCGGTCGCCTTCCGGAGGCTCGCGATGGATGACGAGCGGCTTTTCAGCTGCGTCGATCTTAAAGAACGCTTCGCCTGCATCGTAGGCGCTATCGAAGTTCTGCACGCCACTCGCGGACTCCACAAGCCAGGTGTGCTCATTCGTCAGATAACTCATTGCTTCACTCCAGTTGAATTGGCCGCACTCATTACGCGGCGTCGGCTTCGGAAAGGAACAGCTTCACGAGCTCATCAACCTCCTCCTCGCTCGCTATGGCATCTGGGAGTTGTTCCTGCAGTTCTTCAGGAAAATCGAGGTCAGCGACGCTGATCGTCTGCGCAGACGCCATGACCTGTCCGATGTTTTCTGCGTCCACATCGACAAAGGCTGGTGCCTCAGAGTCGCGTGGCTCCGCTTCGCCATTGGCGACTACCACCTGGCCAGCAAACGCGGCGGACAATTGCGCCTGGCGCATCGTTACGTCCGAGAGGTCAAGCTTTGGCACTGATGCAGGCGACGTCAGCCGTGATTGGAAATTCTTGTCCTTCCAGTAGACGACCTTCTTTGCGCGAATTGGCTTCACGTTCTCAAAGAGGATGATCTCGTTTTCGAAGCCTAGCTCCGTGATCTCCTGCGGTAGAACCAGAGCACGGGAGGCTTCTGACTCGTTGTAAGACTGACTTCCACGTCCGCCGAACATCGGTCGACTGTATGAGTGTTGCTTGACCGTCTTCATGCCAAGCTTCTCGGAAATCTCTCTGCGAATCTTGTTGTTCTTGGTAGCGAATACCAGCTCTAACGCGTGGTTGTCGAAGAAGCTCTCAGCAGCTTCCTGACCGTATATTTCCCGGATCTGCGAAGGACTTTGGCAGATTGTCAGCAGCCGCAAATCAAAGCCCGCGATGAACGCGTTCGACTTGGCGACGATCGGTACCTTGCCGATGGAGGGGAACTCGTCCAGGAGCAAGAGACACTTGTGCTTAAGCGTTGGGTCGTCTGCAGGCATGACCTGCGTGTTCAGTGCAATCAACTGCTGGAAGAACAAGTTGATGAGCGGTGCCAACATCGCCAGCTTGTCGACCGTCAAACACAGGTACACGGACATCGGCTTGCGCCGCAGATCGCGCAGATCAAAATCGTTCTTGCTGGTGGCGGCATCAATTGCCGGGTTGGCCCACAGATCCAGGGCAGAGGTAAGCGACTCCTTGATGCCGCTGCGTGTCTTCTCGGATTCAACACCGATGAAGCTCAGCAGGTTCTGCTTACAGGCGAAGCTCAACGGCGTATCACTGTTCTCACGCTCAGTAATGACGCGCGCGAAGTAGCTGGCCGTATCTTCTGCCGTAGAGAGCTGGCGCAGCAGTTCACCGATGGTGAAGGGAATCTCGGGCGTTTCCTGCAGATACAGAGCAACGCCCAGGAAGAGGCGACGAGGGCTCGCCGTCCAGATCCTGTCGGTTCCGGCCTGGTCGGGAACGAACATTTCAGCGATCTGCTGAATGTCCGTGATCCGCATATTGGGATCGGTTGAAACGTAAAAGAACGGATTCCAGCAGTGTGTCTCGTTAGTGAGGGGCGCGAACATGAAGCACTCTTGCCCGTGCTTCTTGCGGTATCCGGAGGTGAGGCGCCAGAGCTCAGGTTTCACATCTAGCACCACTACTGAACCATTCCAGTTGAGGAGATTCGGTACTACGGTGCTGACACCCTTACCCGAACGTGTTGGCGCGTACAGCAGGACGAACTGCTGTCCGCCAAACATGAGGTAGCGGTTGCCGATCTTTCCAACAATGATTCCGTCGTCTCCGAGTAAGCCGGACTGCTTGATTTCAAAGTGATCGGCAAAGCGGGCATCGCCGAACATGGACTCGCCGGCGAGGAGCTTCTTGAGGGCCAGTGCGAACATGCCAAGCAGCGGGAGGCCCGCGGCAACTCCAGCGATGGCCCAGGCACCGATCAAACGCAAACGCACATATCTGTCGCCCCAGTATGCCTGTGCGTACTCGTATGTTTTGAACAGGCCAACGTCGCGAAAGTCGGCAATAGTGAAGCCCTTCTTATAGATCGTGATGAACGCGATGCTGGACAGGTATCCGAAGAACAGTGCGCTCAGGAGAACGAGGAGCACTATGCCAAGGATCGTGCGAGAGACCTTACCCACGATTTGCCATCCTCTTGCGAAAGGGATCGAAATAGATGCCGGTGCATACCCGTTGCCGCTTGGTAGCATCGAACTTGAAGTGCGCAACGATGTCGACGAGCGAGTACAGCAGCGAGTAGAGCTCCGCGTTGCTCATGCCGCCGCCGCTACGCGTATCCTTGAGGATCAGCATGAGCTGCGTGAACGCGAGCATTGCGGAATCTGCGTGGACTGTTGTGAGAGAGCCGGGATGTCCGCTATTCACGTTTCGCACGTAGTAGTACGCTTCATCAGAACGCAACTCGGATAGCAGAATGCGATCCGGCTTCATTCGCAGACAGCTTTCGAGCAGATCCTTGGCGGTGACCTTCGCGACGCCTTGATCGCCCTTTGTGTAGAACAGATGGACTCGATTGCGATGGAGCGGTAAGTCGAGCTCTGGTGTGTCTTCGATCGTTATCAGGCGTTCGTCGGTCGGGATGAGATCGGCAAGTGCTTTCGTCAATGTTGTCTTGCCGCTCCCGGTTGCCCCGGCCACGATAATGTTTTTCTTCTCCGAGCGAACGGCAAGCGCGAGGAACTCCGTGAAGCGTCGCTGCTGATACAGCTCCCATAGACGCTGTTCTCCAGCGCTGAGAGCAATCCCGGCGCGGGAAGCTTCATCCGAAAGGACTTCACAGAAGGTGTCATCAAACGTTCCATCGGCTTCGTAGTCACCGAGGCTTTTTCGTGTGGAGCCAGGTTTGCGAATGGTGATGGAGAGATCGTGCAAGCCGCACGCAGGCGGCATTACGATTTGGATGCGTTCGCCCTGCGGCAATGTACCGCTGAGTAGCGGACGTTCCTCGCCCAACTGCTGCTTGCGGTAGCTTGCGACAGCATTCGCGATGTTCAGGCAGTAATGCATGTCCACTTTGGGACGGTGATGCTCTTCCCACCCTGCATTGCTTTCCGTGAACACTACCTTGGGGTAGTTGATCGCGATTTCAGTGATCGCCGGATCATTGAAGAACTCCCCCAATCCGTCATTCAAAAAGCGAAGGAGGGTGGCGGATTTCGGATCAGGGGTTGCCGGCGCACCGCCGCCTACCTGGTCACTTTGGGGCGAGCGCATAAACACTCCTGAAATCAAGATGGCGGGCCACGTACAACTTGATGTGCGCGCCCTGATTCGTCTCCAGCGTCGGAGGGATATTGATGGTGGCCCGCAGTGCTTCCGCCATGGCTTGCTGTGCGCCGCCGGCCGTATTGCTTACAGTGACCTGGCTGTTGCCCTTCGATACGCTTGCCACGAGCGCCTGTCCGATGTCGCCGATGACGCCGAGCATGATGGCACCGCCAAAACGCGGCCAGAAATGCGTGTTGACGGTGCCGCCTAGACCAGCACGTCCCAGCGAATCGGTTACAGGCGAGTCCAGCTCAACTTCGACGTTGCCGGGCGTAACCGCGCTGCTGGCCAGCAGGAAGATTTTGTTCTGGCCTTGGACCAGCCCCTTTTGATACTCAACTGTGAAGACCGTGCCTCGCTCCAGCAGTACGACACGCTGACTCTTGCTATACACATCTGTTGAGCCGATGCAGTTGAGCATCCCGGGCTGCGTGGTATCGATTGCCTCTTGCGCCGTGCAATCAATAACAGTGCCCTTCGCAATGTAGAAATCGGGATCCGGAAGAAGGCGCGCGGTGCTCATAACCGTCTTCGTACTGTTCAGCAGCGGGCCAAGACCGTTGTTGCCGGAACCAGTCTGAGCGCCGTTGGCGCCGCCCAGTAGGGAGTCGCCTGCACCGTCCGCTGCGCGAAGGCCGAGCTCGCCAGAGCCGCCATACTTCATGCCTTTGCTCATGCGACGCTCATCAGGATCAAGCGGCGTGGCCGATTTGTCGCCTCCCCTCTGAGTCTGGGCGCCAGGACCTGTCGAGCGCACAGCAATCGGTTGGCCCTGGTCACGCGATTGATTGGGCGCAGCCTGCACGGCACCACCTTGTGGCGCAGAGCCTGCAGCTTGAACGCCAGGGACGGTCGGGCCGGAGGCGGGCAGTGCCGGCGTTGCTGCGCTCGTGGATCCACCTGGAGCCATATCATCGACATCGAGCTTCAGCGGCGCGTGATTTTCAATCTTCTGCGGCTCGTCTTTCTTCGTTTGAACTGCAGGCTGCTGTTCGTCAGTCTTCTGGCTGAATTTGCCGATGATCACCTTGAGCGAGGTGACAAGGATGCCCAGCCCAACCAGAAGAATTAGCACCTGCATGGCGCGCGTTCCTGCTGACGTGCGACGCTTGGCATTGACAGAGGGTATGCCGCGGTCTGCCTCTGGGCCTTGCGTTAGGGATGCGTCCACCTGCTCGGTGCTGGCCTCAGAATCGGCGTTCTTCTTGCGCCCTAGGAGGTCTTTTAAAGCCATTACTTTGCCTCCTTGGTAACGCGCCGGACGCTATCCGATGCCGTTTTCGTAGCATGAACAAAGCCAGGGCCGGAGTAGCTCATGTTGAAGACACAGGCAACGAGCTTGTCGCCGCGCCGAAGGACGATCTTCTTGACGAGGCGCGGAATGGTCACAACGCCAGTGTCGGAATCTACGTTTGGCTTCTCGGTGGTTTCTTGGCCGTCATCCTCTTCGAGATAAACAGCGGGCAGGAGCGCACCAGGTGCAAAGTACAGATGTGTGTATCGACCGTCGTCCCAGGCACGCATGGGTAGGAGTGAATCGGCACCTTGGCCCCAATAATTTGTGTTATCGCCATCCTTGGGCTCCACGCCGGCCTTGTACTCGTTCATCGCATTCGTCAGCGATGTAGCGGCAGCCTTTTCCTTTTGGACATCGGGATACGTGAACAGGACCGAGCTGTAATACTCCTCGGGCTTCACCAAATGGAGGTTGAAGTTGTAGGTGCGCTTGTTGGTGACGAGAACCATGTTAGTACCGGGCTTCTGGCCAATCGGCTTCAGAAACACATGGTTCCGCACATTCTTCTCTGGCCCGATATCCCACGCATCGTCATCTCCCGTGGTGATGTACTTGGTGGTCTCATCGGCAGCCAATTCGATGTGTGTGCGCTTGCCGTACGCCAAATTGAGCCGAACCATGTCGGCGCGGCTGTATGGCACCGTGCGCATATGCGGATCCGATGGGCTCGGGAGCGGCACTTGCTCTGCAAACGCGTTGCAGGCGCCGACCAATAATGTGGCCGATGCAATAGTTGCCAACGATGCAGGTAGACGCTTCATTGGAGCGCGCCTCCCTGGTCGACATCGGCGCGGTAATCCAGCACCTGGAAGCCAAGAGGGTTGATCTTTCGTACGGCTGGTGTGGAGGGCACCCCGTTGTAGCGGAACGTAACCGTGCTGACAAAGTTCGTTGGCTCAGGGCTTCGGTTGTCAACCTTGGACGCGACGACACGCTTCCATCGGTATGTCATGATGTGCCGCCCCGTCTTGCTGTCGTAGTCCATCAGCACCGGCGCGCTGTTTTCATTGACCTTGGCGTCTTCGCGCTGACCGTACACGGCGCTCTTCGACTTCTTGTTTTTCGGGTCAGACTCAGTCTGATAGAGCTTTTGCTGCTCGGGCGCGTTCAGCAGTTGCACGGTGTCAAACATTGACTGAGCCTGACTGTAGTTCCAGTTTTCGCGATTGGAGACGTACATGCGCACCCAATACTCGTTCATGACTTCGTCGTAGGTCTTCTGCGGATTCGAAGTCATGTCGGTCGTTTCAATACGGCCGTCGCTGTACTGGGTGATGAGGAACGGGAAGACCTCCTTCATCGAAACCACGGCGATAACGGCTGCGACCGAACAGCAGCAAAGCACGATCACGGCTGCGAGTGCGAGCCACAACCTCTTGTTCGTTTGCTCTGCCTTCTCCAACAAACCAACCTCGAAGGTCCTCGCGCGCTTGAAGTATTCCTGCTCATGCTCGGGACTGATGACATCCATGTAGAAGCTCCGTCGTTCAAGCCGTCAACCGGCCCATTTTTGATGCGTCAATATAGCATGAATTGAATAATCAAAAAGTGCAATATTGATTGGTTCGAGGCGAAAAAAACGGCCGCAAGGGCCGCAAGGATCGGGGGTCAGCCGAGGAAATCGGTTATGCGCTGCGTACGCTGTTTGTCCTGAATCTGCGCGTTGCAGCTGCAGCGGCCTGGCCCACGCCTTTCTTGGCCGCTCGGCCTGCGAAGCGGCCACCGGCAGCCGCTCCGCGACCGATAAAGCGCGATGCCCCGCCAGTGGCAGCAGCGACAGCCCAGTTGCCGAAGCCGTTCCCGACTGGCGAACCACCGGCAAGGCTTGATGCCATATGTGTGACGCCCATGATAATGAGAACGTCGATGAGGGCCATAACAAGTAGGCCGACCGCCGCGCCAATTCCTGATTCCGGGGTCAGGACATTAAGGTAATTCCTGAAAGCGACGAATGTCAGGGAAACAGCCGCGACAGCGAAGACGTAGACCATGATGTAGTTGACGAGCATCCCGACCCAGGAGTCAAAGAAGCGCTTGGTCACATCGAAGATCAGGCAGCCGATGAAGAGCGGCCCCACGGATAGAAGGATGGCCAACATCCCCTTCGACAGGAGCATCAGGTAGGCGGCATAAACCGTGATGATGATGCCGCAGAGATAGAACGTTATAGCTGTAAGGTAGAAGACAAGGCCGTTCTCACTGAACAGCGACCCTTGAGTCATGGCCTCCTTGCCGAGCTCCATACACTTGTCAAACTGGTCGTCCAGAATTGCCGGGCCGGCTACATCCTCCGCTGTCTTGCCGGTTACTACCGACGTGAGATCCGCTGGCATCGCAAGAACTGGATCCAGTACGTATTGACCGTAGCCCGCTGTGGTAAAGCCGATGCCGACAATCAAGGATATCTTGATGAAGCGCGCCACCATATCGTTGCCCCAGTCTTGCACCTGCCCCCGAATACCGGCCCAGGAGTAGAGCACGATGTATGTGCCAACCAGGGTCGTGACAACCGGCAGGAACGATGAGATGGCTCGCGCGTAGCCTGCGTTGGTGTATGCGTCAACCGCATTCTGGAAGTTGGTGAAGATGTCGGCGAAGATCATGGTCGGCGCGGCTTTCAGAACCGCGGGATTTCGTTGCTTAGTTGCTGGCTCACAGCCGCACGTCCCGCGTTCACGCAGTTCGGATCCTGACGCAATTCGCCGGGATTATTCTGACATTCGTTGAGCACCTTTTTCCGCGTGTCCTTGTCTTTCTGGAACTCTTCGACGGTGTAGACGCGATCAAGAAACGAGATGGCAGTTGGCTTTTTGCTGCACCCAGAAAAGAGTGCGACCAGTACGAACAGCAGGGAAATCTTGCGCATAGGTTCCTCAGAAACGCGGTGGTTTGGTGTCGATGAAGCGAATTGCTTCTTCGCGAGCGCGTTGTTCATTGAGCTGCTTCTGAGCAACGCTCGCGCTCGCCAAGGCCTGCAGCTTCGCGTTCTCATTTTGCATCATGACCTGCTCGGCCTGAATGCGAGCCTGCAGATCCTGAATGGCCTTTGGATCGGTTTGACCATCAATCGAGTCGATCAGGACCTGGAGGGATGAGAATCGCTCGCTCGCGGCCTTGAAGGCTGCCTGTGCTGCCGCGCTTTGGGATGCAGCTTCATCGCGTTGCTTCGAGAGAACGGACTTGTTGGTGCCGTGCAGTAGCGAAATTTGGTCAGGTGTCAGCACTGCGTTGTTCGCGAGAATTTGTCGGCTCAGGCCAGCGAGGTCTCCCGAAGCCCCAGTGCCGACCATCGATAGAACCGAATTCACGTCCGAAGGCAGATAAGAGCGAAGCAAGGGGTTGTTGATCAAGCCACTCAGACCACGAGAGCCCACAGTCGAGTTGTAGAGCGTCCTCATTTGAGTTAGTTGGGACTTCAACTGCTCCACCGTCAAAACCATCTGCGCGAGCGATGAGACGTCGATGACCGGAATACCTTGAGCTTGAACGTTGCTCGAAACTGCCAGGGATGCGGCGACTGCTATGGAGGCAAGGGTTCGTTTCATGCGTGCGATGTCATTGAAGTAAGGGTCGCTGACAGGCAGATACCGAAGCCCCGCGTCCCCGCAAATATAGATCAAAATTATCTTTTGCGATACATCAAAACACTAATAATTGATTTTCATGGGGAAGGCTTTCGTCAACGAAAGAAGCGGCGGGAGCCGCATCGAGGGGGAACCCCTCGCCTCTACATGCAGAAAGCCCGCCCGTGCGGGAGCACGCAGGCGGGCTTTGGGTCTTGCGGGTGAACCAGTAACCCTGTTTAGCGGGCTCTGGTAGCCAGGTCCTCGTAAATGCGCTGCACAGTCTTCGAATAGCGATCCCGCTTCCGCTGTTGTTCCGCAGTAGCGCTCACCCCAGCGTTGTATGCGCCTACGCCGTTCCAGTCGACCCCGCGTTTCCAATCAATGCCGTAGTAGGCATACGCGCCGGAAAGCACCCATGCGCCCACGTTGATGCACAGGCAGCGCTCTGCCAGGAGCCGCTCCCGCGTAATACCGTAGCGGGCGAGTTGCGGCAAATGCGACGAGTTGATCTGCATCATGCAGACATCCTCGGTACCGTTGGTGTTTCGGTTCGTGGCGTGATTGCGGAATCCAGATTCCTGCTTCGCGATCGAGTACAGCAGAAGCGGATCGACACCGTAGCGCGCGCCTGCCTCTTCCCAGCAGTAGTCCTGAGAACCTGCTAGGCAGGATGTGGCACCAGCCCAGAGTGCCACGCTAACCAGTGCGCGCTGTAGCCTCAATTGGCTTTCCCCAGCCGCTGTTCAATGACCTCGGGCTGTCGGGCACCGGGAAGCTGGGTGCCATCCGAGAAGATCAGCCCCGGCGTGCCGTTGATGCGCAGCCGCTGGGCTACCGTAATGTTGCGATCAATCGGGGTCTGGCAATTGCCGTCATTGCTGGGGAGCTTGTTACGCAGCATCCAGTCGTCCCACGCCTTGGCCCGATCGGGCGCACACCAGATTTGTCTCGCCTTGCGCGCTGCTTCCGGATGGAGCGAAGCCAGTGGGTAGAGGAAGGTATAGATGGTGACATCGTTGACCTTCGCCAAGCTCTTCTCTTCCAGCATGCGGCAGTACGGACAGTCCGGATCACTGAACACTACAAGCTTCCGTTTGCCATTGCCCTTGACCGTCTTGATCGCGTCACGCAGATCCAGCGTGCGCCAGTCTACCTTGGGCAGGCTCGCGACCTGGTGGGCCTCGGTCAGGTTCTCACGCGTCTGCATATCGTAAAGCTGTCCTTGCAAGACGTACTTGCCGGCGGCATCCACGTACAACACGCCTTGCGTGGCCGTTACGGTGTACAGGCCGGGGATCGGACTAGGCTTGACCGCTTCGATCGTCTGCCCAGCCTTCTCCAGGTTGGCGCGGATGAGCGCTTCCGGAGAGGGTGCTGCGGTGGCAATGCTCGCGGTCAGACACGCGACGATCAGTGACAAAAAGGCTTTCTTCAACATGGCTTCCGAAAAATGGTTGTGCGCCGTACTGGCTTACCCAAGCATCACCTCGGCCGCGTGCGACGCCACGCCGACGAGGTGGACACCAGCACTGGCCAGCTCGTCGGTGATGTCACCCTGAATATCGTGGGCCACCGCACCGTGGATGCCGGCGAGCTTCACCGTCTGCGTGCTGTCGGTGTCGACCGACGACAGATAGAGGCGACCGTTTGCCGCCGCCGTATCGCCAACGTACAGACTGTTGCCCAGCGCATCACTGGCGTTGCCTTTGGTAAAGGCACTGGCCACCACCAGCTTGTTGCTCGCGATGACCTTGTCGTTACCACTCGCGCCTTGCAGGATCGCCAGCGCAGCCGCCGCCGCCGACACCTTGCCGTTGGAAATCTGCGTTACCCAAAAGTCCATGCCACCTTGCTCGGGCGCACGGTTGAACTCCTGTTGGTAAATCTTGGTGATCTGTTGCTGGATCGTCTGACCGCCATACAGGGTCTGCGCTTCCGCCGAGTTGCCGAACGCATTAATGATGGAGTCCAGGCTATTGCCGGCAGCTTTGAGCTGGCCGACCCAATAGTCCTGGCCCGCAACATCCGCGGGGCGGCCATAGTAGGCGATGTATGCCTTCTGTACCTGGTCGACCACCAGATCATTACCGGGAATCGGCGCGGGGCCGGTGCCGTTATTGGAGCCGTTCTGCCCGTTGATGGCGGCTTGTGCAGTTGCTTCCGATAGGGTCGGTGCGCCGGCGTCAGTCGTCAGCTTGGGGTCATTCATTGCCATCGATAGCGATTCGGTGTACTGCGGCACGCCATCGCCAGGTGTGCCGTTGAAGATCCCCGTTACGGTCACGTTATTGGCCTTGGCCCACGCATTCAGCGCGTCAGCGGTCACCAAGCCATTTTGCACAGCGAGGTTGGCTACCAGGACGTACTGCGAGCCCATAGTGGGGAACGCCACGTTGTGAGTGACGTTGTAGGCCATAGCCTGCTGCATGGACTGCACGCTGGCCGCATCCCACTTTTGAAGTCCGAACTCCATACCGTTCGATGTGGGCACATAGGCGTAGAAGCTGATGCTTCCATCCGTATTCAAAGTTGCGGTCGTAGCTGCCATGTTCTTCTCCTTCTTCTAAGTTGGGGCTATAGCTTAATCATACTAATGTTTGATCTATACATCAAACTCTGTTCTGCGCTTTCTAAGAAATTTCTCGGGGCACACTGGTAGTCCACGTAGTGCGTCGTCATAGTGGCGACTGCGATTTGGGTCATTCACGATGCGGCTGCAGTGCGCCTCGGACATGTCCCACCAACGAGAAAGGGCGCGATTAGTCCAGCCCTTTCTCTTCAATTCATCCTTCGCTTCTGCAACCGTGAGCTTCGACAGATCGGTCATGGCGGTTCAAAGATGGTTTGATCATGACCACAAATCATACACAGCCCCCTTGCTAGGGACCTGTGCGCGTGCAGAGCAAGTTCGTCACGGTGTAGCAGCTACCACCGTTCGCCGGAGCAAAGTTCCAGCACGAGCAGCCATTGACGGCATTGCAGTTACTCCCGTCCATCGGAATCGAGCAGTTGTAGCCACTGTTATTCCAGCAGGTCCACAAGCCCACTTGGCCACGATCCACCGTCGAGTAGCTGCCGGTGGAACCTGGCAACACCGCACTGCAATAAGAGCCCACAGAGGTGGGATTCGATGCAAGTTGCAAGTCGCTTTGCGCTGGAATTTGCGAGTTGTAGAGGGTCGGCTGCGCGTTGGAGTAGGTGCACGTTGGCGTGCCGACTGGGGTGACGGACCCGTTGTTGCACTGGATGGTTGCACTACCGCCGTAGGTCCCCCCACGCGGGCCAGACGTGTTGCTTGGCGTGACAGTCGTTGAGCTTCCCGACGACAGGTTGTACGACTGGGAACAGATGCCGCCTCCCCAGCTATAGGTGCCGCTGCATGGAATGGCACAGGTGCCGCTCTGGAAGAGCCAGTTGCCGGAGTTGCAAACGAATGTTGCCGACCCCGTGCCATAGCTGGCATTGACCCATCCCGTGGCACCGCTGACGTCGCCCGCAATGGTGCCATTGCAACCCGAGCCCCACGTCACTACCTTGGTTGGGCACGGCGGCGGCGGCGTCACCGTGGCGTTTGGCGTGGTCCAGATGCCATTGATGCAGCTGGCAATTGAGCCCGCCGCGGTCGCGGCCTGATAGCCATTGAGGCCCGTGCACGCGGCGCCGTTGACGACGATGGTCTGCAACCACAGGCGTCCGGTAATCACGTCGCCACCGTTGCTGATGTTTCCGGTATTGGTGATGCTGCCCGTGTTGGTGATGCCGCGGGTATTCGTGATGCCGGTGATGCTGGCCGCGCCATTATTGGTCAGCGCGCCGTTGTTGGTCACCCCATTGGTGGTCGTCAAGCCGGTCACGCCCAGCGTGCCCCCCACGGTCGCCGCAGCGGAATTGGTCAGCGTCTTCGAGCCCAGCCCATTGATGTTGGTGACGTTGATGTTCGCCATGTCCCACGGGCCAGTGGGCGGCGCTGAGCCGTCGCGGCGCGTGAATTGGGCCAATCCCGATGCACCATATCCCCCACGAATGGCGAGAATCCCCGCCACGGCGCCGGCAGGATTCGCGTGGCTCCACGCACCGCCGAGGCCGCTGATCGTGCCCGGCGCCGCCGCACTGCTGTAGCCGGCATTCCCACCCGCTTTAATGGCCGCTGCACCGATTGCTGACGTGTCCACGCGCTGCGATTGCGGATCGAGGATGGGCGCAGTCAGATTGGCAAGCGTGGCCAGGTCGCAGTTTGGCGCCACGCAACCCCCAGGTGCCAGCTCCACCAGGAGTTCGTACCCGCCCCCATACAGGTTGGTTGCGGAGAAGGTCGATGTGAGGAAACCCAACGTACGCAGCTCCGCAACGGTAGGCGCATACTTGCTCGCTACACCTGCCACTGCCGTGTTGTTCACCAGCGGGGTGAAGTTGACGGTGGCATAGGTGTTGAGCGCATTGCTGAGGGCGAGCAGTGTGTCGCCTTGCCCCTGCGCCTTGGAAACGAGATTCGTCCGGCCTTGATACCAAATTGCGCCCGCTGCCAGGGCCAGCATGATGGACATCGCCAGCATGAGTTCCAGCAAACTAAAGCCACGTTGATGGGTTGATCGCATTGAGTCCTCTTGCGTGAGCGGACCCGCGCCAAGGCGCGAGCCCGGTTCTGCCGATCGTTAAGCCTTGGGAATGTCGTAGGTGATCGAGTTCTGCGTACCGGAGCACGCGGTGGCCAGAGTGGTAACGTTCAAGACGGCACCATCTGCCTTGACCATCGTTCCCGCACCGGCCGTGCCCGAGTTGGCGCTATCAACGTAAACGCGACGCAGCGAACCGGCTGCGGCATTGACGACGCTGATGCATTCCGTCGCCGGCACGTTGGGATAGACCAAGCGCGCAATATCGTTTGCAGTGGTAATCGTCGCGGGTGCTAGCGTGACGTTACCGCTCCAACGGTTCATCACCGTAGCGGCGCCTGCCCCAGGAATCGTCGTTTGGGTAGCAGGCCATACATTGCCCCGCGCAACCGTATCCATGGTAGCCCCCACGTATGTCGATTGGCTGCTGTAAGTGTTCTGAATGCCCGCGATAATCGTCGGCAAATCCCGGGCCTCGTTAGTCGAATTCAACTTTCCCTTTGCCATCGAATTGATTGCCATGAGCGCAAAGAAGCCGGCCAGAACAATGCCGGCCCACAGCATGATGTCCATCAGCGAAAAGCCGCCTTGGTGCTTCTTGAAATTCATTGCCTTGGATTGCATGAGATCACTCCTTGTTTGATTCAAATAAAAAACTACGGTCTGCGCTCAGAGTCGTACGGCTCCAGCAGCAGAGAGCACTACCATCCCGGTGCCACCGAGAATGAAAACCAGCGTCAGTGCGATCGAAATCATCATCACCACGTTCATCACTTCCGCCGAAATCGTGACTTGATCGACAATCTTGTCCACCGACTGCAGACCGACCTTGCCAATCGCCACTTCAAAGTAGGATCGCTTGCCAAAGTCTTCCACGCGATCCGTCAGGGCCTGTGAGAACACACCAGTGGAAAAGGCTTTCGCGGGCTCGTCCGCATTGGAATCGAGGCGATGCAAAATTTCATCGATATGCCACTTCAGCCAGTTCGGGGCATTGCGGCGCAGCTCGTACATCGACTCGGCCAGACCGACTCCGCTTTTCATCAGCGACGCCATGGCGACGAGGAAGACTGCGCCGGTGTAGTCCCGGTAGATCGAATAGATCGGGATGTACCGATCCGCCTTGAGCCGCAGCTTCCCGGTCCAGCGTGGCAGCGACCACGCCACCAGCGCGGCGAAGCCAACCAAGCCGATGCCTGCCACCACGCCGTCATCACGAATGAATGCCGCCACGAGGTGGAGAATCTGGCTGACGACCGGCATTTGTTCGACCGGCAGGATCTCGGCGCTCTGCGGCTCGATCAGCAGGGCGAACATCAGGATGAAGGCGACTTCCATGATTCCCAGCAGCACCGGCATGGCTAGCTTGCGCGTGATGGCGCGCTTCATCTTGGCGACCGCCGCGATAGCCTGCGCAAGGAACCCCAGCCCCTGGATCAGGTTGCCAGCGGCTTCCGAGGCCGCCAGAATCATCACGTCCATCGCCGGCACGGTGCCACGCAGCGCCTCCGGGAAGGAACATTCGTCCAGCCGGCGCAGCCAGAGTGCAAACAGCGAGGCCTCCACGTCGTCGCGACGGTCCAGGCGCCGCTGGTTGTCCTCCAGAATCGTCACCAACACGCCGTTGTCGTCCAGCGCTTCCGCCAGGTCGGCATAGAACGTCTCGCGCTTGCCGGCAAAGGACCATTTGCCAAGGGCCAGCTTCACGTTCATTCGACCACCTCCAGACGGGCGCCATCCTTCAGATGGCTCTTGCTGATGGGCAGCACCTCGTATAGCTCGTAGGTTTCTCCGATCGCCGTGGCGAGCCGCATCGGATCTACCAGGCCGCAATGGGCCAGGTACAGGCCGTGCTCGAATACCGTCTTGCCAGTCATGTCGGCATCGGTAAAGTCAGTGCATCGCGTGCTCCGGTAGGCATCCTCGACATCGCCATCGCGACCATTGCGAATCAGCAGCTGCAGCTCACGGTTCATCGGGATGATTTCAGCCAGCACCTTGCGGCCCACCACGCCTTTGCGGCAGTGCTCGCACCCCGCCTCATTGGTCACGAACATCGTGTCCAGCGACAAGCCGAACTTGTGCACCAGCAAGTGCGCCGTGGCGGGATCCAGTCGGCCTGCCGCGGCCTTCTTGCACTCGCACAGGATCTGCACCAGCTGCTGGTACATGACACCGGCGAGAAAGTTGCGGCTGCCCAGCACCTCGCGGGACATCGCGACTGTCTCGGAGGACAGCTTGCGGATAGCCATGGCCGCCGACGATGCGTGCGTGGTCGTCATGCCCTTGTGACCGGAGTCCACCAGGAACTCGAACAGCTGCGCGGTCGTGTGGTCGCGTATTTCACCCGGCACCACCACGTCGGGATCCTGGCGCATGGCGGTGCGCATCGCGGCCGCCACCGGCTCACTGCCATCGTCCTTGGCAGAGCGCTGCACGCTGATTTCCGTCACGCCTTCCTTGCGGTACTCCACCGGGTCTTCGATGAAGACGATGGACTTGCGCGCCTTATCGGGGATCATGTCGGCCAGCGTACGCAGCGTGGTCGATTTGCCGCTGCCCGTGTCGCCCGCAATGACAATCGCGCCCTTGCTGCGCAACAAGAGCGACAGCAGGCCGACTTGCGATGGGGCGAAGCCCAGGCTATCGAGTGTGGGAACCTTGCCGCTGGCCCGCGTGCGCAGCAGACGAAACACCACCTTGAATCCGCCCACCTTCGGGGTGGAGGACCAGCGCAGCGTGTATTGTTCGTTGTCCACCGACACAGGGATGTTGCAAGACTGCTGGATCCGCTTGTTGAAGGCCGGTTCGGAGCGCGACGTTTCTTCGGCCATTTTCGTGTACGCGTACATCATCGCGTCCTGCGCAATCGATGCCGGCCTGATGACATCCAGTGTCTCCAGCTCTCCATCCACCCGATAGCGCAGCTCGGCCGTATCGTTTTCCTCGGAGATTTCTACGTGCAGGTCTGAAGCCTTCTCGCGCACCCCCAGCTCGATCATGTACATGAACGTCGTACCCGACGCCGCATGCTCGCCTTCCAGTCGCTGCTGGACGCGAGCGCCACCCTTCATCTCGCGGGCGTAGAGCGATCGCAGTTGGCTATGGCTGACCTTGATGCTGTCCACCTGCTTGTAGCGCTCACGCAGCTGCGCCTGCAGGGTCAGGTGCTCATTGCGGTGTTCCGCCTTGTCCACCACCAGCACCAATGCACTGGTCTTGCTCAGCTGAAGCGCGGCTAGAATGGCCCGCGGCCCCTCGCCCAGTGGCATTGGGCCAGTCGGCGCGGTCAATAGCCGCTCGAAGGTCGGGACCTGTTGTGCGCCCTCGACATTGGCCGTGTCGTTGGCCGCGTAGTCTGCCTCGCCAGAGGATTCGGGCTGTACCGTTTCGATGGTGACGCTCAGCTCGCCCTTGCGCGGCGGCAGCCATTTTTTCAGGAATGGGGGTACGTTCATGATCCGGCTCCCACCCGTTGACCAGCGGCCGGCGGCACAGGATCCGCACCTGCTTCGCCCATCGCGACGCCCATCGGCACCGTGCTCTGCACGCCGCCCTTGACGAAGATGGCTTTCTGGCGCGTCAGCGAAGTCAGACGCCACCCATCAATCGGCTCCACGTCACCGATGCAGCGCGTGAACAGCATGCCCCGGTGCAGCACGTCGGCGCAGGTACGCTTGCCGAACTGATAAAAGGCATACGGCGTAAAGTCCTTGGCCGGATCGGAGGGGCGCTTGCTCGCATTCGGGCCGTCCGCCAGCGGCCCCGTGGCCGTCGACACGCGCGTCTTGGCTTCCGCATCGGCGATGTCCGCATCGAGCTTAGCTCGTGCCAGCGCGCCCTGACGGTCCTCGGCGTCGCCCAGCGTGAAGGCCTTGCCATGCGCATACGGCGCGCAGGCCACGAGCATGAACACCAAGGCAGCAAGATTAGTTTTTGACAAAGTACGTCCCCTCGATAGTGATGGTGGCGGCAGCAGCGTCATTGGTCGGCACGTTGATCGTGACGCCCTTCACGACAAAGCCGGGAGGAAACTCGGCAGGGAAGGCCGCCATCCACAGCTTCCCCCGCATCTGCCAGGTGCCAAAGCGCACCGGATTGCGGATATCCGCTTCGGCGGCGCCCTGAGGCAAAGCCAGGATGGCCGGTGCACCCAGCGTTAGTTCAAAGCCCAGCGAGGCTTGCGCGCCGGGGCCGTTGGGGGACAGGCGCTGCACCATGGTGCCCACCCGTTGCTGAAAGGCTTCCCGACTGAGCAGGGTGTCTTCCTTCACGCCCTGGTGGGTAGAATCCGACGCGTTGGGGAAGTCCTGCAGCACCGTCTTGAAGTCCGATTGCATTTGGACGTTGCGCCCGTCCGTTAACGGCGCGGCGGCAAAGCTGTCAAACGTGCCGCCGTTGATCGTCCAGGTGCTCATGCATTGCGCCGGCTGACAGGTCACCACGGACAGCCACCAACCTTGATGGGCCAATGGCAGGCTGCGCGCCGCCGTCATCAGATCCGCCACATGCTCAGCGCGCAGGCCGGCCCCGGCCAATGCCGCCGGCAGTGCCGCGCGATAGGCAATGTTCGGATCGATGCGCTCCTGCTTTGGCCGACTGGCCGCTGCCAACGCTGCCTGGCGGGCCTGATAGGCATCGAACGCATACTTGCCGACCCCGACGGTGGCCACCGTCGCAAGGGCCGCAACGATCAGGCCCACGGGCAGCGTTGCCGGTGCCAGCTTCGCTGCCTTCACAACCTCAGCTTGGCCCAACAAGGCTTCCAGCGTCATCGGTGTGGGCGGCGCGTCCAGAACCACGTTGCCGTAGACCCGTGGGGTATCGCCGACCAGGCGCGCGAAGTCGACCAGGCGGCGCCGAGCCCCCTCATGGGTGAGCACGAGATCAAAATCGACCACTGGCACCCCGTCCCGCACGCCGACCAGGGCCACCAGTCCGTCGCCCAAATCCCATACCAGCACAGCCGACCCTTCGCTCGCGAAGTTCGCGAAGAGCGAGGCCGCAGCAAAGGCCTTGGTCTGGCGTGGCAAGCCACTAGCGATCCCGATCACCGGGCGTTGTTGTGCGTGGCGATAGAGCACCGTATGGGAAGCGCGCTGCGCCTTCGCCATGGCACTGCGCTCGCGCTTCGGGTCCGTCATGCTGGGAAGGGTCATCCAGCGCAGCCCCACAGCGATGCGGCGCTTGCTCTCCAACACGATCAGGCGCGTGTTCTCGTTGCGCATGTCACGCTCCGGCGATCAGCTGCGCCGTGACGAGGATGACGATGGTCACCGTCTCCCGCTTGCCCGCATAGGAGCCGCCCAGTCCCACATTGCCGGCCAGCGTATTCTGGTCATATTGGGACGTATTGCGCGCCAGGCCAGACAGCACCAGGGTGGCCCCCGGCTTGAGCGCAACCTTGGGCAGGGAACTGAACCCATTGACCTCCGGCGTCTGGATCTGTTGCTGCGTGGCGCCGCTGCCGGTGCTGATCATGCCCAGTGACTTGAGCACGGAGTTGTCGATGGAAAGCGTCAGCATGACGCTGCCATCCTCCAGCACGGTCGGCAACGCATTGGCAATCAAGCCGGTCGTGACGGTGCCCGGTGACAGGCCTGGCAGCCCGCTGCCGCCACCGCTGATATTGGAAATGCCGGGGGTCGTCGAAGCGAGGTACGTCAGCTGGTTGGTGGACGCCAAGGTCCCCAAGTTGCGGTTCAGCGTGACTGTGGCTGCGGTATCCAATGCATTCACGCGGCCCACACCGTCCAGGGCTTTCAGGAACGCTTGCGAGCCGCTGAGCTTTTCATAGGTGCTGTTGCCCGTGGTAATGGGCGCCAGAATCGCGGCACCAAGGCTGCCAGCCGCCGGCGAAACCAGCGAAGTCGGGCTAGCAAGGCTCAGTTGATAGTCCGGCAGCAGGTTGGTCAGCTTGGAGAAGACGATGTTCCAGTCCACGCCCAATTCACGCTTGTCATTGGACGTGACGCTGTAGATATCAATCTTGATGGCAACTTGCTGGGTCAGCAGCGAGTTCTCATGCTTGATGATCCGCTCCGCAGCCTCGACGGCATCCCGCGTGTCCCGCATCAGAATGGTGCCGGTGGCCTGGCTGATCGTGATCCTGCCGGACGGCGTACGCACGCTGTCCAGTTGTTCCTGCAGAGATTTCCAGACACTGAAATCCGCCTTCATGATCACCTGGCCGCTACTGGTGAAGTTGCTGCCATTGCCATTCGAGCTGGATCCCCCTGCCGTGGAAGAGCCCGACGACTTGCCCAACGAGGATGTGAACTGGCTATCGCCCGAATTGGCGCTGACCTGAAAGAGCTTGGTGACGTAGCGGTAGAAGTGGATCGTCCCGCCCTTGTATTCCCAATTGACGCCAAAATGCATGGCGGTGCGCGTCAGGAATTCTGCGAGGGAACCAGAGAAATTCATTTCCATGGTGGCCGCGCTCGCCTGCACCATGCTGGGAGACGCAGACAGGCCGGGGCGCGTTGGCGGGGGCGGCAGGTTGGCATCGGCCTTCGGCTGCGCACTGGCGGCAGGCAGGGCCTGTGCAACCGGCCCCATGCCGTTGGACTCGTACACATCCGGATTGATGCGCACCGGCAGGCCTGTGATCTTGCTGACCCGCTCGGCAATGGTGCGCAAGTCGGCGCGCGGGCTACTCCAAGCAGCGCCGAACGGCCACTGACGGGCGTTATTGAACTCGGCCGGCAGCGCTGCATCTTCCCCGAGGCTCACGGACTTGGGCGCCAACCACGCGCCGCGCACGCGCTTGACCACCGGTACCGACGAAGGCACCAAGCTCTGCATGCGCGCCACATTGGCTCGATCCAGATCCACACCTGCGGCGTCGATTTCAGCCTTCTGCGCAAGCGTGCATCCCAGCAACGAGCTGGCAACGGCCAGCGAAATGATATTCCGTGCGACGTTCAATTTTTCCTCCGTGCGCATTCCACGGTGCTCCGCACAACGCGCGCCATGTTGTTGTCATAGATGCAGGCAGCGAGCGAAGTCTGTGCACCTTGCAAATCCGACAACAGCTGCGTCAGTGCTTCCTCAAACGTGCCCTGGTACTCCGCGCTGCCCGACAGTTCGATGTCACGCTGCACATCCCACGACAGCTGCCAGTGCACCGATCGCGCCCAACGGAAAAGCACTTCACGCACGTTCCTGTCTGCGGGCGTGATGCGCCATACGAGCGGTGTCGAGGGATAAGCGAGCGACAGGGGCGATGACTGATCAGCGGGAGTGATTTGCTGGGTCGGTTGTGCTTCTGCTGCCGGCGCGGGCGCGGGCGCGGGCGCGGGTGCAGGTGCAGGTGCAGGTGCAGGTGCAAGTGCAAGTGCAAGTGCAGGCGCGGGCGCGGGCGTAGGTGCGGGCGTAGGTGCGCGTGCAGGTGCGGGTGCAGGTGCAGGTGCAGGTGCAGGTGCAGGCTCGGGTTGCAACTCCACTTGGGAAATGGAGGTGCTTGCCTGCGGCTGTTCCTCCAGCGCCACCGGCTTCTCCAAGAGCGCCTTTTTCACAAACTCCTGACGCTTCGCCACAAGGTCAACGGGTGTGTTCGCGGCTAGCGCACCACTCAGGGGTGAGAGGTTGACGAGCGCTAGGACGCCCGCGGCGGTCAAACGATGCGATCGTTTCATGATGTCAATCAATTGAAGAACCAAATGAGGCTGTTCGATGCGGTTGCGTGCCTACTCATGCCGAGCCGTCGCGAGCCTCATAGAGCTGGCCACCTTCCACCTTGATGGCATACGTTCCAGCTGACGTTTTGAACTCGACTTCACGCATCTCAACAAGGGGCATTCGGATGATGTTTTCCGAGACCCAATCAACGTCCGCGATGCTTGCGCCAGACTTGCGATCCGTAATGAAGAGCGATGCGGGCGGTACAGCGAACACCAGCACCAAGGCGTCCTTATCGATGACCACGGAAAGATTCAATTTAGGGCTGCTGAGGGCGGCTGAACCCTTTGGCTCTGGCGGCGCATTTGCTGCCTTTCGACGGGCCAGGTATTCCGCGTATGTCGAGGGATAGCCGGCGTTGACAGGCTTCAGGTTCGTTCCGTCACACGACGGTGGCTTGTCTGGACCGGTCGCACATGCCCCCAACAGGAGGGTTACGGCCGCGATTGCAATGACTCGCATTGGGGACAGTCTCAAAGGTAGGTTGAAAATCAATATACCACGAATTGATAAATCATATACGTGTAAATTGATTGATGCAGTCGAATTTTTTCAGCGGCGGGAGCCGCATCGAGGGGAACCCTCGCGTCTGCTAGCTGAAGGCAAAGCCGCGCGGGAGCGCGGTGGAGCAGTGTTGGGGAATGAGAGGTGGTACGCGCATGTCTGCGCCGGGATTCGGCCCTCAGGCCCGTCTGATGCGGGCCTGCCCGTTACCACGGCGGGGGCCTACCGGCACACCAGGTAGCCCACTGGGCTACCTGGCTCCGGACAGCATGCGCTGAGCTGGTGCTATCGAGTCTCGACGTCACCAGAAGGCAGCTTGCAGATGTTGGCTCAGGAGCCCCGGCGCCGTTCGTAGAAGATCGGTAGCCAGACGTTGGGATCGGTGCCCACTTCCGCCATGATGCTTTCAAGCAGCAGCACGTTCGATTTTGTGCCGGACAGGATCGAGAGCGCGTCCGCGAAGGCCGGATTGCTGAGATCCACTTCGACCACCACACTTGAGTGGCCCTGCTTGATCAGATACCGGTTACTGCCTGCAGGCATGCCAGAGCGAACAATCTCGAACTCCGTTTCCGTCAGCTTGAGCCCGCTGATGTATGCGGTGCGGTCTGCCTTTGGATTCGGGCAGAAAATCATCGTTGCCGTCTGTTGGATGATGGAGCTGCTGATGGGCGAATTCACAACGTCTTCAGCCTCCTGCGTGCCCATGACCAGCAGACCGTCCTTTTTCCGGATCGTCTTGAGCTCGTCCTTCGCAATGTAGAGCAATTCAGGATCCTGCAGGCTCTTCCAAAACTCGTCCCAGAACCACACAAACGGCTTGCCGACGATCTTCTCGTGACGGATTCGATGCGCCAGGTACATGATGATGGGCGATCGGATCTCCGCATTGTCCAGAAACTCGGTGATGTCAAAGCCAACAATCTTTGATTCCAGCGAGATCAGGTCACGTTCGTTGTCGAATACCCATGCGTTTTCGCCGGTGTACACCCAGCGCTCGAAGCGAGTCTTCGCACCCTCGCTAGTGCCCGTGTATGGCAGGAGATCCCACACTTGGCGGAGGAGGCGTTCATGCTGCGGCAGCTTCATGATTTCGCGAACCGCGCGGCTAATCCCTACGTTCTCGACCTCACTCAGAATTTCCCCATTGGGACAGGCCAGCTTTTTCACCAGGCGAATTGCCATCTGAATGTTGGCTTCCACGGCCGGTACCTGTAGCGGCGCCATGCCGGACGGAACTCCGCTCTTCAAGGAGAGGTACGAGCCACCGTTGGCCAGCACCATGAGTTTCATGCCTTCGTCCTTATCGAGGACGGCCATGCCAATGTCTTCGACCTTCAGCGAGAACGTGGCCAGCAGGCCCTGCATCACAGTCTTGCCGCTGCCTGCAGGGCCAATGATCCCGGTATTGCCGAGGTTTGCGACCATCTTTTTCACACGTGGAGGCGAAGTCTTCGAGGCTGCTTTAGGCGCTTCGTCGCCTTCGAGATACTCGACTTCTTCCTCTGCGTTTTTCAGCGTGTCGACTTCAGTTACCGCGGCCTGGTGGTAGAGCTGTTTGGCCTTGCTGCTCGATTCACCGTACATCCCATCGTCGCTGGATACATCGACCTTGAAGTTGAGTTCTGCACTGTTGCGAATCAGTTTCTGGACACTCGCCTTCGAATGGTGGAAATTGTAGAAATATGGTGTGCCGGCAGTCGTGCGCATGGTCATGATCGCATCGCCCCACTGGTTGCCGCTCTTCTCCCCCATCGGATAGTTGTGACAGGCAATCATTGCGGCAAAGTTGCGCGAGTCCAGGCCGCTTACTCTCGGGCGCTTGCGATAATTTCCCGGCAGCTGTGCTTGGAAAGATTCGATCAGTGCGTCATCTTCCCGGGCCACGGTGCAGCCGATATTGCCCAGTGCGCCCATGCCGAGATTGAGCGCGTCCTTCAGCTCCTTCGCGCTGCGGCCCATCACATTGAGCGAAAGATGGTGTCCGCCATAGACCAGCGCGCCGTCGCCTAGTGCTTCAATTTTTTCGTCAATGTCCTCAATCTGTTTGTCTACCAGCTCGCCGCTACCGTCCAACTTTGCCCGTTCGCGCTTCAGTTGTGACATGGCTGAAGGCTTGTCCATGAATGCAAAGCTTTGCGTCAGGACGAAGCTGAACGGCTGCGAAAGCAGTTCGTTCAAGATGCCGGGATAGCTGCCGGGGGGATACGACTGGAAGGCCAGCATCAAGCCGTAGCGAGACTCATGCGGCGCGCGTAGCTCGTAAGCATCAATGCCGAAGCAAGGCCGCGCTGTCGCGAGGTAGCTGTAGATAGGAGACGCAATGACGGGGACACGTTGCCAAAACCCATTCAGCAAGTAGCTGAAGAACTCCAGCGCGCGCGAGAACATGATGCCGTTGTGGAAATAGGTCGTCAGCTGCGTGGGGCTGTATCGGGCCATCATGCGGCAGATCAGCCGCACCATCTCCTGCAGCCTTTCACGAGCTTGCTCTTGGACCTCGCGTAGCTCTTTCAACGCGGCGGCGCGCTTCAGCACCGCACGGTCCGACTTCTCCAGGATCGGACGATAGACAAGAGTGAGGTAGATCGACGTTGACATCAGGCGCGTACCGCCGATGTCCTGTCGGTACACCGCATCCAGTTCTTGTGCGAACCTCGTACGAAGCCGTCCGCCGGCGTAGGCATTGTCGGGTTCATGCACGAGATGGTGCCAGACCGTCAGGTGCGGACTGGCGATGTTTCGCAGGATGATGTTTAGCGTTTCATGCGCAATGTTGACATCGCCGATGTCCACGGTTTGAAACGCAATCCCATCGAGCCGAATCACGGCAACGTAGTCTCCGTCCCGTGTGGAAATCAGCTCTGGCGTAGCGTGTGTGCTGTAGGGGATGTCTTCAGGCACAAAAGGGGTGCTTTCCAGCAGTTCCTGCCGGTGCGAGACTTTCATCGTGGATCCTGTTTAGCGACGTCTGAGGCTGTAGAGAGCCCAGGCAATGAGGAGAACGCCGAAGCCGATGCCAAGCACCGCCGGCAGGCTGTGGCCATGGAACACCGCGCGGACAACCTGGTAAATGACGCCGCGAACAACAGCGTCAATCACCAGGTCCATGAAGCCGTGCCCGTGCGACACGGCGGGGTAGAAGGTGAAGGCCGCTGTCAGCATCATTCGACGCGGCGCTTCGTTTGCCGATGCACGAGAGGGCTATACGTGGCAGTCTTCCAGTGGCGCTTGGCGCGGTTCACCCAGCGCGTGCGCGCTGCACTGGTAAGCAGCTCCATGAACCTCTCATCCACGCGCGCCTTCTGGCGGCAGAGGACGTAGACTGGGATTCCTACCAGGGCGAAGATTGGGTTCTGAAAGAAGATGAGCCCAAGCAAGAAGAGTTCGCAGCTGACAGCGAGAATCACAGCCGCAGCGGACATGGGTATCCCAAACTTCATGACCGGCCTGGTCATGCCAAGCGCGATCTTTTCGTAGGTAATGAGCTCCTCCTTGTCCATGGCGTGCTCACCTTAGATCGCCGCCGATACAGCCCAGCTGGCGAGGGCCAGTCCGCCACCGCCGGCAGCCGTCCACCCCATGATGTTCAGCAAGCGCGTCCACTGCGCGAAGCCAAAAATGCCCGCGATAGTGCAGAACACAATCCCGAGAGCAGCGATTGAAGCGAAGCCAATGGCAACCATTTGGAACATCGCTTGTGCAGGCTTCTGGACCGAAACCTGCGCATACGAGATGGCCGGGGCGGCAAGCAGCACCGCGGAGACCATCGGAGCGGTCTTCTTGCCGCCTGCCAGCCTAGTCAACCAGGCCTGTGCCTTCTGCCGAGCCTGTTGAATCGTGATTTGCGAACGCATTTGCCTGTTCCTCAGTGATGTTACGGAGAAATATCGTCGGGACCTGTCCGTAGGTCTTTTCGATGTAGTCGAACAAACTGTCCAAGCTCGACCAGGTGCGAGGCTTCTTGCGTTGTGTGATGAGAAGGACTTCAGCGTCTTGCCACATGAAGCGGCAATGCAGCTCGAATGTCCCCAAATCTCTTTCCACGACACGAAAGTGAACCAGGCTACCCATGGTCAGGCGCTCTTTCAGTGCGACTTCGTTAATCGTGTCCATGGTGGGGTGCTCCCTTTTGTCAAATGGACACAATTCTATCCACACGCGAGCTCTTTGCATCAAAAGTACGTGATTTGATGTGCCGGATTATATTCCAATGTTGAATCAAATGTGTGTGTTTCGACAGATCAAAACACTATATTTTGATTTTTGCGACAACTTTCGGGCGCCCCCCTGCCCGTTTCAGATCCGCCGCAAAGTCCGGCCGGCCTCCCTTGTTCGGATAGGCTTTGTTGCAAGCTCGGTCTGAGCAGCCGAAGAAGTCGTACCCCTTGGAGTCGCCTGCCGCAGCCTTCTTGCGGTGAATCAGCGGTTGTCCGCATTTGCACTTGAACGCGCTCGGGGCCGGGCCAGCGGTGACGGACGGCTTGCCGCCGACGTCTTCGCGGACCGTCTTGCATTCGGGATAGCCCGTGCAGCCCCAAAACGCGTGCCCGTCATCCTTCGTGTGCCGGCACATGGGCTTGCCACAGGTCGAGCACGGGAACCGCGGCTTTGTGTGACGCGAGAAGTTTTCGAGTTCACCGACCAGGCCACCGTCAAACGCGGCAACCGTGTCGATGTAGGTAGCGGCGCCTTGCGCGATCTGGTCGAGCTGCGCTTCCATTCGCCGCGTGTACTCGAAGTCCATGAACGTGAATTTGCCGTTCAGCATCTGGAACACGTAGATGCCCAGGTCCTGCACGAACAACTGCATGTCGACCTCCTGGCGGACGTAGCCTCGTTCGAGCAGTGTGCTGACAATGCTCGCGAAGGAGCTGGGCCGACCAATGCCCTTCTCTTCCAGGATTTCGACCAAGGCCGCATCGGTGTACCGCTGTGGTCGTCGCGTTTTCATCGGGGCCACCTCGCAACGTACGGGAACGGTCTGGCCGACCTTGAATGCCGGTACCGGATTCGGTGTCTCGTCCTTCGCTTCTTCCACCTGGTCGACTTTCGTCAACGAAAGCCACCCAGGCGAAACAAGCTTGCGCCCCTTGGCCACGAACACCACGGGGCGCCCGTCAACGTCGCCAGCAGACAGTTCCGCCGTGCGCGTCGCAAAGACTGCGTCCGGCATTTGGGAAGCCACAGCGCGTTGCCAGATCAGGCGATACAGAGAGCGCTCAGCCGGGGTATCGCCGGCCTCCGTTACCGCAAAGTCCGTGGGCACGGTGGCAACGTGACCCTCCTGTGCCAGGTCCTTCGATTTGAAGGTTCTCGCCTTCTCGACGTGTGGAATGCCGTTGGCATCGCAGTACGCGAACAGAGACGTGAGCGATTCGGGAGAAAACGCAGGCTGGTCCGTGCGATGGTAGGTGATAAGCCCTTTTTCAAAGAGCTTCTGCGCCGTCTCCATCGCCTTGCCAACGGACATCTTCAACGTCACCGACGCAGCGCGCTGCATTGTCGATGTGATGAACGGCGCAGGCGGGCTGCGCCGCGCTGGTGCCTCCTCGAACTTCGTCACGGTCGCTGTGTTAAACGCTGCGACACGTTTGGCAATGGCTTGATCCAGGACGTGCGGAACCTCTTTCGATACGAACGGCGCTGTCTGCCAGTCCGCATGCCAGTCGTCCCCAAAGGCTTTCACGGTGTAGTGGTCAACGGGCTGGAAGAATTTGATTGCAAGCTCGCGCTCCGCCAGCATGCGCAAGGCCACGCTTTGCACTCGACCGGCAGAGAGCGGACTGCCTCCAAACCGACTGAGCAGCGGACTAACCTTGTAGCCGACAATGCGATCGATCACACGCCGTGCCTCTTGCGCCCGGACGCGCGCCGCATTGATGGTGTCCGCGGCCTGGATCTGCTGCATTACTTCATCATGCGTGATCGAATCAAAACGCACACGCTTGCAGTCGCCCAGGCCACACGCGGCCTTGATGTGCCACGCAATTGCCTCGCCCTCACGATCAGGATCTGTGCCGAGGTAGATTTCCTCTGCGGTAGCGGCAAGACGCTTGATCAGTTCGATGTTTCGCGCCGCGCGTTCATTCACAACATAGTGCGGGCGATAGTCCGGCGCCTGCACGCCCATCTCCCGCTCGGGCAGATCGCGTACGTGCCCGTAGGAGGCAATGATTTCCCAGCCGTCGCCCAGGACTTTGCGCAACTTTGGAATCTTGTTGGGCGACTCAATGATCATCAGCTTCATCAGCTCCTCCCGACTCGTATTTGAGCGATCCCTTGGCGCCGCCCTTGGATGGAATGGGCTGCACGCGCCAAGCTGGCGCGACCTTCTTCTGCGCGAGGCTTTTCGCTTTCAGTGAAACCATGTCGACCGGTTCGTGAGTTGCGGGCGCGGCCGGCTCCGCCGGCGGCGCACTGGCATTCGCCGTGGCGCCCGGGCGGGCAAGATTGGGCACGACTCCGATCGCCGCGGGCTGCAGTGCGGCGGACACAACCTTCTGCACGTAACCATGTTGAAATCCGGTCACGTAGTTGCCGCTGTAGTAGCAGCTGAAGGCGGCGCGCAATGCCGCCTGGTCGTCCCCGTACCTGCGCTTTGCGCGAACAAAGCAATCTTCCAGAATCGCAGCGCCAGTGCGCAGATTCCGACAGAGATCAAAGATCGTGTCGTAGCTCTCGTTGTACTTCGCGAGGTTGTACCGGTTGACCTGCGTGGCGCCCATGCTGAAGTTGTAGCCAAGGCGCTCAAGCTGGCGCGCAGTGGCAACAGCTTCTGCATGGCTGCGTGGCTGTCGTTCAAGCCGACCGCCCACCACACCGATCGCATAGGGATTGAACGACGATTCAACGCGAGCGACGGCCATCAATGTCTGCGGGGCTACGTTGGGCGCGCACTGCTGTGCGACTGCAACGAAGTCCATGGCCTCACCACCAGATGCGGTTGAACAGCTTGTTGTTAATGAAAACGTCGATGCCGTTGTAGCCTTTGTACTGCTGCCACACGACCTTATCGAACACGTTCACATAGCGGGTGTCTTCCGCACTGCCGGTCGCAAAGGAGCCCAACAACTGACCCACGCACGCGCGGGCGCTTCCATCACCGCCTTCCGACGTGCCGTACTGCTGATCAGTCAGCTGAACGTAGGCGCCCTTGCGATAGCCTTCCCCCACCATGCTGCCAGCGGCAGCAGGGGTCAGACCTTCGGGACAGGGCTCGTACGGCTCGCGCGCTGGACGTGCGAAATTGGATCCGTCATTGCCGTCTGCGAAGTCGCACGTTGGAAATGGTCGGCCCTTGGCCAGGTCGCGGAAAAGCTGGTCAATAGGTGGAACGCACTCGACGAATTGCCTCGGCCCTTTCGGGCTGGCCAGGCACAACAGCACCTTGCATCCAAAATCGCTGGCCTGTGCCAAGCCGGGCGCCGCAGTCGTAAGACAGAGCGCAGTCCACACGACAGCTCGGGTCTTCTGCATAGATTCTCCAGATAAGAATGGCGCCGCTTGAATCAAAAATGTATAATTTGATTTGTCAAAAGGCACTATATTGATAATCGTAGAAGAATCGTAGACGACTCGCAACCCTCTTACAAGGGATGAGAATCCGCGGCGGGAGCCGCAGGAGGGGCATCGCCCCGCCTTCTGACAGTTGATTTCAGGTGCGCGGCAGCGCGCCGTAACCCCCCTGGAGGTGGCCCAGCGACCGCTTTAGCAATTCAGAGTTTTATGACGGAACCAGCCCATAGGCTTGGCACTCCTGGACGAGGAGCGGCTCAGGGCCTTGGTTGAATTAAGCGATGGCTGACTTTGCCCCCAAAGTGGGGTTCAGATGTATCGACATTCAGCCGATGGAATGCCTTGTGATTCCGACAATTGTCGGACGAATTGTGCCGAGGCGGGCACGAACCGGAGGCGCTGGTTCCTGGAGACGGAGTAGAGAGGCGGCCCGAACATCGGGAAATGTTCATACCGAGCCGCCTTGGACAAACCAACTTTGGGAGTTAGCAACGATGTCCACTATGGATAATAGCAGCACCGATAACGCGTCGAATCGAGACTCAGTTGACGTGCCCTCGATGCAGCCGACGTGGCAGGGTCTGGTGCCACAACTGTTGGCACTGTACGACGAAGATGTTGAACCGCTGTACGCCTACAGCGAATTGCTGCGCATGGCGCAGTTCGCTGATGTGTCGGCCGATGTCGTAGACGACCTGGTGCAGATCCTGAAGCTCACCGCTTCCGGGAATGTGGATGCCATCCGTACCGTGGCGCGCCAGGCGATCACGCGCTTCGACGCTGTGCCTCCGCCAACGACGATGACACTCGACAAGCTGAGTTCCAGCGCGCGGCAGCGATACAGTGACCCGCAGGCCGAGAGACAAGCCGCGTAAATGGATTCGGGGCCCCTCAGGGGCCCCGAATGGTATGTAGGAATGAATTCCCCTGTCTTGGCGCCAGCCGGCGCAGCATCAGATCGCTCATTGGGGGTAACACCCCCCCGCCACGAGGGCTTCCCCCGCGCGCACGGCGCGCATCACACCGCCCGATAAAGCCGGGCGCTTCCAACTGCCAGATGAGGCCCGCCCCTGGGTGGTGCCTGACTCAGGTCTGCTTGCGCCCGCCGGCCGGCTTCGTCTTCGCCTTCTCTGCTGTGTTGCCGGTCTGAGCGTCCGCACCCTTCTCTTCTGCGCCTTCCTCTGCGGCGCCCTTGCCTGCCTTCTCAGCAGCCTCTTTCACAGCCAGTTCGGTTCGTGCTTCGCTCATTGCATTGACAGATTCAAGCAGCCTTTCGTGAAGGGCTTCGTAGCGTGCCTGCAGGTCCTGGTACCGGCCCTGAGCGGCCTTCTCCTTCTCTTCGGCCTCAAGCGCACGAGATAGCAAACCGGACTTGGCAGCAGCCTCGGATTTCAGGTTTGCTTCGGCCACAGCAGCTGCCTTCTCCGCTGCCGCGGTACGTGCTTCCGCCTCGGCAGTCGCTTTGCGCAATGCCTCGTTCTGACCTTGCAGGTCACCAAGCGCCTCAAGGCGAATCTCAGCGCGAGCGAGCTTCTGCCTCGTTTGATCGGTCTCTTCTCGCGCTCGTCCCACTTCGTCGTTCAGGCGCGCGATCTCACCGGCTTGTTCACTGTTCTTGCCTGCGAGCGTGTCACGTTCAGTTGTGATGCGTGCCAGCTCGGCGCGAACCTCGTCCAACTCTTCCTCAAGGCGCTGGCCAGCCCCTACCAGGTCGTTGATATCAATTTCGGCTTGCTGAAGCTTGGCCTCTGCCTCAACCCGGGCCTCTGCTGCGATACGTGCGAACTCAGCGGCTAGAGCATCCCTGACGCGCCCGGGGAGCTCGAATGCCACTGCTGATGCCTTGGGAAGGGACTCGTTCCATTTTTTCAGATGAGGCTGAATGCTGTTTGGGCTTCCGCTACCCAACTCGTCACGGACGTTGCGCAGCGTCGGTTCGCGACCGGATTCCTTCAATTTCGTCGCGGCGGCGGCAACTGCTTCATAGCTCAGGCTCGGGCGTGGCATCAGCTGGTTTCCTTTTCGTATCGTTTTCGTATCATAGCTAATGTTATGATACGTTATATGATACGAATAGCAAGGGGAGTTTGCTGACATTTGAGGGGCGCGTGAGCCATTGGGGGATGGACGTCTCCCCTCCGCTGCCGCTGCGGGGCCGGGCTCTCGTGCTGTCGCATCGAGCTCCGCTACCGCGGATCTCGACCCCTTCGGGCTTCCATCCCTGACGCCTCCGCGCCTCCCGGCGCTGCGCGCTTCCGCTTGCCCAAGGGCTGCGCCCATCCGGCCTGCAGGCCGGCGAGGACTAGGCGGGCTCCCGCCCGCTGAGGCGCTCGCCGCGCGGCGTCTTCTCTCGCGCAGCTGGCACGCATCACCACCGTTCCCACGTTCGTCGTCCTATTCCGCGAACAGGTAGCCAACACCAGGTCACGCGGCAAGGGCCGCTGTCGCTGAAATCCTCACCCGTTCGGTGCTCGCCTGCGGCTGCGCTCCGCGTGCGGCCTCCGGTTTCTCCCTTGCCGCGCGCCCCGGCGCCGGCTCCCAGGCACGCGGGACGACGAACTCAAGGGAACGGTGGCAACGCTGAAGGCCGCCAGCCACTTAGAGAAAACCACTCAACGCCGGGACTCGGAATCTAAGGGTCCGGTAGCTGGAAAAACAACATCGTTGTCACCTTCACTCGAAAACCCTTCTTCTCATTGGAGTCGCAACATGGACATGACCGTAAGCACCGAGATTCAAGCCGCCGCCGCTCAAGCCACGTCGAACCTGCTCTCGCAACAGCATGGAAGCGTTCGCCTCGGCTCGCTGTATCTGGACAAGCGCAACGTTCGCAAGATCAAGGGCAAGATGCCCATTCCTGACCTCGCTGCCGCGATCCTGCGCGAAGGTCTGTTGCAGAACCTCGTCGTCGTGGCGCGCAAGGGTAAGAAGAAGGGCCAGACGCATGAAGTGATTGCGGGTGGCCGTCGCTATCAGGCGCTCTCGCTGCTGGAGGAACGCGGCGATATCACGCTGGAATTCGCAGTACAGGTCACGATCGTGGAAGCCGATCATGCGACCGCCGCGAGCCTGATCGAAAACGTCGCGCGTGAGGCCATGCACCCCGCCGACGAACTGGACGCCTTTGCAGCCCTGCTCAAGCAAGGCCAGACGTTCGACACCATCGGCAACAGCTTCGGCGTGTCGGCCATGACCGTGCGCCGTCGTATCAAGCTGCTCTCCGTGTCGCCCAAGCTCGTCGCGCTGCTGCGCACGGACGAAATCACTTTGGAGCAGCTTGGCGCTCTCGCAGCGACGGACAGCCATGAAGCACAAGAAGCAGTGTGGGAAGAGACGCAGCACAACAAGTGGATGCGCGAGCCGGAGCGTCTGCGCTCTCGCCTGACACAGGAAGAGATCGACGCCAATGAAAGCCCGGTTGCGCGCTTCGTTGGCCTGCAAGCCTACGAGGCCGCTGGCGGGCAGGTGCGCCGCGATCTGTTCTCCGAAGACGATACGGGCTACATCTGCGACTCGGAGTTGTTGTACCGCCTCGCAGACGAGAAACTCGCCGCTGCTGGGCAATCCGTGCGTGACGATGGCTGGTCGTGGGTGGAGACGCGCCACGAACGCCAGTACGGCGATTTCGCGCGCTACGGTCGCCTCGATGCCGAAGTCATCATTACGGACGAGATGCGCCCCAAGATCGAAGCGCTTGGCGAGAAGATCAAGGCGCTTACCATCGAAATCGACGCCTTCTACGAGCAAGACGACTCGACCGATGAGGAATGCGAGCGCAACGACGAGCGCGAAGAAGAATCGGCCAAGCTGGAACGCGAGAAGGAGGAGCTCGAAGAAGCCTGCGCCCAATGGACCGCGCACCAAAAGGCTATCGCGGGTGTTGTGGTATCGATCAGCCGAGCCGGCGAACTCCAGAAGGAGTTTGGCCTTGTCGAACCGGGTTCCCGCCCCGTTGACGATGAGACGGGCGTGGCGATGGAAGTGCGCGACCAGTATGGCCGCGAAATGAAGCCGAAGACCCGCGCTGCGCATTCCGACAAGATGGTTGCGCGCCTGACGGCACATCGCACCATCGCAGTGCAGGCTGAAATCCTGAAGCGCCCGGATGTCGCTCTCGCCTTCCTGACGTCGCGCCTCGCTGGCGACATGTTCTACAACGTCTACTCGTCTTCGTTGCAGGTTCGCTCGACTCAAGTCCATCACCAACTGACGAATGCAGCCGATGACATGGAGCAATCGGCAGACTGGAACGCCATCGTCGCTGCCAAAGAGGCATGGCACGCAAAGCTGCCTGAGAAGTTCAACGAGCTCCTCCCGTGGCTGCTGCAGCAAAGCGCCGACGAAGTAACCGAACTGATGGCCTTCTGTGTCGCTCGCAGTATCGACGGCCTGCGTAACACCGAAGGTCAGCACGCACCGATGGATGCGATTTCTGAGGTGCTCGGCGTTGACATGGCCGACCACTGGCAGGCTACCGAATCGAGCTACTTCGGCCATATCTCCAAGAAGCAGATGATGGCCGCTGTGACCGAGGCTGTGTCCGCTGAGGCTGCTGCGCCGCTGGCGACCATGAAGAAGGACGCTGCCGCTCAGGCTGCTGAGAAGGCTCTGAGCGGTGTTCGCTGGGTGCCGGAGCCGATGCGCGCTCGCGTGACGGCAGACCACATCGAGGACGACGAGGTGATGACCGAGGGCGACGAGTAAGCCAGATCGGGGCGGCTTACTGAGTCGCCCCAATCTTTCACCCCGCACAGCCAGGTACACAGGACACCAACACGCCATGACCGTCACCATCAACCACCTGCGCAGCCTTTCCGCGCTCTACCCTCGCCTGCAAATGGAAATCCGCGCACAGAACTTCAGGGGCGAGTTCTGGCACGATGGCCCGTGCCTCGGCTTCGTCGTTGACGGCGAGTTCATCACAACGCGCGAGGCGCTCGCGCTGGACGCCATGGCTCCCGTCGATGCGATGCTTCTCGAATGCATCAACCATGAAAACAGCCCCGTAGGGGACGCCATTGCGCACGAGGACATCGATGATGCTCTGCGCAGTGTCATGGATCAATGCGGCATCGACAGCGGTGATGTTGCAGGACTGTTCTTCACCAGCATGCAATCGGGACCGAATCCGCAAGGCCGCTGGTTCGACATGACGCTGGCCGAACGACGCGCGCTGCTGCTCGACTGGTTGGCATTCGAGTCGGCTCATCTGGACAACGCTGCCCGCTTGCAGTGGCACCGTGCGGATGCGCAGCAGAACGCGTGAGCGCGCGGCCCTCAAAGTGGCTGCTGTCCCGTAGTGGGACAGCAGCAGTCTTCACGAATGCCCCTACGGGCGCGGCCGGATAAGTCCCATGTGCTGCGCACCTGGCTAGTTGTTGAGGGCTGGTGCTCTCGGGGCTGTGCCCCTGCCGCAAGGCACCCCCGCCGCGCGCCGGAGGCGCTGACGCGCCTCCGGCGAGTGCATCTTTTGCCGGATCCGCCAGCGTGGCTCGAATGCTGCCGCATTCGCGTACCCGTTTCTGCGTATCCAAGCATCCATTCGGCTTGCAGATAAGCGTCTCCCGGCGCTGCGCTTTGGGCCGGGCTCATGTGCTGCGCATCGAGCTCCGCTGCGCGAATCTCGACCCTGCGGGCATCGACCCCTGACGCAAGCGCGCCTCCCGGCGCATCGATGATCCAATGTTGTCAACCTCTTGACACCCAACGAATTTCCGACAATTGTCGGAAGACGCCACAGTCGGATTTACTGAGAATTCTGGCTTCACAACAAGGCCAGAAATCTTGAAAAGCTCGCCGCATCTCGCGTCAGCCTTTGGGGTAGTGCTCCGAAAGCTACGTACCGCACAGGCTCTCTCCCAGGAGAAGTTAGCTGTGGCGTCCGGGCTGGACCGAGGTTTCATTTCTCTGTTGGAGTTGGGCCAGCGGTCTCCTTCGCTGGACACCATGATTGCCCTCTCCCGCGGCCTGCAGATTCCCTTTTCCCGTATTGCCCTGTTGCTGGAAGAGCAGCTCATTGAAGCTGGCCACATCCGGCACAAGCCCAACAACGGCAATAAGAACGGCCGAGCATAAGCGCCTCACATTGCACTGACACCGGTCTAGGGCGTCTCCCTCCGCTGCGCTACGGGCCGGGCTCTCGTGCTGCGCATCGAGCTCCGCTAGCGCGGATCTCGCCCCCTTCGGGCTTCCATCCCTGACGTCTCCGCGCCTGCCGGCGCTGCGCGCTGCCGCTTGCCAGGGCTGCGCCCTTCCGGCCTGCAGGCCGGCGATGGTCACGCGGGCTGCGCCCGCTGAGGCGCTCGCCGCGCGGCGTTTTCTTTCCGCAACTGGCCCGCCTTGCCT
>JACXTT010000648.1_pt1 | contig 59315 bp, 41 predicted proteins | sample 9270951 | NCBI WGS metagenome assembly JACXTT01 (sample SAMN15532306, study PRJNA645909) | rock metagenome | isolation source: weathered quartz diorite | place: Puerto Rico | collected 2017-06-21
TGTCGGCCAGCGGTGCGAACGACTTCGCGGTCGCGCCCAGTTCCTTGGCCGCCGGCGCAGCAGCGGGCTTCGGCGCCTCCGCCGCCTTCGGCGCCTCCTCTTTCGCGGGGGCGGGCGCCGCCTCCGGTGCCGGGCTCGCAGCGGGCTTCTCGGGCGCCGCCTCGGGGGCGGTCGTTTCTGGCGCCGCCTCGGGAGCGGGCGAAGCGGGGGGAGCTCCCGGTGCCTTCGCAGGCTCTTCCTTCGGAGGCGGAGACGGAGGCGGCGTCGCTTCCTGCGCGATGACCGAGCCTGCAACGCAGACCCCGAGTGCGGCTATTCCGATGAGCGCAAGATATTTGATCTTCATGGCCTCCTCCTTCCGCGCATCGTCCACGATGGGGAGCAAGCCGTCAAGCGATCAACGCCACTTCGGACCCACGAGGACGTATTTCCTGTCGCTGATCGGCGCCTCCGCGAGAATCGGAAGGCCATCGAGAGGCGGTTCGCTCTTCAGCCGCTCGTAGCGCTCGCGGACCACGATCGCATAGCGGCACGTGCCGCCCTCGAGCAGCCGCACGAGCCCCGCGTCGTCGTCGAAGTCGAGGGTGTGGCGGGACGTGTAGAACATCAACTGCTCGAACTTCGTTCCCTCCACCGCGAGCCGCGCGCCCGGCGGCGCCGCCCCGTCCATCGCCGCGCAGAACGGACGGGCGTTCTGAGCGCGCGACCATGCGCGACCTCCGATCGTCCCCGCGAGGAGAAGCACGACGGCCGTTCCGGCGATCGCGGAAGCGAGCGCGGCCTCGCGACGGCCGCGGCGCAGGAGGGACCAGCCGAAGCCGGCGCCGGCGGCGAGGGCCAGCCCCCCGATGACGACCGCCGTCGCTTCGATCGCTCCGGAGGCCGCCGCCAGCGAGGTGGGAAGATGCGCAAGCCCCGTGGCCAGCGCAAGAGGGGCGCCGATCCCCAGCGCGAGGCCGATCGCGGACATCGACGCGAAGCCGAGCCGTCCGAGCCCCTCCTCGACGACGGCGGCGGCCATGAGAAGCGAGATCGCGGGAAACGCCTCGAGCACGTACACCCCGCGCTTCCCGGAGGAGGTCGAGAAGAAGACCAAGCCGAACAACGCGAACAGCGCCGCGGTCCGCGAAGCGACCGTTCGGCGCCGATAGACCATCACGAGGACGGCGGGAAGGAAGACGATCCACGGCAGAAGATCCGCGGGCGTCTGGTAGAGGAAGAAGTACCAGGGATGGGTCGAGTTCCACGCGCTGACGTAGCGATGCAAATTCTGGTGGATGGTCGCTTCGTAGACGAAATCCCATCCTGCCCTCTCGCCGAGCCCGTACAGCCATCCGCCGACGATGGCGAGCGCCACGAGCACGCCCGGGCTGATCGCGATGCGCGTCAGCGGGCGAAAGCTCCGACGCGCGACGGCTTCGGCGACGATCCCGAAGATGGCCCAGAGGAGAGCGACGGGACCCTTGGTGAGGATGCCGAACCCGATCGCCGCCCAACCGAGAGCGATGCGAAGCCCCGGTCGCCCTGGAGCCGGCTCCCCGAAGATCGCCTCGCTCCAGAGCGTCATCGCCGTCCAGGCGAACGCCGCCATCGTCATGTCGCACGAGCACCACTCGGCCTTTTGGAAGAACTCGATCCCCGTCAGCGTGATCAGCGCCCCGCCGTAGCCGATCGCGTCGGATCCCCAGAGCCTGCGTCCCATGCGCGCGGTGAGCAGCAGCACGACGAGGGCGGCGAGCGCCGAGGGAACGCGGGAGGTCGCCGCGGTGACCCGATCGAAGGGAAGGGACGCGAGGGCGACCGACCAGAACAGGACCGGAGGCTTGTCGACGTTCTTGGCGTCGCCGATGTAGGGGACGATCCACTCGCCCGAAGCCTTCATCGATTGCGACTGGTGGGCGAACCGCGGCTCGTCGGGAGGCATGACGTCCCGAATGGGGAGCGGGACGAGCACCAGGAGCGCCCACGCCGCGATCAACCCCGTGCGGGAGAAAAGGCGCTCGGTGGGCGTCATGCCGGCCGAGGCTAACACGGCTGACTGCGGCCAACCTGTTCGGTTACACTCACGGAGCGATGTGGGGATGCGTACGGGCCGCGGCCGTCGCGATGCTGCTCGGCATCTCGAGCTCCACCCACGCTCAGTTCACGGCCGACGGCGTGCTGTCGGACTCCGGAATCTCGGCGGCGGACAAGCAGCGGATTCTCAGCGGAGAGTTCATTACCAGGTCGACCGCCTCGGTCTCCGATCGGGGGGTCCGCCAGGATCCGGTTGACAGCCGTCCGTTCTCGCGTACACTTCACCCGATGTCCCCGGTCGTCGTTACTGCAAGCGCCGATAGCCGCTGCTGCGGCTGGTGGTGGTGTGCGCCCATCCAGGCGGAGGTGGCGTAAGCCGGGAACCGATCTCACTTCGATCGACCTGAACGAACCCACTTCCGGGAGCCGGAAGTGGGTTTTTTGTTTTTGGGGCGAAAATGCAGGAGCCCTTCGACATCGCCGCCGATCTAGACACGCCGGTCTCGGCGTTCCTCAAGCTGGCGCCCCTTCGCACGCGATTCCTCCTCGAGAGCGTCGCGGGCGGGGAGCGCCTCGGCCGGTACTCGTTCATCGGCTTCGGCGAGGGGCTGGAGCTGCGGATCGACGGGCACGACACGGAGCTGAACCGCGAGCGCTTGCTCCATACGCTGCGCCAGGCGCTCGCCCGCGCCCCCCGCCCAGGCCCCGAAATTCCAGGAGTGCCGTTCCGCGGAGGGCTCGTCGGCGTCGCCGGCTACGACCTCGTCCGACGCCTCGAGAATCTCCCCGTTCCCGCCGGCCGGCCGCGCGACCCCATCGAGATGGCCTATGTCGCGCCGCGCTCGCTCCTCGCGTTCGACCACGTCACCCGCCGTGTCGCCCTGCTCCACGACGGGCCGGAGGCGGAGACCCGCAGCTTGCGGCGGGAGGTCGTCGCCGCACTGAGAGGGGCATTGCCGCCGCGCCCAGCCGCTCCACGCTACGCCCCGCCGACGCCCTCGATGCCCGAGCGTGAATTCTTCCGGGCCGTCGAGCGGGCGAAGGCGCACATCGAGGCGGGAGACGTCTTCCAGCTCGTCGCCTCGGTTCGATTCTCCGGCGAGTGCGAGCTGGATCCGTTCGAGGTCTACCGCGCCCTCCGACTCTTGAACCCTTCCCCCTACATGTACTTCTGGAATCTCGACGGCCTCGCGGTCGTCGGCTCATCGCCCGAAGCGCTCGTGCGCCTCGAGGGACGTCGCGCGCTGCTCCGGCCGATCGCGGGGACGCGCCCCCGGGGCGCCGACAACTCGGCGGACCAGGCGCTGGAGCGCGAGCTGCTGCTCGATCCGAAGGAGGCCGCCGAGCACGTCATGCTCGTCGATCTCGCGCGCAACGACTTGGGGCGCGTGGCCGTCCCGGGCACGGTCGACGTCGACCCCTACCGCTCGATCGAGAGGTACAGCCACGTCATGCACATCGTCAGCGGCGTGTCCGGAGTGCTGGCGCCGGAGCACGACGCCTTCGATCTCTTCGCCGCCGCGTTCCCCGCCGGGACGGTCGTCGGCGCGCCGAAGGTCCGGGCGATGGAGCTGATCGACGAGATCGAGCCGGTCGGCCGCGGACTGTACGCCGGCACCGTCGGTTACTTCGGCCATGGCGGCGCCATGGATCAGGCGATCACGATCCGCACCATCGTCTTCCGGGACAGCGGGTACGCGTTCCAAGCGGGGGCGGGCATCGTCGCGGACAGCGATCCCGAGCGGGAGTGGGCCGAAGTCAAAGCGAAGCGTGCCGCGCTGGAGGCGGCGTTCGCGCTCGCGAAGGAGGAATCGTGAGTCCACGAGTCCTTCTGATCGACAACTACGACTCGTTCACCTACAACCTCGTGCAGGCGTTCCGCGTGCTCGGCGCCGAAGTCGTCGTCCGGCGGAACGACGAGATCACCGTCGCCGCCGCGGTCGAGCTCTCGCCCTCGCACGTGGTCGTCTCGCCGGGGCCCGGGCGGCCCGAGACCGCGGGTCGAACGTTGCCCCTTCTCGAAGCCTTGCTCCCGCGGGTCCCGATTCTCGGCGTTTGCCTCGGACACCAGGCGATCGGCGCGCTTCTCGGCGGAAGCGTGGTCCGCGCGAGGAAGCTGATGCACGGCAAGACCTCGCCGGTCTACCACGACGGCCGAACTCTCTACGAAGGGCTGCCGAACCCGTTCGTCGCCGGCCGCTACCACTCGCTCGCCGTCGCCGAGGAGGGGCTCCCGCACGAGCTGCTCGTCAGTGCGTACACGTCGGATGGGGAGATCATGGGAGTCCGGCACCGCTCCCTCCCCGTCGAAGGAGTGCAGTTCCATCCGGAGAGCGTCCTCACGCCGGAGGGAGGCCGGCTCCTTCGAAACTTCTTCGACCTCGGGGCGCGGGAGCCCCGCCCATGAGCGCGCTGCTCGAGCGGGTGCTCTCCGGGCGGCACCTCGACGAGTCGGAGGCGTCCGATCTCATGCTCCGCCTCGCGGACGAGTCGCTGGCGCCCGCATTCTCGGGAGCGCTGCTCGCCGCCCTTCGCAGCAAGGGAGAGACCGCGGCCGAGATCCGGGGGTTCGCGCTCGCCATGCGGCAAGTCGCACTCCGCCCGGCGATCCCCGAGGGTCCGCCGATCGCCGACACGGTGGGCACCGGAGGAGACGGCTCGGGAAGCCTCAACCTCTCGACCGGCGCCGCTCTTCTCGCGGCAGCGGCCGGGATTCGCGTGGTCAAGCACGGCAACCGCTCGGTTTCCAGCCGCTGCGGAAGCGCCGACGTGCTCGAGGCTCTCGGCGTGCCGATCGAGCTCGACGAGCAGGCCGTGGGAGCGTGTCTCGCGCGCACGGGCTTCGCGTTCCTCTTCGCGCCTCGCTACCACCCCGCGATGAAGGCGATCGCCTCGGTGCGGCGTGCGTTGGGCGTGCGCACGGTCTTCAACCTCCTCGGACCGCTGACCAATCCGGCAGCGCCGCCCTTCCAGCTCGTGGGGGCGTACAGCCAGGCGTCGGCGCAGCTGCTCGCGGAGACCCTCGCCGGGATGCCGATCGAGCGGGCGTTCGTCGTCCACGGCGCTTACGGCTGGGACGAGGCGACCCCCGTGGGACCGTTCATCCTCCACGACGTCACGCCCGGCCGCATCACGGCGGAGGAGCGCGATCCCGCGGCTTACGGAATCCCTCGGTGCGCCCCCGACGATCTGACCGGCGGCCAAGCGCGGGACAACGCCTTGTGCCTCTGCGAGGCATTCGCGGGAAAGCGGGGAGCGCATCGCGATGCCCTGGTCTTGGGGGCGGCGCTGGTCCTTCAAGTCGTGGGCGCGATCTCGCGCCCTCGCGACGCCGCAGAAGCCGCGGCCGCGGCGATCGACGACGGACGCGCCGGACGCCTCATCGCGAGTCTTCAAGCCTTCGAGCGTGAGCAACGTGGCGCAGGGAGGAGCGGGTCATGAGCGGCTTCCTTCGAGAGATGGCCGAGAGCGCCGCCGAGCGCGCCGCCGTGGCGCAAAGGCGGCATCCGGAGCGCGAGCTCAAGCTGCGGATCGCCGATTTGCCACCTCCTCGGCCCCTGAGCCTGACTCCCTCGCGCTTCGAGCTGATCGCGGAGATCAAGCGTCGCTGGCCGAGCGGGAGAGCGGACGGGAGGGAGTCCGCGCCCGATCCGGTGGTTCTCACCGACGTGGTCACGCGGGCCAAGAGCTACGCCGCCGGCGGGGCGGCGGCGATTTCCGTCCTGAGCGAGCCGACGCGCTTCGGGGGCAGCCTGACGCATCTCGAAGCAGTCGCCTCGGAGGTGCGCCTTCCCGTCCTACGCAAGGACTTCCTCGTCGATCCCTATCAGCTCTACGAATCGCGCGCAGCGGGAGCGAGCGGAGCGCTTCTCATCGTGAGGATGCTCCCCGGGGACCGCCTACACGCGATGGTCGCGGCCGCGCTCGAAGCCGAGCTGTTCGTGCTCCTCGAATCGTTCGACGAGACCGATCTCGAGCGCGCCTGCGAGATCCGCGCCCGTTGGCCGCGGCAGGAAAGACGCCTGCTCCTCGGCGTCAATGCACGCGACCTCACGAGCTTCGAAGTCGACCGGAGTCGGTTCGAGCGGCTGGCGCCTCTCTTGCCCGCCGGCGCCGCCGGCGTCGCGGAGAGCGGAATCGACGGACCCGACGACGCCGGCCGCGTGTCCGCCTACGGTTACGGCGCGGCGCTGGTCGGCCGCGCCGTGATGCGAGCCCAGGACCCGGCGGCCGCGGCGGCGTCGCTGATTGCCGCAGGAAGGGGAGCGCTTCGATGACGATCCACGTTCCGACGTTCGATCTGGACATCGACCCGGAAGCACAGCTCGCTGCGCTGATCGCGGGCGACCTGCCGGATGCCCGGGGCCGCTTCGGCCCGTTCGGCGGCCGTTTCGTTCCCGAGACGCTCGTCCCTTCGCTCGAGCGGCTCGACGCGGCGGCCCACGAGGCGCTTCGCTCCCTCTCTTTCCGCGTCGCCCTCGACCGCGAGCTGGCCGAATGGGTCGGACGGCCCACCCCCCTGACGAAGGCCGGCGGCCTCGCGGACCGTTGGGGCGCGGAGATCTGGCTCAAGCGCGAAGACCTCACCCACACGGGAGCCCACAAGATCAACAACGCCGTCGGCCAGGCGCTCCTCGCGAAGAGGCTCGGGGCGTCCCGCGTCGTCGCCGAGACCGGGGCAGGGCAACACGGCGTCGCCGCAGCGGCGGCGTGCGCGCGGCTCGGATTGCCGTGCACGGTCTACATGGGGTCGACCGACGCGGCGCGGCAGACGCCCAACGTCCTTCGGATGCGACGTCTCGGCGCGGAAGTCCGATTGGTCGATCATGGCGATCGCACCCTCCGGGCCGCGATCGACGAGGCGATGCGCGACTGGGTCTCTCGGCCCAACGAGACCTATTACCTCATCGGCTCCGCGGTCGGACCGCACCCGTATCCTTGGCTGGTCCGCGAGCTGCAAGCGGTGATCGGCCGGGAAGCGCGCGCGCAGTTCCTGGGGAGAAGGCGAGCGCTGCCGGACACCGTGATCGCCTGCGTCGGCGGCGGCTCGAACGCGATCGGCCTCTTTCGCGCGTTTCTGGCCGATCGCGGCGTCGAGCTTCTCGGCGTCGAAGCCGGCGGGCGGGGGGAGGGCGCCGGCGACCACGCGGCGACCTTGGCTCGCGGGCGCCCGGGCGTCCTCCACGGCAGCTACTCGATGCTCCTCCACGACACGCACGGCCAGGTTGCCGACACGCATTCCATCGCAGCCGGCCTCGACTACCCCGGCGTCGGTCCCGAGCACGCGCTCTTGGGCGCGATCGGCCGGGCCCGCTACGTCACGGCGTCGGACGACGACGCGGCGGCGGCGGTCGACGAGTGTGCGAGGGCGGAGGGGATCCTCCCCGCGCTCGAGTCGGCCCACGCGCTCGCGGTGGCGCGCCGTCTCGCCGCAGTCCGCCCCGGCTCGCGCCTGCTCGTCGGCCTCTCGGGGCGCGGGGACAAGGATCTCCCGGTGGAGCCCGCGTGAGCGCGCCGTCGCCTTCGATCGTCGCGTACCTGATGGCGGGCTACCCGTCGCCCGCGAAGTTCGCCGCGCTCCTTCCGCGCGTCGCCGCCGTCTGCGACGCCGTCGAGATCGGCGTTCCGTTCAGCGACCCCGTCGCGGACGGCATCTCGATTCAGCGCGCGAGCCGCGCGGCGCTCGCCCAGGGGACGACAGTTCGCGATCTCATCGAGCTGCTCCTGAGCTTGCGCGCGGCAATCCCCACGCCCCTCTTCCTGATGAGCTACGTCAACCCTCTCTTGTCGTACGGGCTCGCGAAGCTTGCGGGATCCTTGGTCGCATGCGGCGTGGCGGGGCTGATCGTCCCCGACCTCCCGCTCGAGGAGAGCGCCCCTTTTCGCTCGGCGCTCGACGCCAGGGGCCTCGCGTTGGTCCAGCTCGTGACCCCTTTGACGCCGCCCGCCCGTCTGCTCGCGCTCTGCCGGTCGAGCCGTCGCTTCGTGTACGCCGTCACGGTCGCCGGCACGACCGGAGGCGACGTCGCCGCCGAAGCGGAGCTGACCGGCTACCTCGATCGTGTCCGGGCGGTCTCGCCCGTGCCCGTCTACGCCGGGTTCGGGATTCGCAGCAGGGAGCAGGTGCGGGCGATCGGCCGTCACGCCGACGGCGTGGTGCTCGGAAGCGTCTTGGCCGATCTCATCGAGCGCGGAGAGGACCCGGTTCCGTTCCTGCGCTCACTGAGGGCCGCATGATCGTCGTGCTGGAGCCAGGCTGCTCGCTGACCCACAAAGCGGGGATCGTCCGCTTTCTCGAAGGCGCGGGATTCCGCGTCCAGGTCAGCGAATCCGACCGAGGCGCCCTGGTGGGTGTGGTGGGCCCTGGCGCCGAAGACTTGGCCGAGCGGCTGCGCGTCATGGCCGGCGTCAAGGAAGTCCTTCCCGTCGCGCCGCCCTATCCTCTCGTCTCGCGCGAGCATCGCCCGGAGCGCACGCGCGTCCGGATCGACGACGTCCATTTCGGCTCCGACGAGGTTGTCGTGATCGCCGGACCTTGCGCCGTCGAATCCGAAGGACAGCTCATGGCAGCCGCACGCGCGGTCGCCGAAGGCGGCGGACGGATGCTCCGCGGGGGCGCGTTCAAGCCCCGCTCCTCGCCGTACGGCTTTCAGGGACTCGCCGAGGACGGATTGAAGATGCTCGCCGCGGCGCGCGAGGCGACGGGCCTCAAAGTCGTCACCGAGGTGGTCGCTCCAGGAGACGTCGATCTCGTCGCAGGCTACGCCGACATGCTCCAGGTCGGCGCCCGGAACATGCAGAACTTCCGGCTGCTCTCGGCCGTCGGCGGACAACCCCGCCCCGTGCTGTTGAAGCGTGGCATGATGGCGACGGTCGAAGAGCTGCTGCTCGCCGCGGAGTACGTCGTCAGCGCGGGGAACCCCCGCGTCGTCCTCTGCGAGCGGGGCATCCGCACGTTCGAGCCGTCGACCCGCAACACCCTCGACGTCAGCGCCGTGCCGGTGCTCCGCGAGAGGACTCATCTTCCGATCGTCGTCGACCCGTCTCATGCCGCGGGCCTGCGTGAGCTCGTTCCGGCGCTGGCCCGAGCCGGCGTCGCCGTCGGCGCGGACGGGCTGATCGTCGAGGTTCACCCGGACCCGGAGGCGGCGCTGAGCGACGGTCGGCAGAGCCTCACCCTTTCGAGCTTCGGGTCAATGATGGACGAGCTGCGGCGCGTCGCGAGCGCGGTCGGCCGCACGATGGCCGCGCCTCATCCATTGCGCCGCGACCGAGCCGCCTTCCTCTCGCGCTCGTAGTGCCGCCTCGCCTTCGCACGGTTGCCGCAGCTCTTCATGTCGCACCAGCGTCGCGAGCCGTTCTTGCTGTGATCGATGAACAGCCAGTCGCAGGTGTCGGATCCGCATGCGCGGACCCGCGGAAGTTCGTCGGAGGTCAACAGCTCCGCGGCCGACCGGGCGACGCCGGCGAGCATCGGCGCCGGGTCGCCGTCGTCGTGGGCGAACCGCCAGCCGAACCCGTCTTTGTCCGGGCCCACCCGCAGAGCGGCCAGGGCCCGAGGGAGCGCCGCGTTCAACTCGTCGAGAGCGCCGGCCGGCGCGCGGTCCCCGCATGAGAGCGCGCGGAACAGAGCGAAGATCGCCTCTCGCAGGGTGATCGCCCGCCGCAGGGCCCTCGCGGCGGGGCGCGGGTGGTCCGCGGCTTCGGCTCTCAGGCGCGCGGCGTCCTTCGCGGCGAGCAGCCCAGCCTGAACGCCCCAGGAGACCAGCCGGCCGTAGTGGGTGAGCCGCTCGTTGCTGTTCTCCGGGACGGTCCTCCGGCTGATCGTGTTCGCGAAATCGAGGGCCGTGTTACCCCCCGAGAATTCGAAGACGTACCCGTCGTCGCCCGCCCTCGCCGGATCGATGGGAGTCGCGGTCGTCTCGCTCATATAACCTCAAAATACGACTTGACAGGTTAGACGTCAAGCCGTAGGATATAACCATCATAAGGACAAAAGATGGTTATCAACTTCCAAAGGAGCCCGTCATGAGAAACCGAATCGCCCCCGTTCTCTTCGTTGCGGCAGCCCTGCTGGCCGGCGCCTCCCAGGCGGCGTCGCTCGACAAGGACCAAACGGTCAAGCTCGACCGGACCGCGCTGGTTGGCGGAAGCGTCGTTCCCCCGGGAACGTACCGGATCAAATTCGCCTCGGGCCCGGAGACCGCGAAATTCGTCCAGGGCAAGCGCACGATCGCCGAGGTTCCCTGCAAGGTCGGCCTGGCCGACGTGGTCTATCCCGGCACCGCCGTGCACTATCGAACGGACGAAGCCGGGACGAGCCGAGTGACCAAGATCGTCTTCTCGAGCACGAAGCTGGCCGTCGAGTTCCCCACGGCGCCTGCGGCGGCGGAGGACGCCACGGTCGTGGATTCGGGCAAGCGCCGTTGAGACCGAAACGCGCGGCCTGCTCCCCGTCACGAGGAACAGGCCGCGCTCGCGCTTCCGGGGTGTCGATCGGGTCTCATCTGCCGCGCGATGTCCGAAATTACGACGAGATGGGAGCGCATACGGGGGACGGTCGCACGCGCGGTTGCAAACTGTCCCCCTACCCGCCTTCGCTTACATCTTGGTGTAAGTGATCTCCATCATCTTGTATTCCTTCCCGTCCTTTCCGGGACCGTACATCTCGAAGACCTCGGTCGTCGGATTGGTCCAGTAGCTGACCATGCGCGACTTGACCGTCGTCTTCTTGACCGCGTCGCTCCACGAGCCCATGAACGTGCACTTGTTCTCGGCGTCGCACGTCCCCGAGCTGACCATGACGCCGGTCGCCATCGTGTCGTTCCAGGTCGCCCAATACTTGTTCATGACGTTGTCGTAACCTGTCATGCCGTGTCCCGCGAACGGCATCCCCATCATCGTGCCGGTCGTGTCCTCGACGAGCACGCGGCCGTCGAGCGCCATCATGCGCGTCGCCGTGCCGCTGTCCTCCATCGGAGGTGCGCCGGCAGCTTCCCAGCTCTTGGTCTTGTAGGTGTACTTGCCGACCGACGAGGCGAGCATCTTGTGCGGTGCGCCGGGGGTCGCCGCCTTCGCATACGCGTCCATGACGGCCTTCTGCTCCGGAGTCATCTGCGGCGGCGCGTTCTTGTCTTGCGCAACCACGGCGCCTCCGATCAGCACCGCGACCGCCGTGACGAGCGTTTCCGAGAATCTCCTGATCATGCCGGTACCTCCTCCATGAGTGGGTGATCTCCTCGAGCCATTCTGTCGGGGGTATCGAGCCTCGGTCAAGGCGTGATCGTCAGGCCGCGCGGTGTTTGAGCCGATGGCTCAAGAACGCAAAAAAGTACACTCCCCAGAGAATCAGCCAGATGCTCCTCATCCCCAAGAGCATCGAGAAGTACTCGACGGAGCCTCCGCTCATCGCACCGATCATGTTCATGCCGAAGGGCGGTCCGACGTCCGGCTCCCGCTTGAAGAGGGCGCTGAACGCGACGCCGGCGAAGAAGACCGGTGTGCCGATGAGGGCCGCTGCGGCGAGCACGCGAAGCGGGAACGACAGCGTGAGGAGGCTGTGGACCGGAAAAAAATAGTTGGCCGCGACGCCGGCGAGGAGGGCCCACCACGCGATGCCGGCGGGGAGGCGCGGCCGCCGCTCGAGCAGCGCGTTGGCAAGGAAGACGGTCAACAGAACCGACGCGAAGACCACGGCGCTGACGATCCATGTCGTTCCGAACGCCAGAGCGAGCCTCACGATGGCTGCGGATTCCATCAAGCTGAAGCCGGCGCCGAGGAAGAAGAAGTCCAAATGGAGGCTCGCCGAAGGCGTCAGCCTGCGCGTCAGAGCGAAGGCGAGCGCGATCAGGACGCCGATCAGACCCAGCACCTGAAGGTAAAGGGTCGAGATCACGGGGCGCTGCAGGTAGATGTAGGGCCAGTCGTCGGTGGACGGGGGCGAGACGCCGAGCTGGCGGTCCGCCTCCGGATCGGAGGCGAACCCCGGCAGCTCCTTCGCCGCGACGATGACGGCATTGAAGAGGTAGTTGTCCTTGAAGATGTGGAGCCGGAGCGCGCCGGGGAACGCGGACGCCATCGTCGCGTAGATCCGACCGACGAACCACGGCTTGAAGGCCGAGTAGTAGGCCGCCAGCATCCCGCCGGTCTCGAGAACCTTCCGCGCGTCTCCGAAGCATTCGGTCGTGTAGACGTAGTTGTCGAGCCTCAAGTTCGACTGACCCGACAGCAGCGTCTGAGAGTCGAGCGTCCCGTAGACGACCATGTCGTATCGCTCGGTGGTCGTCTTCAGGAAATGGCGCCCGTCGTCGATCACGAGGCGGACGCGCGGGTCCTGATACGGCCGCATAGGGTTGAAGTCCCTGCCGATGGCGGCGATCCGTGGATCGATCTCGACCGCGGTGATCCGCTGCACGCCGTTCAGCCTCGCGACGGCGACGTCGTTGCCCGTGCCCGCCCCCAAGATCAGGACGGACCCCGGATGGGAGCCCGCGTGGAGTCGCTCGTACTCCCGGTAGGGTAGGCCGAACTTCTGGGCCGCGTTCTGGGCCGTCGTCTTGAACGCGGACTGCTGCGTGTCGAAGTTGACCGCTTCCTGGTGGAAGCTCGTGTTCACCCAGACCGTGACGCGGCTCTCGTCGACGTTGTACTGAACGAAGTAGTACGGACTCCACCGCCAGGAGAACGGCGCCACGGCCAGGCCGAGAAAGGCCGCGGCCACGACGACGTGCGCAAGACGCACGGCGGCCCCTTCGCAGAACCAAGCGGCCCAAGCGCAACCCGTCAGCAGGACGAGGACCCACGGGGGGCATCCGAGCCAGGCGAGGAGCGCGAAAACGATCGTTCCCGAAAAGCTCCCGACGAGATCGTAGGCATAGGCGGACAGCCGCGGATGCGGCGCCATCTCCCGCATGAGCGTCCAGCCCATCGCGACGAACGGAATCGACGAGACCGTGAACGCCGTCACCGCGGCGGCGGCGAGCGGCATGCGGAACAGCGGCTTGTAGCGTTGGACGGCGGCTTGAAGCCAGTAGTGCACCTCGCCTTGCGTGTCGTAGACGGTGATCCCGCGCGAGATCGTCACGAATGCGAGCACCAGGGCGAGCCCGACGGCCATCCCATAGGGTGGAAGCGTGCGCTTGGCGAGGATGCAGCCCAGTCCCAGCCCGAAGAACGCCGAGAACAAGAGCAGGTTGGTGAAGTACGAGATCGATCGGACTTCGGACGGGATGAGCCGGATCAGGGCCAGCTCGAGGACCAGGATCAGGAACGACACCGCCGCGATGCGGACCGGGTGTCGGCCGGTCGGGCTCACGTCTCCCTAGCGCTCCGCCGACGGGACGACGAACGCGCCTTGACCTCCCGCTCTTGCGGAGGCGTCGAGCGTCGCGAGATCGGCGGAGACGAATTTCTGCCAGCGGCCGTCGACGTCCAGGAACGTTCCCGACAGGTGGTCGAAGACTTCCCGCATGCCTTGCGTCGGCTCGCCATCCCCCGAGGTCGCGTTCTCGAAGAGCACGTTCAAGCGCGAGAGCAGCTTCGCGCCCTTGGCGAGGATGTCGTAATTGACTTCGGCCTCCGGATTGTGCAGCTCGCGCTCGAGCGCAAGGGCTGCCTCCTCGGCCTTGGTCGCCTCTTTGATCCAGCCGGCGGACTTCGCCTCGCCGTCGAGCGCGTGAATCCGAGCGGCGAGCTGCTCGCGGACCGAGCGCATCGCGTCGACCTCCCCCACGAGCCGGCCGATCGTGCGGGAGACGCGATCCGCGAACGCGTACTGGGAATTCAGCGCCTCCGCCGAGATCGAGACGCGCGGATCGGGCTTCACCACGAGCGACGTCGTCGCTTTCGCGCCGTCGGCTGAAAGCTCGAGCGTGTAAGTGCCAGGCGGGACGCGCGCCCCGGTGTCGGACGATCCCTCGGCTTTGGTGTTCTTGACGCGTGCCGGCCGCTCGGCGGTGAGATCCCACTCCGCGCGCTGGATGCCGGCCTCCGAGCTCAGCGCGGCCTTGGGCCCTTCTTCCGGCGCTTCCGGATCGCCCGGCGCGAAGTCCGGCTCGCGCTTCTTGCTCGAGAGCGTGCGAACGAGGACGCCGCGGACATCGCGGATCGTGAGCGTCACCTCGCCCTTCGCCTTGTCCTTGAGCCAGTAGTCGATCGTCGCGCCGTGGAACGGGTTCTGCCCCGGCCCTTTGTCCTGGAAGCCCTCCCGGATCTGCCAGCGGATGGCCGCGCGCGGCGGGAAGACGTGCATCGGCTTGGCACCGAGCTCTTTCGTCATGTCGCGGAGAGAGGTCAGGTCGTCCAGAATCCAGATCGAGCGGCCGTGCGTTCCCAGCACCAGGTCTCCATTCTTGACGCGGATATCCTCCACCGGGACCGTCGGCAGGTTCAGCATCAGCGGGAGCCACGTCGCTCCGCCGTCGCGCGAGAACATGACGCCGCGGTCGGTGCCGACGTAGAGCATGCCTTTCCGCTCCGGATCTTCCCGGACGCAGTGCAAGAACACGCCTGGGTCGAGGCCTTTCGCGAGGCTCTTCCACGATCGGCCGTAATCGGTCGTCTTGTAGAGGTAGGGCTTCGGGTCGTCCAGCCGGTAGGCGTGAGCGACGAGATAGGCGGCGCCCTCGTCCCACGGCGACGGCTCGATCGTCTGCACGGTCGCCCATTGCGGGAGGCCCGGGAGGTTGCCGGTCACCTCGGTCCACTTTTCGCCGCCGTCGCGCGTGACGTGAACGCGCCCATCGTCGGTGCCGGCCCAGATCAGTCCCTCGCGCTTCGGGGATTCGGCGAGCGCGAACACCGTTCCGAACCATTCGACGCCGGTGTTGTCGCCGGTGATCGGGCCTCCGGACCAGGCCTGTTTCGACTTGTCGTTCCGGGTGAGATCGGGGCTGATCGCCTTCCAGGTCTGGCCGTCGTCGGTCGTGCGAAAGACCACGTTCGCGCCGTGGTAGACGGTCTTCCCGTTGTGCGGCGAGACGAGGATCGGCGCGGTCCACTGGAACCGATACCGCGCGTCGCTCCCGCCGTGTCCGGAGTAGTTGTCGGGATCGATCGACACGTTGCGCGATTCGCCGGTCTTCCTGTTCCAGCGCGTGATGGTCCCGCCGTATTCGCCGGCCCAGACGACATCCGGATCGGACGGGTCGGTGGCGGTGTGGCCCGCCTCGCCGCCGCCGACGCTCTCCCAGTCGCCCAGGGTGATCCCGTTCGAGGTGAGGCTGTCGCTCGGTCCCGAGGCGGTGCCGAGGTCCTGCTGCGCGCACGAGACGCGGTACGGGACGTGGTTGTCCACGTCGACGTGGTAGCACTGTCCGATCGGCAGCCGCGGCGAGTACCACGACGCGCCGCCGTTGATCGAAATGTCGAGGCCGCCATCGCTCGCGACCGCGATCCGTCTCGGGTCGCGCGGGTCGATCCAGGCATCGTGGCAATCGCCGTGGTGGAGCCCGCGCACCCGCACGATGGTTTTCCCCGCGTCCACCGTCTTGAGCAGCGGGACTTGCGGGAACCAGACGACGTCCGCGTTCGAGGGGTCGATCGACATCGTCGAGTAATACCAGGGGCGCTGACGGATGCCGTGGTAGTCGCTGGCGAGCGACCACGACTTTCCGCCGTCGCTCGAGCGGAACAGCCCGCCCTTCTCCGCTTCGATCAGGGCGTACACGCGGTTGGAATCGGAAGGCGCTACCGCGACGCCGACCTTGCCCCAGGCCCCTTCCGGAAGCCCTTCGGTCAGCCTTTTCCAGGTGTCGCCACCGTCGCGCGAGACCCACAGCGAGCTGCCGGGGCCGCCGCTCGTCAGGGACCACGGCGTGCGGCGCGTTTGCCAGAAGCCGGCGAAGACCACGTTGGGGTTCGACGGATCGATCGCGACGTCCGAGGCTCCGGTGTCCGCATCGATGGCGAGCGCTTGCGTCCAAGTCTTTCCGCCGTCCTTCGTCCGGTAGATCCCGCGCTCCTTGTTCGGCCCGAACGCCTTTCCGAGGACCGCGGCGAACGCGACGTCGGCGTTCTGCGGGTCGACAGCCAGCGTTCCGATCTGGCCCTCTTGCTTGAAGACGTGAGTCCAGGTCGAGCCGCCATCGGTCGTCTTGAAGATGCCGGCGCCGGGCTTGACGTTGCCTCGAATGTTCGCCTCGCCGGTACCGACGTAGACGACCGAAGGAATCGACGGAGCGACGGCCAACGACCCGATCGATCCCACCGGGAGATCCTCGATCACCGCTTTCCAATGGACGCCGCCGTCGGTCGACTTGAAGACGCCCCCGGCTGCGGAGGCGAGCCAGTAGACGCCGGGCGATCCCGACACGCCTTGAACGCGCGTCGCCCGGCCACCGACCGCCGGGCCGACCCATCGGTACTTGATCGCCTTGAATCCCTCCGGTCCGCGGAACAGCTCGTCCGTCTCCGCCGCGCCGGCCGCACCGACCGCCGCGAGGATCGCCAGCGCGGCGATCGGCCGCATCCAAATCGTCGTCATCGGGCTGGGCTCCTACTGTGTCGTCGGGAAGCCGCGCTTCTTGAGGAGAGCCTGGACCTCCGGGTCGCGGCCCCGGAACTGCCGGTAAGCCTCAGCGCGGTCCGTCGTGTTCCCCGGCGCCAGGATGTACTTCTTCATCTTTTCGGCCGTGGCCTTGTCGAACACGTTGCCCGTCTCGGCAAACGCCTCGCGCGTGTCGGCGTCCATCACTTCCGACCAGAGGTAGCTGTAGTACCCGGCGGAATACGCGTCGCTCGAGAAGAGGTGGAGGAACTGAGGGAGCCGGTGGCGCATCGCCACCTCTTTCGGCGCGCCGATGCGGGCGAGCGTCTCGCGCTCGAAAGCGTCGGGATCGACGATCCCGTCCGCCCTGGTGTGCAGCTCCATGTCGACGATGGCGGCGGAGAGATACTCGACCGTCGCGTACCCCTGGTTGAACTTGCTCGATCGGACGACCCTGTCGACGAGCTCCTGGGGCATGGGCTGCTTCGTCTGGTAGTGGAGCGCGAATCGGTCGAGCACGGGACGGGTGAGCACCCACATCTCGTGCACCTGCGACGGGTACTCGACGAAGTCCCGCGGTGTCCCCGCAAGGCCGGGGTAGTTGACCTCGGACAAGAGCCCGTGAAGGGCGTGGCCGAACTCGTGGAAGAGAGTCTGAGCATCGTCGAGCGAGATCAACACGGGCTCGCCCGCCGCCCCCTTCACGAAGTTGTTGTTGTTGGAGGTGATCGGCGTGACGACCTTCCCGGTGAACGTCTCGTGACCCTGGTACCCCGACGCCCATGCGCCCGAGCGCTTGCTCGGCCGGGCGAAGTAGTCGCCGTAGAAGAGGCCGACGTACTTGCCGGTGGTCTTGTCCTTCACTTCCCAAACGCGAACGTCGGGGCTGAAGATCGGGACCTTGCCCGTGATCTCGGTGAAGCTCAGGCCGTACAACTCGCCGGCCATCCAGAACGCGCCCGCGATCATGTTGTTCAGCTCGAAGTACGGCTTGAGCTCGGCCTCGTTGAGATCGTATTTCGCCTTCCTCACCTTGTCGGCGTAGTAGAGGTAGTCCCACGGCTCGATCGTGATCTTCGCCCTTTCCGCGTCGGCGATCGCCTGCATGTCGGCGACCTCTTCGTGGACTCGCGCCACGGCCGCCGGCCAAACCCTCATCATCAGATCCTTGGCCTTCTCGGGGTCCTTGGCCATCGTGTCCGACATGCGCCAATGCGCGTGGGAGGGGTAGCCGAGGAGCTTCGCCCGCTCGGCGCGCAGCTTGACGATCTTCGCGATCGTCGCGTTGGTGTCGTTGGCGTTCCCGTTGTCGCCGCGGCTCTTGAACGTCTTCCACACCCTCTCGCGCAGGTCGCGGCGGGGGGATGCGGTCAGGAACGGGTCGACGGACGATCGCGTGTTGACGACCGCCCACTTCCCCGGAATCCCGTTCGCCTTCGCGGCTTCCGCGTAGGTCGCGCGGAGCGAATCCGGCAGCCCGGTGAGGTCCGTCTCGGCGTCGAGCACGGTCCACGTATTCTCGTCGGCCAGCACCTTGTTCGAGAAGTCGGTGAACGACACCGCCAACTCCTGGTTGATCTCGCCGAGCCGCTTCTTTCCGGCGGCGTCGAGCTTGGCGCCGGCGCGAACGTACTGATCGTACGTTCGCGTCACCAGGCGCTTCTGCTCCGGGGTCAGCCCGGCGCTCTCGCGCGCGTCGTAAACCGCCGAGATCCGCGCGAACAGCGTCTCGTTGAAGGTGATCTTGTCGTTCGCCGCCGTGATTTTCGGCGACCACTCGCGATCGACCGCTTGCACGTCGGGCGTGTTGAGGTTTCCGGTCAGAACCCCGAACAGGGTCTCCGCGCGGTTCTCGTGCCGCCCGGCGTTTTCGAGCGGCACGAAGACGTCGTCGAACGTCGGAGGCTTGGGGTCGGTCGTGATGACGTCGATCTCCGCCTGGAGCAGCGAAAGGCCCAGCGCGAACGCCTCCGGGAACAGGCTCGCCCTCGCCTTGTCCCACGGCGGTACCCCGCCGTACGGCCCGCTCCACGGCGCGAGCATCGGATTCTGATTCGCCTGCGCCGTGAGCCTCGCATACGCGTCGATCGCCGTGGCGCGCGAGCTGGACAGCGTCTTCGAGCTGGTCGCGCCCGCGGGAGAGGTCGTCGCCGGTTTCTGGGAATGCCCACAGGCGGCGGTCAGGGTGAGAGCGAATACGAAGAGCCCGAATCGTTTGATCATGGCCGCATTATGCACGGTGGCCGCAGGATCGGTTAGAGTCCCCGGCGATGTTCGACGCGGTCCTCTCCCTGCTCTCCGACCTGGTCAAGACCCCCAGCCATCCCGGGGTCAGGCGGCAGGAGCGCGAGGTCGCCCGCCGGCTCGGCGAATTCCTGAGGCGGCGTGGTGTCGAGTCGCGGCTGATCGAGGTTCGCGACGGGAGGCCGAACCTCCTCGCCACGGTCGACTCCGGGCGGCCGGGGCCCCACTTGGTCGTTTGCGGCCACACCGACACGGTCCCTCTCAATAAGGATGACTCGGGGGTCGGGTTCCGCGGCGAAGTGGTCGGGGACGTCCTCGAGGGACGCGGGGCGGCGGACATGAAGGGGGCGCTCGCGGCGATGGCGGGAGCGCTCGCGGCTCTTCACGAGCACGGCGGTCCGAGCGCGGGAAAGATCACGCTGGCGGCCGTGATCGACGAGGAGATGGAAAGCCTGGGTGCCGAGGCGCTGATCGCGGGCGGCGTGACGGCGGACGGGGCGATCGTCGGCGAGCCCACGGAGAACCGGGTCGCGCTGGGGCACAAGGGGCTCGAGTGGCTCGAGATCGAGATCGTCGGTCGCGCGGCGCACGGGGGCACGCCCGAAGCGGGTATCAACGCGATCAACGCCGCCGCGGATTTCGTTCGGCTCGTCGAGGAGCGGCTCCTGCCCGCGCTGGCCTCGAGGAGGCACCCGCTCCTCGGCCCGCCGACGATCAACTGCGGCACGATCGAGGGGGGCGATCAGCCGTCGACCGTCGCTGCGCGCTGCGTTCTTCGCCTCGATCGCCGGTCGGTGCCCGGGGAGAGCTACGCGTCGATCGGTGGCGAGCTGCGCGCGCTGCTCGACGAGATCGCGCGCCGGCGGCCGGGCCTCCGGACGAGCCTGCGCCGCATGCCGGGAGGGATGGCAAAGCTCGAGCATCTCTCCTCGGTCCTCTCCCCCGATCATCCGCTCGTGCTCGCGACGCGCGCCGCGTGCGAAACCGTCACCGGCCGGCCGCAGACCGATCTCGCGTTTCCCGCATGGACGGACGCCGGCCTTCTCTCGAATTTCGCGTCGATGCCGTGCGTCATCCTGGGCCCCGGCGATCTGAGCGTCGCGCATACGCCGCGGGAATCGATTCCGGTCTCTCAAGTGCGGGACGCGGTCGCGATCTACGAAGAATCCGCGAAGCGGTTCTGCCGGGCCTGAGCGACAGCGATGCGCCGATTCCCGCACACCTACGTGCTCTTGCTGGGCCTCGTCGCGGTCGCGGCGGTGCTCACCCACGCCGTCCCCGCGGGATCGTTCGACCGCATCGAGCACGACGGCCGGCAGCTGGTCGTCCCTGGCTCGTACACCATCAGGGCCCCGCACCCCGCCGGGATCGGCGACGTCTTCATGGCCTGGCCGCGTGGACTCAAGGCGACCGCGTCGATCGTCTTCTACATTTTCCTGATCGGAGGAACGTTCGGCGTCATCAATGCGACCGGAGCCGTCGACGCGGCGATCGGCGGGGTCGTCACGGCGGGCCGAGGAAGGGCACTCTGGGTCATCGCGGTCCTGATGCTCGCGTTCTCGGTTGGAGGCGGCACGATCGGCATGGCGGAAGAGACTCTGCCGTTCATCCCCGCGCTCGTGATCCTCGCGAAGCGAATGGGGTACGACGACGTGACCGGTTGCGCGATCGCGCTCGTCGGTGCGGGCGCCGGGTTCTCCGGAGCGTTCCTCAACCCGTTCACCGTCGGCGTCGGGCAGGGGATCGCCGGGGTCCCGCTGTTCAGCGGGATGGGGTACCGGCTCGTCGTATGGACGGTGGTCACGGCGATCGCGATCGCCTACGTCCTGAGCTACGCGCGCCGCGTGCGGCGGGATCCCGCGGAAGCGGCGCCCGCCGAAGCGGGGCATGCGCCGATCACGGTCCGTCACGTCGCGGTTCTCGTCGCCCTCGGCCTCGCTCTCGTCTCGGTCGTCGTCGGAGCGATGAGGCTCGACTGGGGACTGGAGCAGCTCGCCGCGCTCTTCGTCGCGGTGGCCGGCGTTTGCGGACTTATCGGCGGCCTGGGCGCGAGCGCGACCGCGGAGCGATTCGTCGAAGGCGCCGCGGGGATCGCCGGCGGAGCGCTCGTCGTCGGGCTCGCGCGCGGCGTCCTCGTCGTCTTCGACGGGGCCGGCGTCTCCGACACTCTGCTCCACGCGATGGCGGGCGCGGTGGCGGGTTTACCGGCGTGGGCGAGCGTGCTCGGCATCTACGCCGTCCAAGTGGCGATCAGCTACATCGTCCCTTCGGGGAGCGGGCAGGCGGCCCTGGCGCTGCCCATCCTGGTGCCGCTGGCCGACATGGTCGGGGTGACGCGCCAGACGTCGGTCCTCGCCTACCAGTTCGGCGACGGGTTCTCGAACATCCTCACGCCGACACAAGGGTATTTCATGGCCGCCTTGGCGCTCGCCAACATCCCGTTTCCGAGGTGGGCGCGGTTCATCATCCCGCTTCAGCTGATCTGGCTCGCGGCCGGGGCGGCGCTGCTCCTGATCGCTCACGCCATGAGGTGGTCCTAGGTTCTCGAGGGCTTCCTGCGATGAGCTATGATCCGTCCATTCCGCTTCCGCCGAGGTCCCCAAGATGCCCGGCCGAACGATCTCCCATTACGAGCTGCTCGAGCCGTTGGGTCGCGGGGGCATGGGAGTCGTTCACAAGGCCAGGGACCTGAAGCTCGGCCGGGTCGCGGCGCTGAAGTTCCTATCCCCCGATCTCGTCGGCTCCGACGACGCGCGTTCCCGGTTCGTGCGCGAAGCCCGCTCGCTCTCGGCCCTGAGCCATCCTCACATCGCGACGGTCTACGAGGTCGACGAAGCCGACGGAACCCCGTTCCTCGCGATGGAGTATCTGTCGGGAGGAACGCTCCGCGAGCGCGTCGCGTCGGCGCGATCGTCGCAAACGCTTCTCGACACGGACAAGCTGCTCGACTGGGGCATCGACCTCGCGGAGGGTCTGTCGCACGCGCACGCGAGAGGGATCATCCACCGCGACGTCAAGAGCTCGAACGCGATGTTCGACGCGGAGGGGCGGGTCAAGCTCACCGATTTCGGGCTCGCGAAAGCCGTCATGGGCGCCGATGCGAACGCTTCGAACTCCGTCATCGGGACCGTGGAGTACATGTCCCCGGAGCAGCTGAGCGGCGCGCCGATCGACCAACGCTCCGATCTCTACTCGCTCGGGGTGGTCCTCTACGAGCTGGCCACGGGACAGCTTCCCTTTTCGGGGAGCTCTCCCGTCGAGCTGGTCAACAAGATCGTCAGCACCGACGCCCCGAAGATCTCCCGAGCACGTCCGGACGTCCCGCCTGCGTTCGAGGCGGTCGTGGACCGCCTCCTCTCGAAATCGGCGGGGAGCCGATATCAGAGCGCGCAAGAGGTGCTCCGCGATCTGCAACGAGTTCGAGGGGGTGTCGTCGACGCGGCGCTTCTGACCACGCGGACTCTGCCGGAGACGTCGCGACCGCGCGCGGTCTCGTGGGCGTGGATGGGAGGCGGGGTGGCGGTGGCGGTCGCCATCCTGGCTTACGCGATGTGGCCGGCCCCCGTCATCCTTCCCGAGAACAAGCATGTGCTCGTCCTGCCCCTGCGCAGCATCGGCGGCGACAGCAATCAGGAAGTCCTCTGCGACGGTCTGACCGAGACGCTGACCACCGCGCTCACGCAGTCGGGGCTGCTGTCGGTCGTCCCAGCGAGCGACGCCCGCAAGGTAGACACCGTCCAGCAGGCGCGCCGCGAGTACGGCGTCAACCTCGCGCTGTACGGATCGCTGCAGCGTCGTCAACAACAAGTTCGACTGAACATCAATCTCGTCGACGCCACCACCGAGCGGCAGCTGGGCGCCGAGACCGTCGACGGGCCGGCGGACCAGCCGCTCCAGCTCGAAGAGGGGATGCTCGACAAAGTTGCCGCCCTCATCGCAGTGGTGGTCCCGCGATCCGAAGCCGCGGGCGGCGCGGGAGGCGCATCGCCGGCGGCGGGCGCGTTCGACGCTTATCTCCGCGGCCGTGGGTTTCTGTATCGATACGACAAGGAAGGAAATCTCGATCGCGCGCTCCAGCAATTCGAGGACGCAACGCGCTCCGACCCGAGCTTCGCGCTCGCGTACGCAGGCCTCGCCGAGGCGCACCTCGGCGCCTACCGTCTGCGCCGCGACAAGGAGAGCCTCGACGCCGCGAAAGCAGCCGCCGAGCGTGCGCTCACGCTCAACCCCTCGCTCGCGACTGCGTACGCGATCGACGCGGCCGTTCTCGCCGCGTCGGGAAGGAGCGATGCGGCGATCGCCGAGTTCGAGCACGCCATCGACCTCGATCCTCGGGATGCGACCGCGTACCGCGAGTTCGGAACGGCTTACGCGACGATCGGGAAGCCGGAGCGAGCGGAGGAGATTCTCAAGAAGGGGATCCGCGCTCGGCCGGGCGACTGGCTCAGCTACTCCAATCTCGCGAAGTTCTACTACGGCCAACAGCGGTACTCCGACGCCGAGCGAATGTATCGCAAGGTCATCGAGCTCGTCCCGGACAACTACCTGGGGTACAGAAACCTGGGAGGGATGTTGATCGCGCTGGGCCGCAACGACGAGGCGGAGACGCTCCTTCTCAAGGCGCAATCGTTGAACCCGAAGGCCAAGACGGCGTCGAACCTGGGTACCCTTTACATGTTCGAACAGCGGTACCGCGATGCGGTGCCGATCCTGGAGAAGGCCGCCGAGCTCGCCCCTCGCGACGCTCCGAAGGAGTATCGGATTTGGGGAAACCTCGGCGACGCGTACTGGCTCGCCGGAGCGCCCGTCGAGAAATCAGCCGCGGCCTACCGGCATGCGATCGAGATCGCCGAGAAGCTCCGCACCGGCTCGCCCAACCCGGTCGACATCGACAGCGTGCTCGCGGAGTACTACGCGAAAATCGGCGAGCGCGACCGGGCCGTCGAGAGGATCGAATCGGCTCTGCAGTCTGCCCCCTCCAGCGCGTCCGTCCGCTACCAGGCGGGGTTGGTCTACGCGACGCTGAACAAGGACGACCGGGCACTTGAAGAACTGAAAGAGGCTCTCACTCGCGGATTCGCCGTCGATCAAATCAAGGGGGCGCCGGAGTTCAAGAAACTGCGAGACAACCCCGCGTTTGCCGGCATTCTGGCGTATGCTCGTACGAGCAAGTGACGCGGGAGGAGAAATCTTGGCGAACCACACGATCAACGTCACCATCATCGGCGGGCTGCCCACGTGTCCCGATCTGCACGTCATGAAAGGCGACACGGTCAATTGGACGTGCGCCGACGACTACGCGATTCAGTTCGCGAGCGGTAAGTCGCCGTTCACTCCGAAGATGACGTTCGTCAGCTGCGCCGGCGGGACACCGACGCCGTCGTACACGGTCAAGAAGCCGCCCAAGAACCACACGTTCAAGTACAGCGTCTTCGCCGACGTCGGCGGAGCCTCTCCGATCGTCGTGCAGGATCCGCAGATCATCATCGACGACACCGGTGGCGGCGGAGGAGGGCCGAGCAAGAAGAAATCCAAGCAGGGGAAGAAACGGACGGGCAAGAAGTCCAAGAAGAAATAATCCAGCGAGCAAACTCATGTCATCGTCCGGCGGGGGGCGGGCTGGCACCCCTGAGGACCTCGACGGCCGTCTCGTGATCCGGAGAACGCGGATCGGCGGCGATATGCCGCAGAAGCTCCATCCCGCGAGGCAAGCCCAAGACTCCCAGTCCCGACAGCGCGTCGGCTCTGTAGCTGCGCTCGAAGATGGAGCGCGCGCGACGGACATATTCGGGCCGGGAGATCGCGCGAACGGAGCCGACGGCGGCGCGGCTCAATCCGTGGAATCGGCCCCCGCCGAGCGCCGCGACGATCTCGCCGTATCGGAGCGCCGCCTCGGTGGCATCGTCGTCGATCGCGTCTCTCGCCGGTCCGTGCTCGTAAGCCCAGATGAGCGTGGCCTCCGCCCTCGGCCCTTCGCTCCGCAATTCCGTCTCGGCGCGATCTCCCTCTCCGGCGGCGCAATTCTGGTCGAGCCAGCGCATGGCAACGGGATCGGAGCTGGTTGAGCAGCCGAGCGCTGCCGCGATCGAAGCAGCCAGCGCCGCTTGCACGGCGACGTAGGGGAGTCTCAGTCGTCGGGCCACAGCACGGTCTCCGCCGGGGGGCAGGGCAAAGCCGTTTGGGACGGATTGCGACAGTCCCGCGGCGTTCGGTTGGGGAGGGAGGTGCTCGGCAGAATCGACGCCAGGCTCCCGTTGAGCCCTGATTGAACCGCGAAGTGGATCCGGAAGACCTGACCCTCCGTCAGGAATCTTCGGCTGGCGCTGTTCTTGACCATCACGTTCTTCTTTCCGCCGACGGCCGCGTACCACGACTCACCGTCGGTGTGCTCGAGCGAGAAGTCGTGTCCAAGCTCGTGCAAGATCGTTCCCCACAGCGCGTTCCGGCCGACGACCGACATGTCGTCGGATCCGCAGCTGTTGCCGTTTCGAACGCGGCCGTCGACGCTGCGGACCATGTAGACGTTGAGCGCGCCTTCCCTCTTGATGCTCCGCGTCGCATCGCCAAGCTTCTCGCACTTGTCGTTGTGGAAGCGGAGGAGAACGTCAGCCGCATCGCCGGTCAGGCCGGTCTGGTCGGAGATCCAATCGTCGCCGTCGGCCGGAACGAGCTCGATGCCGGTGCGCTCCGCCCTGAGCCTCTCGTCGGCCCAAATGAGGAAGCCCGCGAGGTCCGCCTTCTTCCAAGCGGGCACTCCGCTGCACGTGTCATCCGCACAGAGGATCCAGAACTTGATGGGGATCTTGTAGGACGCCGCGGGGTAATCGACCTGGATGTCGTCCGCGCCCTTGGTCCAACCGATGCTCGCGTTGAGAGCGGGCGGACGATCGATCGTAAACGAGACCAACTGGTTGGCGGCGCCGACATCCATGGAATCGAAGAGCACCGACGATTGGCCGACCTTCGTCAGCATCTCGTCCTTGCCGGTCGCGGGGTTCCTCCCCCACGCGATCACTCCGTCGTCTTGTCCGGACACCCCGTTGCCCAGCCGAACGGTGTCCAACGTCGATGTCCATCCGGCAGCAGCGATCCCAACTGAGAGGAAGAAAAACCAGCGACGGGTAATGGGTAGAACCCTCCAGCCTGATTCGATTCTCTCACGCTTTTTGCAGCACCCGCGAACGGTTGTAGACTTCTTCGCTAGTCGGGCGAAAGGAGTGCGTCATGGGAACGACGACACGCCCCGCATCTCCCATCGGACTCGAGAGCGCGGATCGCGCCGAAGGGCTGGATGCACGACTTCTTCGCGCTGTGGCATCCCGGGTCGCCCCGGCGCCTCTCAGGTTCGAGCTCGGCGAAGCCTCGATTCAGGTCGCGCCGGGGCCGCCGGTTGCCACCATCCGTTTCCAGGACCGCCGCACCTTGCTCGCGACGGCGATGGATCCGCCCAGCCGGTTCGGGGACGCCTATGCGGAAGGTCGCATCGACGTCGAGGGGGATCTCGTCGGCGCGCTGGCAGCGGTTTATCAGGCTCTCGAGTCGAAGGCCAAGTCCTCGCTCCTGGGGCGGTTGTCGACCTGGATTCCGCATTCGTCGAGCGACGACCACGACAACGTCCACCACCACTACGATCTCGGGAACGACTTCTACCGCCTCTGGCTCGACGAGCGGATGCTGTACACCTGCGCGTACTTCGAGACGCCCGAGCAGTCCCTCGAAGATGCGCAGGTCGCCAAGATGGACCACGTCTGCCGCAAGCTGGGTTTGCGACCCGGCGAAACCGTCGTCGAAGCGGGCTGCGGCTGGGGAGCGCTCGCGCTCCACATGGCGCGACACTATGGCGTGAACGTGCGCGCGTACAACCTCTCGAGCGAGCAGATCGCGTGGGCCCGCGGCCAGGCGGAGCGTGCGGGTCTGGCCGGACGCGTCGAATTCATACGAGAAGACTACCGGCGCATCGACGGCCGGTGCGACGCCTTCGTCTCCGTCGGCATGCTCGAGCACGTCGGCCGGGCCAACTACCGCGAGCTGGCTCGCGTGATCGAACGGACGCTCGATCGGCAACGCGGCCGCGGGCTCCTCCACTTCATCGGGCGCGATTGGGCGCAGCCGCTCGATCGATGGATCCGGCGGCGGATCTTTCCTGGCGCGTACGCGCCGACGCTCGAGCAGGCCTTCCGCGGCGTGCTGATCCCCGCGCGAATGACCGTGGTCGACGTGGAAAACCTGCGGGCCCACTACGAGGTGACGCTGCGCCACTGGCGCCAGCGGTACGAGCGTGCGGTCGCCGAGAATCGCGTCGGGTTCGACGAGCGGTTTCGGCGGACGTGGGAGCTCTATCTCGCCGGCTCCGAAGCGACCTTCCGCACCGGTTGGCTCCAGCTTTTCCAGGTCGTGTTCGCTCCGGCCGGGACGAGCGGGTCGCCTTGGACGCGGGAGGCGTTGTATCGCCAAGGCGACGGGCTCGCGTGGAACGCGCCGACGTCCTGATCGTCGGCGGGGGTCCGGCCGGATCGGCGTGCGCGACGACGCTCGCCGCCGCGGGGCGGGACGTCCTCGTCGTGGACGCCGCCGCGTTCCCCCGGGACAAGCCCTGCGCGGGCTGGATCACGCCCGAGGTTCTCGACGAGATTCCGTTCTCGATCGGAACGTACGCGAACGATCACGTGGCGCAGCCGATCTCGCGCTTTCGCATCGGCAGGATCGACGGCTCCGCGTCCGACGTCGAGTACGGCGCGACGGTCAGCTGGGGCGTTCGCCGCCGCGAGTTCGACGCCGAGCTGCTGCGTCGCTCCGGCGCGAGGACCCGCGAGGGAGAGCGGGTGAGGACCGTCGAGCGGGAGAACGGCGCATGGATCGTCAACCGCTCCTTCTCCGCTCCGGTGCTGGTCGGCGCCGGCGGGCACTTCTGTCCGGTCGCCCGGCACGTGCGAGGCGACATCGACGACGCGTCGGTCGTGGTCGCGCGCGAGATCGAGTTCCCTCTCTCCGACGTCGACGCGAACCGCTGCGCCGTCCTCGAGGATCGCCCCGAGCTGTATTTCTGCTCCGACCTCAAGGGGTACGGCTGGTGCTTTCGCAAGGAGGGGTATCTCAACGTCGGCCTCGGGCGGCTCGACAACAGGAGTCTGCCGGGACATCTCGCGACGTTCCTCGAGTTCCTACGCCGCGAGCAGAGGTTCGACCGGCTCGCGGATGCGGGATGGCGCGGCCATGCCTATCGGATCCGTGAGGGGCGTGCGCACCCCGCGAGCGGGGAGGGCGTTCTCCTCGTCGGCGATGCCGCGGGGCTGGCCGCCTCGGCGAGCGGGGAGGGCATTCTGCCGGCCCGCGTATCCGGAAGGCTGGCCGGGGAGGCGATTCTCGAAGGGCGGGTTGCGGCCTACGAGCGCCGGCTCGAGGAGCGGCTCGGACCGCGAGGCTCCGGCCGGCGCATTCCCGAGTGGATCGCCGGGATCGCCAGCGCCGCGTTGCTGAGGTTCCCCGGGTTCGCGCGCCGCGTCGTCCTCGACCGCTGGTTCCTCCATCGGTCGACCGGTTAGCGAGGGAAACGGGGCCTGTCCCCCGCTAGGCGCGCAGGAGGAGGACGGGGATCTCCACGATGTGACGAACGCGTGTCGCCGTGGAGCCGTAGATCAGGTCGCCGAGGAAGCGATGGCCGTGTGTGCTCATCGCGATCAGATCGGCGCCGGTCTCGCGCGCGAGCTTGACGATGCCGTCCGCGGGCTCGCCGACCAAGAGGACGATCTCGGCGGGAATGCCGCTGTCGACGAACCGGGACCGGACGCCCTCCAGGTAGGCACGGTCCTCGCGCATCTCTTCGGACTCTGCGAGGTTCAGCTGGTTGAGATTGCGTGCCACCCAACCGTCGGCGACGTGGACGAGCACCAGGCGGCTCCCCATCATGCGCGCCAGCGGCTCGATGTGGGCGAGAATCGCCTCATCGGTCCGGCTGTTCTCGAGCGCGACCAGGATCTTCTTGTACACGGTCACTTCCCCCGGTAGAAGAAGCGTACCCCGAGGGCGAACGCCGCGGCGAGACTCACGAGCAGCGACAGCCAGCCCGCGCCGAGCGCCTGATAGAGCAGGTAGAGATTGAGCGCGGCGATGAGCGTGCACATCGCGTAACCCACGATCTTGACCGGAAGGGGGTTGACGAACTCGCCCATGACCCGGCGGTCCGAGGTGAAGCTCATCAACGGAAAGATTGCGAACGAGAGCTGCATCGACAGCACGACTTGGGAGAATACCAGCAATCCGACGGTGTTCTTCCCTCCCGAGATGCCGATCAAGACGATCGCCGGGACGATGGCGAGAAGGCGCGTGATCAGACGGCGCAGCCAGGGGCGGACCCGGATCTTGAGGAACCCCTCCATCACGATCTGTCCGGCGAGCGTCCCCGTGATCGTCGACGATTGGCCGGAGGCGAGAAGTGCGACCGCGAACGCGGTCGAGGCGATCGGCGCACCCAGGAGAGGCGCCAGCATGCGGTGCGCCTCCTCGAGCTCGCCGACGTCGACGTGGCCCGCGGCATGGAAGACCGCAGCGGCGACGACCAGGATCGCGGCGTTGACGAAGAAAGCGGCCCCGAGCGCGATGATCGTGTCGGTCGTGTTGTAGCGGATCGCCAGGCGCTTCCCCTCGACCGTACGCTCGATGTCGCGGGTCTGGACGAGGGCGGTGTGCAGGTAGAGGTTGTGCGGCATCACGGTGGCGCCGAGGATGCCGAGCGCGATGTAGAACGCCTCGCGGTTCGGAACGGTCGGCACGAACAGCCCGGCCGCGAGCGGGCCCCAAGCCGGCTTCGACAGGAACACCTCGATCGCGAAACAGGCGGCCACGGTGCTGACCAGCGTGATGACGATCGCCTCGATCTTGCGGAACCCGAAGTGCATCGCCGCAAGGAGCATCAGGACGTCGAACCCGGTGATCACGACCCCCCAGACCAGCGGGATCCCGAACAAGAGGTTGAGCGCGACCGCGGAGCCGATCACCTCGGCCAGATCGCATGCGATGATCGCGATCTCGCACAGGAGCCAGAGCACGATGGACACCGGCTTCGCGTACTGGTCGCGGCATGCCTGCGCGAGGTCGCGCCCGGCGGCGATCCCGAGCCGCACGCAAAGCGTCTGCAGGAACATCGCCATCAGGTTCGAGAGGAGGATGACCCAGAGGAGCGCGTACCCGAACTTGGCTCCTCCTGCGAGATCGGTCGCCCAGTTTCCCGGGTCCATGTAGCCGACCGAGACCAGATACCCGGGACCCGCGAACGCGAGGAATCGGCGGACCCATCCTCCGACGCCGGTCACCCTCACCGTCCCATGGACTTCGGGGAGGGAGCGTCCTGCGGCTTCCCCGGAACGCGCCGCGGTCATATGGCCCGAAATATTTGCCATCTCAAAATTAATATCTCTATAATCAAAAATATCAAGGACGATTGTCAGTTCGCCTCAAGAAACCCGAAAAAAGCATACCGGGAGTGCCTCGCGATGAGTGGGGCGGAGAGGATCAGCTACGCTTGCAATTAATAAGAAAAGGGGCGGCCGAGCGGCCGCCCCTCCTTCGATCGATAGAACGATAGCTCTCTATCGGCAGGTCCTGTTGCCGGGCTTCCCCTTGCAGCTGTTCGAGCAGCATTGGTTGTTGCTCGAGCATGCCGAGCCGGAGGGCAGGCACCCTCCTCCTCCGCCCTCGACCAGCGTGCAGTTGTAAAGCGCATTGCGGCCGTTGATGTCGTCGGAGGTCTGGGTCTTGTCCTGGCAGTAGGAGACCGAGGCATACATCAACGCCGAGCTGTTGCTCGAATGCGCGAGGCCGATGATGTGGCCAACTTCATGGGCAACCACCGAGTCGAGGTAGATCTCGTTGCTGCAGCTCCCCTGCGCGGGGGTGGTGTAGTCGTACGCGAGGTTGAACGAGGTGTCCGAGTCGGTGATCTTGTCCACCGTGAGGCCGCCGCAGGTGCCAGTGGTCGACGTGGAGTAATACCCGGTCAGCGTCGCGGCGAGGCAGGTCCCCGTGCACAGGTTCAGCGGGTCGCCGAAGATCACGTCACTGATGCCGTCCCCTTGGCGATAGGCGACCGAGCTCGCGGAGCTGGTCGTGACGTTGACTCCCCCCGAGTTCCAGCTCTTCGCGGCGTTGACCGCGGCGGTGACCCCGTGGTCGGGATCGCCGCCCGTTACGGAGGCGACGCCACGATTGTCGATATTGACCTGATGCGGCGTGTCCGCGTTGAACCAACGGCGGGTCGGGCTCAGGAGCGCGTACCCGAAGACTGCGGTCGAGGCGATGCCGACGAGCGCGGCCGCGACAATCATGTGACGGTATTTATGACTCATCGCCGCTCCCCCTAGTTCCCGGCTTTCGCCAGCTGCTTCGCGAGTTCGTTCATGGGCATTCCGTCCGCCAGCCCGCCCTCGAGCACCAAGTTCCCCAGCCCGTCCTGATTGACCTTCGAGAGACCCTGCGCGTAACCGGCAACCATCGGCACGCCGTCGCGCCACCGCGCGATGAACGCGACGACGTTATCGCCCTTTTGAAACTCCGGTGCGCCCTCCATCACCGACGTGAAGTCGCCTACCGTACCGCCGGGGACGCGGACGACGATCTGATTCTCCGAAGAGCCGTGCAGGCGGCCCTTCACCTCGAGCGTCACGTAGGTAAAAATTGCCGATCCCTCCGCGTTCCACGCGCTTTGCACGTCGACGACGCGCGCATGAACTACGGATTCCGACATTTTTTTCAATGTCGGGATGTCGACCTTGAGAAAAGTCGATGCCGAGGCAATCGAAGCTCCCGCAAGGAGCATCGCCCCGAACGCCAACGCAGCTCTGCCTCTGCTTCTTGCCATCATGCCCTCCTCGGATACGGAACGAGTGTTCGACGGATTCCCCGACGCAGACCGCCCGCGTGATCATGCCTATACGCGGCGTCGTGGCGCGGGTCAAGACGATTCGCGAAGCGTCAAATCGACTCGTATCGCGAGACCACCGCGGTCACGTTGTCGGGCGCCCCCCGCGCGAGCGCCAGGTCGACGAGCGACCCGCACGCCGCGGGCGCGGAGGCCGCGCCGGCGAGAATGGCGGCGATCTCTCCGTCACCCACGACGTCGTAAAGCCCGTCGGAGCAGAGAAGAACGGTGTCGCCCGGCGCAAGCCGCACGCGATTGAGATCGACGTCGGTCAGCGGCACCCCCCCGCCGAGCACGTTCGTCAAGACGTTGCGCAACCGGTGGGTCGCGGCCTCCTCGCGCGTCATGACTCCCGCATCGACCATCTCCTGAACGCGCGTGTGGTCTCGCGTGAGCTGCTCGAGCTTCCCGTCGCGGCAGAGGTACGCGCGTGAGTCGCCGGCGTGAGCGAGGAAGAGATCGAGGCCGAGGCTGTACGCCAAGGTCATCGTCGTTCCCATGCCACGGAGATTCGGATCAGCGCGCGCGCGCTCGTCGAGGAGCGAATCGAGGCTCCGATATCGGTCGCCGACACGATCGAGGACCTTGCGCGCGCTGTGATCGTCGACCTTGAGCACCCAGTCCGAGGTATCGAAGAGGAGATGGAAGAAAACGACGATCGCGGTGCGGCTCGCCACCTCGCCGGCGGCGTGCCCTCCCATCCCGTCGGCGACGACGGAGACATAGCCCGCCTCTTCGAGGCTCTCCGGAAGCTCCCCCGCGGGGAGGCTCGTCGCCAGCGTCCTCGAGAACCGCCCGAGCTTCGCGAGGTAGAAGTGATCCTGATTGTCCTCCCGGACCTTGCCGCGGTCGGAGAGCCCCGCGCAGTCGACACGCACCTTGGTCGCGGGATGTTCGCTCCAGGTGGTCGTGCGGCCCAGCGCCGTCGCACGCAGCGGCGGAGGAAGGGTGTCGTCCATACTGGACATGGGCCGAGAGTACCACTCCTCAGGGGAGGAAACGCGATCGATGCTCCGCTGGGGGGATGGGGCAGGCGTCGTACCGCCCGAACAAGCGATAGCGCGTCCGCGCAATCAAGTCGTACGCCTTGTCGCGGAGCGGGCGTGGAACGATCCGCCCGATCGAGGCCGCGAGCGCCCAGATTCCGCCGACGTGATCGGCGATCGCGAGGGCAGCGGCCGATCGCACCGACGCCCGTCCGGCGCCGTCGAGCCAGATCATCGAATCGATCGCCGCCAGCTCGGGCCGCTCCGCGAGCAGCCGCGCGGCGGTGTCCCCCTGGAGTGATGCAAAGCGCACGCTGCCGCTCGCGTCGCGCCGGAGAACGAACTTCACCGCACCGTTGCAGAGGGCGCAGACACCGTCGTAGAGAAGCAGCGGCGAGCCGACCTGCGCGCTCACGAGCCGCTCGCCCTTGCGGTCCCGGCGTCGGCCCATCCGTAGGCGTCCAGGAATCGCTTCAATCGCGGGTCGTCGACGGAGAGGGGCGGGATCCAGTCGCCCAGGAGCGTTCGATCCCACCAACGGCCGGAGCCCGCGGGTGCGAACTTGTAGAGGTAGAGACGGGCGCGGATGCACCGGGGCGGACGGTCGGGGAAGGGGTTGCCGGCAAGGAGCGAAATCGTCCCGGGGTCGTTGTGGAGTAGCTTCCAGACGAAGCGGAGCGTCCACGGATAGTCGTTGGGGCTCGCCATCGCCGCGAACCAGATCTGCCAGTCGAGCCGGTAGTGGTAGGGCGTGATGACGCAGGGGCGCCTCGCCGGATCGCACGGCGCGCAGTTGAACGGGTACTCGCGCCAGACGGCGTTCGGATCGGAGGCGGCGCCGTCGGTTCCCTCGAACACGATCTCGCGCCGCTCGCGCCCGACCGTTCCGAAGGCCCCGTAGGTGTTGACGAGGTCGAGTGTGCCGAACGAGGTGTTCATGATCTGGTGCCCGGACAAGAGATTCGTGACGACCGGAACGGAGAGACACGCGATCAGCGTGCAGAGCGCCGCGGCCGTCGCGGCACGCGCCCACCGAAGCCCACGGATCTCGGCCGCGGCTGCTTCGGCGGCGCCGGACTCCGCGTTCGACGACCATCGCACGACGGCACGCGGCATGACGCGGCCCAGAAATGCGTCGTCGAAGCAGGCGAGCGCGGGGACGATCGTCAGCCAGTTCAGGAACGCGAGGTTGCCGCTGATGATCAGCGAGACTTGAAAAGCGACGAAGAACAGCCCTGCGATCCTCGTCGCTTGACGGCCGCAGAGCATCAGCCACGGCATGGCGAGCTCGGTGACGTGATTGAACGCGACGCCCACCTTCGCGAGCGCTCGGGGCTCGAAGTGAAGCAAGCGCGAGAACGGGTTGGGGTTCGGCTGCGTCTCGTAGTGGTAGAGCAGGCACGTGAGGTCGCGCCAGCACGAATCGCCGCGGATCTTGATCAGGCCGGCTCCGACCATGACCCGGAAGATCAGCCAACGGAACAATCCGATGACGATCGGCGCGGGCTGACGCGAGGGAAACGGCCGGATCGTGATGATCGGGCAGAGGAAGATGGCGAGGAAGCCGGTCTCCAGGAGCTGAATCTCCCAGCCATAGCCGTACCAGTCCTGTCCGACATGAACGAACGACATGTACAGGGCCCAGAGCACGGCCATGACGGCGGCATTCGTCACGCCGAGGAGAACCGCGAGAGAGAGCGCGGCACCGCACCAGGCGAGGGAGGCGATGAGCGCATCGGAATGCGCGAACCAGAACAGGCTCGGAAGCCGCGCGAATCCTGGCGACACGCCGCCCAGCCTCTCCGAAACTCTGGCCGTGAACTCGCCGATCGGCAGCAGGCCGTGCGATCCGAGGAGCGGCAGCCCCTGATTGATGAGGATCGCGAAGCCGACCAGGTAGACGAGCCCGAGGAGCCGCAGGATCAGGAAGCGCGCAAGGTGATAGCGACGATGAGGCTCCGCCGCCTCCGTGCCGGCACCGAGCCAGCCCCGCACACGCTCTTTCCACCGCGCCTTGGTGGCGTCATCCATCCATGCGTTCCGCGATGAATGGTAGCAAGAGGAGGGGCTGCCCCCGCTTTGAAAAGCGGAATGTCCCGGATTTCGCTACGCGCGAGGACGGAGCGCGTGGGATTCGACCCAGGAGCCGTAGAGGCGGCGGACGCGGAAGGGATCGACCTTCATCTCGAGCTCGCATTCGTTGGCGGGAGTGCCCGCCGCCGCGCGGTCCCAGACGTCGCTCGCGAACTGGCCGTCGCTCTCCTCTTCAGGGCGGACCGCGGGAACCCCCGCCGGCTCGTAGCGGACGCCGTCGGGCGCGAACGCCTTGAACTGCTGGTACTCGTCGTGCCGACGCGCCCCCTCGAGGATCAAGGCCATGGCTTCGATCGCGTTCTCCGACTTCGCCCCCGGGTCTTCGTTCGCCGCGCGGAAAGCGAACGTGCCGGGGAACGGCTTCTCCATGAAGGAATAGACGGCGTCCGGGCCGCTCAGGCGGCCCGCCTCGGAGCGCGTCACCTTTCCTCCGGAGAGGACGATCGACCCTTGCCGCGCTTGATACGCATCGAAGAGCACGAGCTCCCCGGAGGACTGCGAACCTGCCAGCGACTGGAGCAGGTTCGGCAGCGCGAAAAGCTCGAGATCGCCCGTCAGCGCCTCGGTGGTCTTCCTCGCCGCGGGCTCGAGCCTCGAAAGGATGTTCCTCGCCTGATCGCCCAGCGCGTGCTTCTTGAATTTCTCGGCGATCGCTTCGAGCGTCGCGCGCACCTCGACCGCCGGGGTTCCGGCCACCGCCTGCATGAGGCACGAGAGCTCGTCGTGCCCGCGCTTACCGACGAACCCCAGCACCTTCGACGGCGCCAGATCGCGGATTCCCTTGAGGATCACGGAGAGCTGCTCGGGATCGACCGTGAGGTCGAGCCGCGACAGGTGCTCAAACCGCGTCATTGCGGCGCCCAGCGCCGGTGAGCTGTTGTTCGCGTGGGTCGCGATCGCGCGAATCGCGCGCGGCGTGCCTTGACGTGCCAACGCGCCGCAGAGCCGGTCGGCCAGCTCCCAGCCGTCTTTGTCTCCGCCGCTAGCGATCAGCTCTGCCTCGAGGCCCTTGAGGCGATCGACCAGCGCCAGCTCCGCTGGCCGCTGGCGGAGTTGACCGAGCGCCCCCGCCGCCTCCTTCGCCGAGATCGGCGGCTGCCCGGCGGCGATCATCTCCGACAGCAGCTCGATCTCCTCCTCGATCCGCTCGTGCCCCGAGCGTGGGATTCGGCGGAGCAGGAAGGCGAGGTTTCTGCGGTAGAAACCTTCGGGATCCTGGTTCTCGCCCTCCATCAGCGAGGCGAGCCGCGCGACGACCGCATCGCGGCAGTTGGGTCCGTGACACTCGAGGAGCGTGAGGATCAGCTTCCTCTTCTCGCGGCGGATCTCGCCATCGAGATTCGTCAAGAGCATCTCGGGGCGGTAAGAGGGAAAGAACTCGAGCACCTTGCGCAGCAGCCCGTGCTTCGTCGGAACGTCGGCGAGCCGCCGCAGGAGATCCTCGGAGATCGCCGTCTCCGCTTGCGTCAGGACCTGCCCGACGATGTCCGCGTCCGGATGACGCTCGGCGATCAAGCGCTTGGCCACTTCCAAGATCGACACCGCCTGCGCGAGCCGCCCTTCGTTGAGCTGCTCGATGGCGGCATAGATCATCTCCCCCCACCGCTTGGCGCGCTCCTGCGCATCCGGGGCCAAGGCGACGATCTTGTCCATCGCCTTGAGCTGCCGGCCGGTCTTCGCGTCGATCGGCTTTCCATCGGCGCCGATCGTTCCCCAGCCCGGCATGCTCCAGCCGAGCGTTCGGAACACCTGCGCCATCGGGGTCGCCACGCCTTCCTGCTTCACACGCTCGAGGTGCCGCTTCAGGTCTTCGTTGGTCTTCGACTCCAGAGCCGCCGTGGAGAGAACTTGCGCCAGCAACTCGGCCTCGGGTCCCTGCTTCTCCGTCTTCGTGTTGGGCTTGTGAAGCTTCGCCAAGCCGCCGAGCAAGACGGAGAGTGCGCGCGCGCCTTTGTCGATCTCCTGAGGATCCGGCTTCGCCCCGGCCGGCGTCGCCCCGCCGGTTTTCGCTTGCGGAGCCGCCGCCGGAGCACCCGCCGCGGGAACTCCGCCGGTGACCCGCCCGTCGCTATGCAGGAACTCGGCGCGTGCCGCGAGGACCGTCTCCGACTCCCCGAGGTGGCTCAGGCGGATGCGGAGATCGTCCCGCTCCTGTTCGGGGCAAACCCCGAGCAGCAAGCGGCTGATGTCATGGATCGCCCGCATCATGGTCGCGCGCTTGACGAGCTCGAGCTCCGAGAGCAACGAAAGCTTCTTCAGCGCGTGATAAACGAGGTCCGAGGTCGTGACGCCCTCCGACGGACGCCGATGCTGGGAGTTGATCCACTGAGCGATGATCTTCGCCGTGATCTCAGCCGGATGAGGAACGAGCGTCTCGAAGTACTCGACCGCCATCAAGGGAGCGATCTCGTCAGAGAGATAGCGCTGCAGCTCTGAGGCCGCTTGACGGACGTCCGGCTCTTGGTCTGTCCCCTGCATGTAGACAACTCCGCCCAGAATCTGTGGCACAGACAGGCGAGGGTCAAGAAAATCACGGGGGCATCAGTTTAATTATTTAAATTATATCCCTATCATCATGTATAGAGAACGCTCCTGCCCAGCGCGATCGCACGCTTCAAAAGAATCTCCGGGCTTCTCCCGCATAATTCGGTCATGTCGAGAACGGCGCGCACGGTTTCCGCTCTGGCTGCGATGGCAGTCGCAGCCGCCCTTTGCGCCTGCAACGCTCCCTCGTCGATCGAGGGGGGCGCCGCGGGTTCGAAAACGATCGGCGTCACGCTCCTGACTCGCGCCCACCTTTTCTATCGGGACCTCGAGCAAGGGCTTCAGGACGAGGCCGCGACGACGGGTTACCGGCTCGCCATCGCCTCCGCCGACTTCGATCTCGGAAAGCAGGCGGCGCAGATCGAGGATTTCGTCGCCAGGAAGGTGGATGCGATCGTCGTGTGCCCCGTGGACTCCAAGGGTGTCGGCCCGGCCATTCGCAAAGCGAACGCTGCGGGGATCCCGGTGTTCACCGCGGACATCGCCGCGGAGGAAGGGGAGGTCGCGTGCCACGTCGCCTCCGACAACGTAGCCGGAGGCAAGCTCGCGGGTACTTTCCTCGCGAAGACTCTCGGGGGCAAAGGCGAGGTGGCGATTGTCGGACAGCCCGCGATCACGTCCGTGCTCGATCGTGTCGCCGGCTTCAAGCAGGCGATCGCGCAGTTCCCGGAGATGAAGCTCGTCGCCGAGGTCAACGGTATGGGAGTCCGCGACCGCTCTCTCGAAGCGGCTTCCGACGTGATGCAGGCGCACCCTCGTCTCGCCGGGCTGTTCGGAATCAACGACGACTCGGCGCTGGGCGCTCTCGACGCCGCGCGCCAGCTCAGCCGCCCCTCGCTGGTCATCGTCGGGTACGACGCGACCCCGCCGGCGCTCGACGCGATCCGAAAGGGGACGCAGCTCAAGGCCGACGTCGTCCAGTACCCGAAGAAGATCGGGTCGGCCACGATCCAACGCATCCGCGATCACTTCGAGGGGAAGCCTGGTCCGAAGATCGTTCCGGTCGAGGTGGGACTCCTCGACAAATGACCGCCGCTCCCGTTCTCGACATGCGGGGGATCGTCAAGCGATTCGGCCGCGTGGCGGCGGTGGACCGCGCCGCGCTGTCGCTCGGGGCCGGTGAGATCCACGCCCTCGTCGGCGAGAACGGGGCCGGGAAATCGACGCTGATCAGGATTCTGGCGGGCGCCATCCCGCGCGACGCCGGGGCGATCCTCGTCGACGGACGGGCGGTCTCCCTGCTCTCTCCGGTCGAGGCCATCGCGCTCGGGATCGGGATGATCCCGCAGGACCTCCAGCTCGTTCCCGACATGACGGTGGCCGAGAACATCGTGTTGGGCGCGGAGCCGACTCGCGGACGCACGCCTTTCGTCGATCGGCGCGCGATGGAGCGGCGCGCGTCGGAAGCGATTCGCCAGCTCGGCGAGGCGTTCGACCTCTCGATCCCGGTCGCACGGCTTTCCGTCGCGCGGCGCCAGATCGTCGAAATCGCGAGGGCGATCTCGCGCAAGGTGAGGATCCTCGCGCTCGACGAGCCGACGGCGTCGCTGTCGCCGCCGGAGGTCGGGCGATTGTTCGCGCTGATTCGCCGGCTCGCCTCCCAAGGGGTCGCCGTTCTCTATGTCTCCCACCGCTTGGACGAGATCTTCGAGATCGCCGACCGCGTGACGATCATGCGGGACGGAGCGGTGATCGCGACCGAGCCGGTCGCCGCCCTCGATCGCAAGACGTTGATCCGCCACATGGTCGGACGGGAGCTCGAGGACAACCCGGCCCCGGCGGCCGTCGTCGGCGAGGAGATTCTGAGGCTCGAGGGTCTCTGCGGGGGGCGGCTGCGGGGCATCGACCTCACGGTGCGTTGCGGAGAGATTCTGGGATTGGCCGGACTCGTCGGGGCGGGACGCACGGAGCTCGCGCGTCTCGTCTTCGGCGCCGATCCACGAACCGGGGGCCGCGTCGTGCTGTTCGGTCGGGTCGTCCACCCGCGATCGCCGCGCGAGGCGATCGACCTCGGCCTCGGGCTCCTCCCGGAGGACCGCGACCGCCTGGGGTTGGTCTCGCAAATGAACGTCCGGGAGAACGTCACGCTCGCGGGGTTGCGCGCCCTCTCCCGCGGACCGTTCGTCGTGCGGCGGCGCGAGCGGGACGCCGTCCAGAGCCACGTCGAGAGGCTTCGCATCAAGGCTCCGTCGGGCGAAGTCTCGGTGTCCCAGCTCTCCGGCGGGAACCGGCAGAAAATCGTGCTCGCCCGCTGGCTCCAAGTCGGCGCCCGGCTGTTGATCTTCGACGAGCCGACGGCGGGAGTCGACGTCGGCGCGCGCGCCGAGATTCACGGCTTGATCCGTGGGATGGCGTCCGCGGGGACGGGCGTCATCGTCGTTTCCTCCGACCTCGACGAGTTGCTCGAGGTGTGCGATCGAATCGCCGTCATGCGCGAGGGGCGCATCGCGGGCGAGCTCGTCCGGGCGGCTGCGACGCGGGCCGGGATCATGACGCTCGCGACCGGAGGGGCACACGAGGCCACGGAGTGAGGAAGTTCGCGGAGCTGGGCTTGGCGACCGCGCTCGCCTTCGAGTGCCTGGTCTTCGCGGCGCTCGCGCCACACTTCTTCTCCACGGACAACCTCTTGAATGTCTCGCTCCAGGCTTCGATCACCGCGATCATCGCGGCGGGGATGACGTTCGTGATCCTCACCGCGGGGATCGACCTGTCGGTCGGCTCGGTCGTCGCGCTCGCGGGAATCGTGGCGACCGGGACCCTCAAGATCGGGCTCCCCGCGGCGGTCGCCCTTCCGGCGGCGGGGCTCGCGGCCCTCGCATTCGGCGCCGCGTCCGGAGCGATCGCCGGTGCCCTGGTCGCGCGCTACGCGGTGGCTCCGTTCATCGCGACTCTGGCGCTGATGACCGTGTGGCGAGGGGTCGCGTTCGTCGCGACGGAGGGGCGTCCCGTCTGGGATCTTCCGGCCTCGTTCGGCTGGCTCGGCAGCGCCCGCACGCTCGGAATCCCCTTCCCGACGCTGGTGATGGCCGGAGTTTACGCCGCCTCGCACGTCACCCTCGTCTCGACGCGCTTCGGCCGCCACGTCGTGGCCGTCGGCGGCAACCTCGAGGCGGCGCGCCTGGCCGGGATCAGGACGCGCCGGATCGTCGCTTCGGTCTACGTGCTGTGCGGGATGCTCGCGGCAGCGAGCGGCGTGCTCCTCGCCTCCCGCATGAACTCGGGTCAGCCCAACGCCGGTTTGATGTACGAGCTGGACGTGATCGCGGCGGTCGTCGTCGGCGGGACGAGCCTTTCCGGCGGCCGCGGCTCGATCGTGGGAACGTTCCTCGGGGCGATGCTGATCGCGGTCTTGAGGAACGGGCTCAACCTGCTCGATGTGAATTCGTACGTCCAGCAGGTGGTCGTCGGGCTCGTCATCTTGCTCGCGGTGCTGCTCGACCCACTGCGAACGAGCTGAGGGAGTGCCGATGAAAACCTCGTACGCTTTGGCCGCGCTCTTGACCGCATCCGCCGCCCTGGCCGAGTCCGACGTCGACCGCGTCGCGACGAAGCTCGCCACGCTGACCGAGCTGTCCTTCGACGGCTGGAAGGCGAGCCCGGACATCGCGAAGGGGCACCTCGAAGGCGACGGGCCCGCCCGCCCGGAGTTCGACGACGCGGCGTGGGAGAGCCTGAAGATCGGCGAGCGCAACAGCGCCGATTCCTGCTGGCTGCGAAGGACGATCGTCCTGCCGGCGACCTACCTGGGCCGGCCGATCTCGGGCGCGGCGCGGTTGAAGCTGACCGTCGACGACGCGGGTTACCTCTGGGTGAACGGCGAGAGCAAGGGCTACTTCCCTTGGGACGGCGATTTCGAGCTGACGAAGGACGCAAGGGCCGGTCAGAAGTTCTCGATCGCGATCAAGGCGATCAACACGGGCGGCCCCCTGCGCCTGCTTCGCGCGCAGGTCGAGCTGGCGTCCCCCCCCGACGGGGGCGGCGATCTCAAACAGCGCGTCCAGGATCTGGCGCTCTCGCTTCGCGTCGGGCAAAAGCTCCTGAGCTTCGATACCTACCAGACGAGCGCGCGAAACAAGTTCGACCCCGGGATCGACCGCTCGCCGATGGCGCGAAGCGGGAAGGAGCAGCTGAACCGAGAGCTTCAAGCCGCGGCGGCGGGCCTGGACACGACGGCGCTCGAGCGCGGGTACGTCGAGACGTTCGAGAGATCGATGCAAGAGGTTCGCAGGAAGCTCGGCCCGATCGCTACGTTCGCCAAGCGGTTCACCCTCGTTCTGGACGCCAACGCGCACATCGACGCGGCTTGGCTCTGGCGCGAGCGCGAGACGGTCGAGGTCTGCCGCAACACGTTTTCCTCCGTCATGAACATGTTCGACGCCCGGCAGGACTTCACCTACACGCAGAGCAGCGCCGCGTACTACTCGTGGATGGAGCGCACCGACCCGGCGCTCTTCGAAAAGATTCGCGCGCGCGCGAAGGAGGGGCGCTGGGAGGTGATCGGCGGCATGTGGGTCGAGCCGGATTGCAACCTCCCCTCCGGCGATTCGTGGGCCCGGCATCTGCTGTACTCGAAGCGGTACTTCCGCGCGAAGCTGGGGGTCGACGTCACGACGGGCTGGAACCCGGACTCGTTCGGCTACAACGCGAACATCCCGCAGATCTACAGGAGCGCAGGGATCGACGCGTTCATCACGCAGAAGATCGGCTGGAACGAATCCAACGTCTTTCCCCACCGGGTCTTCATCTGGGAGGCTCCCGATCGCTCACGGGTCCTGACGTACTTCCCGTTCGACTACGTGAACGAGCTGGACGACCCTTACCGCCTCGTCGACTGGCTGCGGCAATTCGAGGCCGGGAGCGGTTTTCCGAAGATGCTCGTGCTCTTCGGCGTCGGCGATCACGGCGGCGGGCCGTCGCTCGAGATGCTGAAGCGCGCGGATCGTCTTGCCGGCCTCGACGTCTACCCGCGCATCGAGTACGGCACGGTCGGGCAGTACCTCGCGTGGCTGCGCACGCAGGATCTGTCGCAGCTTCCCGTGTGGAAGGACGAGCTCTACCTCGAGTACCACCAAGGGACGTACACCACGCAGGCACGGATGAAGGAGCAAAACCGCAGGAGCGAGGTCCTGCTGACGAACGCGGAGAAGATGGGAACGCTGGCGACGCTCGCCGGCAACCGCTACGACGGCGGGGCGATGGAAGAGGCCTGGCGGAACGTGTTGTTCAACCAGTTCCACGACCTGTTGCCCGGCTCGGGGATCCGCGAGAACTACCTCGACGCCGCCGAGAAGTACCGCGCGGCCCAAGAGATCGGACATCACGAGCTCGACCGCGCGCTCGCGACGATCGCGGCGACGATCGACACGTCGAAGGCGACGGGAACGCCGGTCGTCGTCTTCAACCCCCTGGCGTGGGAGCGCACCGACGCGGTCCGGGTCAGGCTTCCCGGAGAGGGCGGGGGGGACTGGTCCGTGGCCGATGCGACCGGCCACGAGATTCCATCGCAGACCCTCGAGGGCGGCCGATACGCGCGGGACATCCTGTTTGTCGCGACCGTCCCGTCGCTCGGATACGCGACCTACCAATTGCGCCCGCAGAAGGCGTCGCCGACGCACCCGCCTCTCGTGGTGTCACCGAACGGGATCGAGAACCGGCTCTTCAAGATCGGCGTCGACGGAACGACGGGCTGGGTCATGAGCATCGTCGACAAGCGTTCGGGACGCGAGATCCTGAAGGGCCCCGGAAACCAGCTCCAGTTACTCGAGGACAAGCCCGCCCAGTGGGACGCCTGGAACGTCGGCCTGACCGGCGTCGAGTATCCGTCGTCGTTCCGCGGTGTCGAGATCGTCGAGACAGGCCCGGTGCGCGCGGTGCTGCGACTCAAGCGCGACTACCTGAAGCCGGGCGTGAAGAAGGATTTTCCGACGGAGAGCTTCCCGTCATCCTTCTTCACTCAGGACGTCGCGCTCTACGACGGCCTGGACCGTGTCGAATTCACGGCCGACGTCGACTGGTGGGAGGAGCACACGATGCTCAAGGTCGCCTTTCCGGTCGCGGTCGACGCGCCGAAGGCGACCTACGAGATTCCCTTTGGCTCGATCGAGCGCGCCACGACGGCGAACGACAGCTGGGAAAAGGCGAAGGTCGAAGTGGCCGCCCACCGCTGGGCCGATCTGTCGCAGCGCGACTACGGCGTAAGTCTCCTGAACCGGGCGAAGTACGGCCACGACATCAAGGGGAGCACGATGCGTCTGTCGCTTCTCCGCTCTCCGAACTGGCCCGATCCTACCGCCGATCGCGGCAAGCACACCATCGAGTACGCCCTCTACCCGCACCCCGGCGGCTGGCGCGAGGCTCTCACGGCGAGGCACGGGGCCGAGTACAACGCGCCGCTCCTGCCGTTCGTCACCGATAAGCACGGCGGCCGGCGTCCGACGGAGGATTCCTTCGTCAGGCTCACGCCGGAAGCGTTCATGCTGACGACGATCAAGAAAGCCGAAGATTCGTCCGCCTGGATCGTTCAGTGGTACGACACGAAGGGAGAAGACGGAATCGCGAACGTCACGCTGCCCTTCACGCCCAAGAAGGCGACGATCACGAGCTTCCTCGAAGAAGACGGCACGCCGATCGCCGTCTCCGGCAACGTGCTCCGCGTTCCCACGCGGGCCCATGGGATCGTTACCTTGAAAGTGGAGCCGTAATGTCGGCGGCGCAGGTGAATTCCGATCGCGCCAGCACGCGCCCCTGGCTGTCCCGCGCCTCGACCGCCCACGCTCCCGAGTGGAGCAGCGTCTTGTTGCTGTTGGTGCGGTAATCCGGCCCGCCGACCCGCATCGTGATCGTCTGCTGCGTGCGGCCCTCGTAAATCCAAACGTGCCGCACGACGTCGCCTCGCCGGCCTCCCGTCACGCGCGTGGCGAACCAGACGCGAGCTCCCTGCGGGAACCTGTTGCCTTCGCCGTCGAGCTTGAGATCGATGACGCGCCGCCCGACGCCGTACTCGGTCACCGCCAGCGAGCCGGGGGTCTCGCCCCCCAACGACGGTTTGTCGGAGCGAGGGGTCGGCGAGGGGCTCGGAGTCGGGCGAGGCGTTGGCGTCAGAGTGGGTGGCGACGTGGGCGCCGGCGTCGGTGCCGGGGTCTGCGTCGGAATCGGTGTCGAGCTCGGCGCGGAAGTCGGTGCCGGACTCGGAAGCGAGCTGGGTGTCGGTCTCGGCGTCGGAGCCGGCCTCAGGAACGGAGCGGGAGCATGGGTCGCCGGCTTCGACGATGTCACGCGCCCTCCGGACGTCCACGTGTAAATCATCGCGGCGGCGGCGACCATGCCAAAGATGATGATCAGGATGATCGCGCGGTTCGTCGGTGGCGCAGGCGGGCGGGGAGGAGCGGCACGAGGGGGCTCCACGGGCGTCGGGACGCCGCGCGCTTCATCCGTGGCGGACGCGCCCCAGCGTGGCAGTTCCTCGTCGGCCGGGGGAGGCTCCGGCACGTCCACGACCTCCGGCTCCGGTTTCGCGCGCTCCTTGAGCTTGGCCTCCCGCCACTGCGCGATCGCGGCCTCGACGCGCCGCGGCTGAACCGGTCCTGTCGGAGGAGGCTCGGCCTTGCCCGCGGGATCGAGACGCATCTCGCGGTCGTAGTCTTCGATCCACGGCTGCGGGTCGAATTCGAGGACCTCGGCGTAGGCCCGGATGTAGAGCTTTCCGAACGCCCGGCCCGGCAGCTCGTGGATCGCATCGGCCTCGAGGAATTCCAGATAGCTCTTGCCGATGCCCGTCGCGTCCGACATCTCGTCGAGGGTCACGTTCTTGGATTCACGCTCGCGCTTGAGCCGCTCGCCGAAGGTGGGCATCGAAGGCAGCTTAATTCGGATGCGCACGCGGCTTCAAGATTTCTATCGACATCCGAGGTGATCAAGATAGGCTGAATTTCGTGCTGCTCAACCAGTCCGAGAGGCCGACCGGCCGCCACTTCACGATCCTCGCGCTCTCGTGGGCAGGATGGCTGTTCGACTTCTACGATCTCGTCCTGTTCTCGTTCCTGCTCGTTCCGATCAAGGCCGCCCTCGGCCTGTCGGATGCGGAGCTCTCGCTGCTCTTGGGGGCAAGCCTCGGCGCGACCGCCGTCGGCGGGGTCGTCTTCGGCTGGATGGCCGACCGCATCGGGCGCAAACCGGTTCTCTCGATCACCATCGTGACCTACTCGATTGGCACGCTCCTGTGCGGACTGGCACCGGGTTTCGCCGCGCTCCTCCTCTTCCGTGTCGTCACGGGGTTGGGGGTCGGTGGAGAGTGGGCGACCGGCCAGACGCTCGTCGGCGAGACGTTCCCCGCCAAGCTCCGGGCCCGGTTCGCGGCGGTGATGCAGACCGGAGCGCCGATCGGCATCGGTCTCGCCGCCATCATCGGCGGTTTCGTCGAGCCTCTCCTCTCGGCAGGCTTCGGCCCGAGCCTCGGATGGCGGGTGTGCTTCGTTGCGTCGGCGGCGCCCGCGATGCTGGTCGTGGCCATTCGCCGGCTCATGCCCGAATCCGACATCTGGGTCGAGTCGCGCCGCCAAGGGTCCAGCTCTCGAGCGAAGCACCCGTTCCTCGACGCGCTCCTCGCGGACAACGTGTTGCGGCGCCGCTTCATCCTCGGCTTGGTGCTCGCCATCACCGACATGTCGGCCTACTGGTTCACCTACCTGTGGATGCCGAAGTACCTGTACGACAACCTGGGATTCTCGATGGCGCGCTCCGGCGCGTGGATCCTCGTAGCGCAGGCCGGCGGACTGCTGGGCTATCTCTCGTTCGGATGGATCGCCGACTCGAAGGGTAGGCGGCTCGCCTACATGCTGTACTCGTTCGTGTGGGCCGCCGGCCTGCTCTCGATCACCTGGTTTTGGAGCGAGCTTGCGGCCACACCGGCCGTCGCGCTCATCTGCATGTTCCTCATCGGCGTCGGCACCGGAAACTTCTCCGGCTACGGACCGATCTTCGCCGAGCTGTTCCCCACCGCGATCCGCAACACCGCGATGGGCACCGCCTACAATCTCGCTCGCGGCATCCAGTTCGTCACGCCACTCGTGATCACCTGGGTCGCCGCGACGACGAGCGCCGGCGCCGTGAAGGGTCTCGGCCGCGGCATCTCGATCGGAGCCTTGTTCGCGGTGGCGACGGGGTTGTGGGTTTGGACGCTGCCGGAGACGAAGGGGACGAGGATCTTGCCGACGGGGATGGTGTCCGAAGGCGCCGAGACCTAGGCGCGTCCGCACCCTGGTAGGATTTGCCGCGAAGCGGGGGACCTCCGGTGCGATTCTCGCGGCAGAGCGTCGGTCTGTGCGTCCTGGTCTGGCTCGCGGCGTCGACGGCCGGTCTGGCGGCCGATATCGACGTCACCTCCGCGATGCGCTGGCGCCTCGTCGGTCCCTTCCGCGGCGGGCGGGCGAACGCGGCCACGGGAGTCCCCGGTCAGCCGAATCGGTTCTATTTCGGCGCGGTCGGCGGGGGAGTCTGGCGCACCGACAACGCGGGGCGCACGTGGGAGCCGATCTTCGACGATCAGCCGATCGCGTCGATCGGCGCGATCGCGGTGGCGCCGTCGGATCCCAACGTCATCTACGTCGGGTCGGGCGAGGCCGACATGCGCTCGGACATCTCGTACGGCAACGGTATGTACAAGTCGGTGGACGCGGGCACGACGTGGGCGCGCATCGGCCTCGCCGACACGCGCCAGATCGGGAGGATCCTCGTCGACCCGCACGACCCGAATCTCGTGTACGTCGCGGCGCTCGGGCATGCCTATGGGCCGAACAAAGAGCGGGGCGTGTTTCGATCGAAGGACGGTGGGAAGACGTGGGCGTCGGTTCTGTTCAAGAACGACGACACCGGTGCGATCGATCTCGCGCTCGATCCCTCGAACGGCAGGATCATCCTCGCGGCGCTATGGCAGACGCGGCGGCCGCCGTGGAACGTGTATGCGCCGTCGTACGGGCCGGGGAGCGGGCTCTATCGATCGGAAGACGGCGGAGACACCTGGAAACGGGTGACCGACGGGATTCCGCCGGAGAAGCTCGGGAGGATCCGCGTTGCGTTCGCGCCGTCGATGTCGTCGCGCGCGTACGCCATCGTCGATGCAAAAGAAGGCGGGCTCTTCGTCTCGAACGATCGCGGCGTCAGCTGGAGGCGCGCGAGCTCCGACCGGCGCATCTGGGAACGGGGCTGGTACTTCGGCGGCGTGACGGTCGATCCCAAGGATGCGGACGTCGTGTACGCGTGCGACACGGCGCTCTACCGGTCGGGCGACGGAGGGAAGACCTTTCTGCCGTTCAAGGGCGCGCCGGGCGGTGACGACTACCACCGGCTCTGGATCGATCCGGACGACTCTCGGCGCATGATCGTCGCGTCCGACCAAGGGACGGTCGTGACCGTGGACGGCGGAAAGACCTGGAGCTCTTGGTACAACCAGCCGACGGGGCAGTTCTACCACGTCGTGACGGACGACCGGACTCCTTACTGGATCTACGGCGCGCAGCAGGACAGCGGAGCGGCAGCGACCCCTTCGCGCACGGACTACCGCTCGATCACGCAGCGCGACTGGAAAGAGGTGTCGATCGGCGGCGAGAACGGATACATCGTTCCCGATCCGAAAGATCCCAGCATCGTGTGGGGCGGCGACGTCGGGCGGTTCGACTGGGGCACCTTTCAAGAGGCCGACGTCGATCCGACGATCGCATATCCGGGCGAATACAGGGGAGAGTGGACGCTGCCGCTTTCGATCTCGCCGCGCGATCGGAAGACGATCTACTTCTCGCGGCAATTCCTGTTCAAGAGCGTCGACAGCGGACAACATTGGGAGAAGGCGAGTGCCGATCTCACGCGCGAGAATCCGGCCGTGCCCGCAACGCTCGATCCGGCGACGGCGGAGGATTCCGACGTCAAGGGACCGCGGCGGGGGGTGATCTACGCGATCGCGCCTTCGCCGCTGGCGGACGGCAGGATCTGGCTCGGCACCGACGACGGCTTGATCTGGCTGACGCGCGACGACGGGAAGACGTGGAAGAACGTCACGCCGGACTCGCTCGACGCGTGGTCGAAAGTGGGCGTGATCGAGGCCTCGCACGTCGATTCCGAGACGGCCTACGCAGCGATCGACCGTCATCGGATCGACGATCCGACGCCGATCATCCTGCGAACCAAGGACGGCGGAAAGACGTGGACGAAGATCGCGCGCGGCATCCCCGACGGGAGCTTCGTCAACGTCGTGCGCGAAGACGTCGTGCGGCGCGGCCTGCTCTACGCCGGCACGGAGACCGGAGTGTTCGTCTCGTTCGACGACGGCGACGCCTGGCGGTCGCTTCAACTGAATCTGCCCAACTGCTCGATTCGCGACATCGACGTGAAGCACGGCGATCTCGTCGTCGGCACTCACGGCCGGTCTTTCTGGGTGCTCGACGACTTGTCGCCGCTCCGTCAGTTCGAGGCGATCGGCGCGGCATCCGAACTCGCGCTCGTCGCGCCGCGCGCGGCGTTGCGGTTGAGCCCCGCGCCGTTCCAGGGATCACCCGAGCCGAAGGACGAGCCGATGGGGGACAACCCCTCGGGAGGCGCGGTCATCGACTATGCCGTCAAGACGGCCGCAGCGGGGCCGTTGACGATCGAGATCGTCGATGCCAAAGGCGTCCTCGTTCGCCGTTTTGCGAGCGACGACCCGAAGCCCCAGCCCGACCTGCAGCGCATCCAGGTCGCGGCCGACTGGCTGCCGGTTCCGCAGCCGCCCTCAGCCGTTGCGGGGATGCATCGCTTCGTCTGGGATCTTCACGACGCCCTCCCGAAAGAGCTCGTGCGACCGAGCGGGTCGTACCGGGCGGAGTCGGGGCCGTGGGCGCCGCCCGGCCGCTACACCGTGCGGCTGACTCTCGGCGGGAAGAGCGTCACCCAGCCCATCGATGTCGTGAAGGACCCGCGCCTCCCGTCGTCTATCACCGACGCGGATCTCGTTCGACAGCACGCGCTATCGCTCGATGTTCAGGCGGAGCGGCTGCGCGTGGCCGCGGCGCAGCGTCAGGCGGCGGCGCTTCGTAAGCAGATCGCTGCCGTGAAGGCGAAAGGGGCGGGGAGCGCGGCGTCCGCGCTCGACGGTCTCTCCAAAGCGATCGACGCTGCGGCCGGCCCTCCACCGGCGAGCCCGGCCGAGGAGTTCTTCGACACCGGGGATGCGGCGCCGACGAGCTTGAGGCGGCTGTCGTCTTCGCTCTCGTCGCTCTTCCGCTCGATCGAGAGCGCCGATCGCGCGCCGTCACCGGATGCGGTCACGGGGCTGACCGAGCGCCGCAAGCTCGTCGCCACGGGCCTGTCGAACTGGCAGCATGTCTTGGACACCGAGGTCGTCGAGGCCAACAAGCTTCTCGAGTCCGCCGGCCTTGCGCCTCTGAAACTGGAATAGGGGAGTGTCCCCTTTTTGGAATAGGGGAGTGTCCCCTTTTCCTATCTCTGGAACGCGTATGAGAGCTTGAGAAAGAAGGAGCGGCTGGCTTGTTCGAGATCCGCGGTCACCGGGGACCAGTCGGATTCCTGCCCGTAACCGAAGTAGATGACCGACTGCCAGTTGAGTTTGAATGCGTAGAGGGCGGACGCCGTGATCACTTCGCTCTTCGCGGAGTCGGCCGGCACGAGCCCATGGTAAAGCGCTGGGTCTTGACGATCGGCCGTACGTTGCCCGATGAGCCTGAGGAAATTGCGACGATCAAACGTGTACGTCGCCTTGATGCGCTCCACCTTCGCAGTGAACAGCCGCGACTCCGTGCCGCCGTCCTCTACGTCGAGCCAGCGGCGGCTGGCGAGCAGGTCGATTTGCATGTGGTCGGTCGGGCGCACCGTTGCGTTGAAGTTGACCTGGCCACCGTGCCCGGGACGCGCCAAGACGAAATCGACGTCGCGGCCGTAGTAGCCGTCGATGCTGATCCTCGTCAGCCATGACCACGGGCTTGCCTGGAGTGTGGTGAGGAATCGGCGCCGCGGGAGCACCGTGCTCACGCCGGGGTTCAACGAATCGAACGCGCGCACCTCCTCGATGACCGCCCAGAACCGCAGGAACGAGTTCGCCTTCCCGTCGATCCCCGTGCCCGGGGAGATGAACTTGCTGATCAGGTTGCCATGCCGGTCCGCCGAGTAGTCGGCCGAGAGAAAGATGCGCTGGCGGGAGATGAATCCCTCCGTCGGCCAGCGGGAGTAGCCCCCCTCGACGTACTGCTCCCGGAACCCCACCTGCGGCACGAAGCCGACGTCGGCGCGGAAGTTGTCGCCGTAGTCTCGGTAGTTCCCGAAGAAGTCCCAGTGCTTGTCGTTGTGCTGGTACCAGAATTCCGCGGCGTGGGATTGCGTTCTCTGGCAGGGCTCCGTAGGCGAGCAAAAGATATCCGGATTGAGCGTGTCGCTGAACAGAATCTGGCCCGTCATCGCTTCGCCTTGTTTCGGACGCCACTGAAAATCGGGACCGATCACCCGGTTGTAGCCGCCGCCCTCGATCTCGCGATCCGTCAACAACCCGCTGATGAACGACTGCCCCACGTCGTGACGCAAGCGACCGAGCGCGACGGTCGATTGGAAATCCTGCGGAGCGAAATTCGAGCCGTACGGGCCCGGGAGGATGACCGTGCCATGGCCGTCGTCGTGCGTCACCAGCCCGGTGTACGAGGTGTCCCCGAATTTCCCGGTCGCGCGAACGCCCCAGAACGGATCGGTGATCGTGCGCGTGTAAACCGCTTGGACCGGCGTTGCGAGCAGATCGACGCCCTCCAGAAAGAACGGCCGCTTCTCCGGATAGAACAGCGCGAACCGCTCGTTCGCGGTGATCTGCGCCGTGTCGGACTCCACCTGAGAGAAGTCCGGGTTCAGCGTCATGTCGACGGTCGTCACCGCGTTCGGCGTCCACTTCGCATCGATCCCCGCGTCGTAGTCGGGCGGCGGATTGACGAGATCGGTCCCGAGATCGCCGCGCGGCGTGCTCTCCTGCTTGGCGACGCCGTACGGAGCGACCACCCAGTTCCCGCCGCTCGGGAGGTTCGAGAGCCCCGTCAGGTCCTGCTCGTTGCAGATGAAGCAGTTCGAGTTGCGAGGAAGGCGCACCGTGAACATCTGGTACCGCCGGTCGCGCGGCCAGTTGCGATAGAGCATCACCCCCCAGGTCTGCGGGTCGCCCTTGGGATAGCGCAGCGACGAGAACGGAATGCGGATCTCGAGCGTCCAGCCGCGGTCGTTGATCCTCGCCGCCGAGTCCCAGAACCAGTCGGGGGAACTGTCCTCGTTCCCGTTGGTGTCGGAGTTCATCGCGTCGTACTGGATCCCGCGCGGATTCGCCAGGAACAGGATCGCGGTCTTGCGGTCGTTCTCGGGATCGAGAATGATCCCGCCGTAGTCGGTCGTGCTGTCCACGTTGTCGCGATCGGCGAAGGGCGCGCGGATCTTCTTCGGCTCGGGATCGTCGAACTCGAAGGCCGCGTAGAGGTACTTCTCGTCGTACACGAGCCAGGCGACGTTCTTCACCTTCGGCTCGACGTTGTCCCCTGGATTCGTCTCCCACCACTTCGTGATCGGCTGGGCGTCCTTCCATGCGGGATCCGAGATGTCGCCGTCGATCACGATCGGCCCGGTGGCGCGCGAGATCGCGATCGGGGGAGGGGAGTACGGCGTGTCTTCGGCGGCGACGATCCCGATGGACAGCGCCGCGACGACCCCCAGAACGAGACGCCGCCCTTCGAGCATGCACGTACTACGGGTGAGGTCTGTGAAAGTTGCCGCCGTTTGGTCGAATCGCGTTTCGTAAATTCAACGTAAACTCACCGCCGTGCGATTCGCCCCTCCCCATTCGCGAACGCCGCTCATCGTCCTCGGTCTCCTCGCAGTCTGCATCATGTTCGCGCGTTTGGGGCAAGGGAATCTCGCGAACTACGACGACTGCTACTACGCCCAGAAGGCGAAGGAGATGCTCGAAGGCGGCGACTGGCTGACCCCGCACTTCGCCGGCCGCGTGCGCCTCGACAACCCGCCCCTCTTCCTATGGCTCGTCACGATGGGCTTCCGCATCTTCGGAGTCGGCAACTTCGGCGCGGCGTTCTTCTCGGCCGCCGCGGGGGCGGGCTCTGTCCTGCTCCTCGTCCGTATGGCGCGCCGTCTCGCCCTCGACGGATTCGAGGCGTGGAGCGCGGGCGCGATTCTCCTGACCACGCCGTTCTTTCTCAAGTACTCGAAGCACGCGATGATGGACGTCCCGCTGGCGTTTCTCTTCCTGATCGCGATCGACGGCTACCTCTCGGGCCACGAAGGGCGACGCGGCGGCTGGGTGCGCCTCGGCGTCGCGACGGGCCTCGGCGTCCTCATGAAGAGCGTGCTCGGGCTCTTTCCGCTGGTGGTGGCCGTTCTGCACAGCCTGTCCGTGCGCCGCGCTCCGGCCCTGCGCGAGCCGGGACCCTGGATCGCGGCGCTCGTCGCCCTCGCGATCGCCGCACCCTGGTTCGTCTATGAGCTCGCCGTCCACGGCGAGCAGCTCGTCGCCGAGCATCTTCGCTGGCTCCTCTACACCGGCCTCGTCCACGGCGTCACGCCCGGCGAGGCGAACAAGCCGTTCGTGTACGTCGTCGGGATCGCGACCGTCTATTGGCCCTGGCTGCCCATGGCCCTCGGCGGGCTCTGGCTGCAGGCGGGGGCCGCGTTCTCGTCCTCGACCGACGACGAGGCGCGCTCTGCGGCGAAGCTGATGCTGCTGTGGATCGCCGTTGTGATCGGCGTGATGTCGCTCGGACATTCGAAGAAGCTCTGGTACGTGATGAGCGTGTTTCCGGCGCTCGCCCTCCTCGCCGCGGGCGCGACAGGGCGTCTCCTGCGGTCGGAGACCGCGCGGCGCCGCACCGTGATCGGGACGACCTCGGTCCTCGCCGTTTTTTCCGCGCTCGCGCTTCTCACCCCGCTTCATCCGGCTCGCCCCCGCCAGGCCGATCTCACCGCGATCGCAGCGGTCGCCCGCGCGAAGGTTCCCGCCGGCGAGACGATCCTCAACCTCGACGCGCCGTATTGGGACATCGCGAGCCTCTTCCTCTTCTATTCCGACCACGACGTCACGGCGCCGTTGGCCGATCCCGGACGAGTGCGCGAGGGACTCGCCCTCGGCCGCCACGCGCTGCTCCGCGCGCAGCGGCTGCCGGACGTCGTCGGGGAGGACCCGGATGGCATCGACGTGGTTGCGCGCTCGGGAGAGTGGGTGCTCGTGAAGGATCGCAAGCGCCGGGCCGCTCTTCCGGTGTAGCGTGTGCGGGCCATGAGCCCCATGAAGGACATGACTCAGGGCCCGGTCTCGCGCCACATCGTCGCGATGGCCTCCTTCATCGCGCTGAGCACGATGTTCCAGACGCTTTATCTCCTCGTCGACCTCTATTTCGTGGGCCGACTCGGGAAGGAAGCGATCGCCGGGGTTGGCCTGGCGGGCAACTTGACGTTCCTCGTGCTCGCGCTGACGCAGGCCCTAGGAGTCGGGACGACCGCGCTGATCGCGCAGGCCCTGGGGAGGAGGGACCGGGATCGGGCGGAGCTCCTGTTCAACCAGGCGATGGTGCTGTCGGTGCTCGTCGGGACGCTGTTCCTGACGACGGCGTTCCTGGCCCGGGACGCCTACTGCCGGCGGCTCGCCGCCGACGCCGCGACCGCGTCCCTCGGGTACGCCTACCTCGGCTGGTACATCCCGGCCATGTTCATCCAGTTCGTGCTCGTGTCCATGGGCGCCGCTCTTCGCGGCCTCGGCGACATGAAGATCCCGACGATGATCCAGATCGGGACCGTCCTCCTCAACATCGCCTTGGCTCCAGTCCTCATCTTCGGCTGGGGAACCGGGCGTGCCTTCGGGGTCGCCGGCGCGGCGATGGCGACCTTCGTCGCGATCGTGCTCGGCATGATCGCGTCGATCACCTACTTCGAGCACGAGAAGAGCCACCTGCGCATCCGGCGCGAGCAGTGGCCGCCCCGCTTCGATCTGTGGCGAGCGATCCTCAAGATCGGCCTCCCGGCCGGAGGCGAGTTCGCGCTGATCACGCTCTATCTGATGATCGTCTACGTGATCATTCGGCCGTTCGGCGCCGCCGCCCAGGCGGGATTCGGAATCGGCGGGCGCGTGATGCAGTCACTGTTCCTTCCGGCGGTCGCGATCGCCTTCGCGACCTCGCCCGTGGCCGGGCAGAACTTCGGCGCGCGCATCGGGGCGCGCGTGCGCGAGGCGTTCTACGTCGCGGCGGGACTCACCGGGGCGATCATGCTCGTCCTCACGCTGCTCTGCCATATCGCGCCGGACGCCCTCATCCGCCTCTTCAACCGGGACGACGCGGTCGTCGCGTTCGGGGCCGAATACCTGAGGATCATCAGCTGGAATTTCGTCGCGAGCGGTGTCGTCTTCGTCAGCTCGAGCGTCTTCCAGGCGATGGGGAACACCCTGCCCCCCCTCCTGTCCTCCTCGACACGGCTGTTGCTCTTCGCATTGCCGGCCGTTCTGATGTCGCGCCGGCCCGGCTTCGAGATCCGTCACCTCTGGTACCTCTCGGTCGCTACCATCGGCTTCCAGCTCGTCGTCAACCTGCTCCTGCTGCGCCGCGAGTTCCGGAGAAAGCTGAGCTTCGACGAGGGAGAGCCCGCGCCGGAACCCGCGTCCGCGGACGCCTGAGGCCGGAGGTTACGCCGTGCGGCGGGCGACGATCAGGGTGATGTCGTCGTCGGGGACCTCCGCAGCGGACCAGGCGTCGACGGCGGAAACGATCTTGCCGACGATGCTGGCCGCGGGGTGGGCCCGCTGGGCCACGAGCTGCTCGGCCAACCGCTCTTCGCCGAACTGAACCTCGTTCTGGTCGATCGCTTCGGTGATCCCATCGCTGTAAAGGACCAGCATGTCCCCGGGGTCGAGCCGCGCCGTGTCCTCGTCGTAATCCAGGCCCGGCAGGGCGCCCAGGATCGGACCGACCGCCTTCAACGCATCGACCTTTCCGGACGCGCGAACGATCAGCGCCGGATTGTGGCCGGCGTTGCAGTAGGTCGCCTCGCCGGTCCTCGGATCGACGACGAACATGAAAAAGGTGATGAACCGGTTGGCGGGGCACTTGGCGGCCATCGTCCGGTTGAGACGAGACATCAGCTTCGAGAGCGATGGGGGATCCTCGGTCAAGAGCCGCACGCAGGCCTGGAGGTTGCTCATCAGCATCGCGGCCGCCATGCCCTTCCCGGCCACGTCGCCCAAGACCAGCGCCAGCCGACCGTCGGCGTAGGGGATGAAGTCGTAGTAGTCCCCGCCGACCGTCCGGCAAGGCGCGTTGTGCCCGGCGAGATCGAACCCCGGCACCGCGGGAGGCTGCTGCGGGAGGATGCCGCGCTGAATCTCGGCGGCCTGCGTCAGGTCGAGCGTGCGGAAGTGCTCCTGCTTCTGCAGCTCCACGTGCCGCTCGCGGTCGATTCGTGTCGCCGCGACCGAGGCGAACACGCTGAGCAGGATGAGGTCGTTCTCGGCGAACCCTTTCCAGAGCAGACGCGAGTCGACGTAGATCAAGCCGATGACCTCGGTCCCGGTCTGCAAGGGAACGGCCATCAGCGAGTGGATCTGCTGCTCGGCGATCGACATCTGCGAGGACAGCGCCTGCTCGCTCGCCACGTCGCGCACCAGCAGCGATTCCTTGTTCCGGACCACGCGGTCCCGGATCGTCGTGCTGATGCGGAATCCAGCGCCGTGCGTCGCGCGGGGGATGAGCTGGCCGCGCTCCAACGTCATGAGGACGCCACGCTCCGCCTTCACCGTCTCGATGGCGCGCTTCAAGATCAGGCCGAACAGCTCCTCGAGCGACTGCCCCCCGGCGAGCCCCTGAACCGCTTCGATCAGCGCTTTGACGACGGGGAGTTGGAACTCGCGCGCCGGGTCGAACTCGAGGGTGGTCTGCGACGGGCGGATGGAGCCTCCGGTCTTCCCCGCGAGCAGATCCTCGAGGCTCGTCATGATCGTCATCGGCGTTCTCGGCGTCGAGCTGTCCCCCGGCACGAAGACGACCGGCGCGCTCGCGTCCCCCCCGGTGTCGACGCCCGTGATCGTCAGACGTCCGGCGACCAGACGGTCGCCACGCTCGAACAGGTGACGATTCTTCAGGCGTGTCCCATTCAAGAACGTGCCGTTGGTGCTCTCGCGATCGGTGACGAACCAGCGATCCCCCTCGCGCTCGAGGATCAGGTGATTGCGCGAGAGGCTTCCCTCGTCGGGGAAGCTCAGGTCGTTGTCCTGCGCCCGGCCCAGCGAGAAGACGTCGCGGTCCAGCGTGACGTTCTTGACCTTGTCGTCGTGCGTACGGATTCGCAGCCCGCTGATCATGACGTATGCCGATCCTACACCAGACTCAGGCGCGAGCCGCGGTCATGGGCAGGTCCCGACGGGATCCTGCGGCTTGTCGCAGGCGCCGACGCCGACGGCCTCCGGGCGCGGCCCGAACGCCCCGGTCCCGTAGCTTCCCTCGGCGGCGGCGGACTGGCCGACGATGACGAAATAGACGAACGCGGCCGCCGCGGGATCGCCCGGATCGAACGTCGCATGTCCGGTGTTCCCCAGCGCGCACGCGCTTGCGTCCCAGACGATGGATCCCGCGATCGGCCCCGTCCCCCAGTAGACGACGTTGTCGAGGGTGCCGCACGCGGGTGCGTACGTGAGATCGACGGACGTCCCGGACGGCGCACGTGAGGCCGTCATCGATCCATCCGCGCTCGGCTCGGCCGGGTGGAGCGGTGATCCGGCAGAGCAGACGCCGGGGATCAGGGCGTTGGTGACCGCGAGGTCGTCGACCCACCATCCGGAGCGCACGACCCCTCCGTCGCTCGAGAGCTTGAAGCGGAGCTTCACGGTCTGTCCCGCGTACGCCGCGAGCGAGCCCGAATACGGCGAGGCCGGATACGCCGGCGTCGTGATCGAGCGGGAGAAGACCGTGTTCGCACCGCTCGTCGGGATCGCGCACGCGTTCCCCGTGAACGACAGCGGGTCGGGGTAGTTCACCGCGACCTTGGTCCAGCTGCCGAACGACGGGCCGGTCGCGATCTCGACGATGCCAGCGTCGTAGTTGGATTCGAGGTCGTACTTCGATGCGAAGGACAGCGTCGAGGCGCTCTGGAGGGTGATCGCCGGGCTCGTCAGCGCGGCGCAGACGTTGTTCGCATAGGTGCCCGTGGCGTAGACGCTCGGGCCGCTCTTCCCGCCGGTCGGCTTCACCGACCACGGGGCGGAGGCGATCATCGTCGCGCTCCCGCTGTCCCCGGCGTTGTCGCTCCAGGTGCCGACGCCGTTGACGCCCGTCGGGGCGGCGGTCGCGACGAGCGCGTTGCCGTCGTCGACGCCGTTCCCCGCGTCCACCGCGCGGACGACGTAGGAATAGAGCGCGCCATTCGCCAGCCCGTCGTGGTCCGCGTACGACGTGCCGGAAAGTCCCGAGGCGATGAGATTGCCCGGCCCCGGCGTGAACGAAGGCGACGAGGAGCGGTAGACGCGATACGTGATGCTCCCTCCGCAGCGCGGCCCGGCCGACGGCCAGCTCAGGTTCAAGGTGCACGTCGACGCTGCGGCGTTGGTCACGGAGGCGATGCCCGAGAACGCGGGCCCGACCGTACAGGCCCCGGTCGTCGAGCCCGCCGCTTCCGCCGAGTTGGCCGATTCGCATCCCTGCACCGCGCGAACGACGTAGTAGTAGGTCGCGACACCCGAGACCGGGGCGTCGTGGTAGCTCGTCTGGGCTCCGGGGAGGAGCGCGATCTCGGCGTACGGGCCACCCGAGCTCAGCGACCGAAGCACCCGGTACTGGTCGGCGTTCGCCGCCGGTTGCCACGAGACGTCGATCGCGCCATCGCCGCCGGCTGCCGCGCCGACCCCCTGAGGAACCCCCGGGCGGCCGAGGACGACGTTGACGTCGGCGGGACCGGTGCCCACCGAGACCGTCTGAGTCGAGGTGCACGTGCCGGGGTAGGAGTAGCTGACGTGGTAGGTCCCATTGGTGTGGACGAGCAGGTGGTAGTGCCCCTTGGCGTCGGCGCGTCGAGGGGATTCGCCGTGCGTGAACGTGACCTCCTGCAAGCTGAGGAAGGCGGGCAAGGGGAGGCCGGTCGTCGCGTCGGTCACGGTCCCGCGGATCTGCGCCCCGTCGAGGGTCTTGTCGAGAAAGTACGACCAGGCCGTTCGCTGCCGCTGCACGGTGATGTCCCGCCATGTCGCGTAGTCCGGTGCGAAGCTCGACGAGGTCGCCTCGATGACGTAGGCGTAGGCGCCGTAAACCGCGTAGAGCGTGTCGATGGAATTGCCGTCGGCGAGGTAGATCGTCGACCAGACCGGCCCCGTGGCGTACTGGCCGGTGACGCCCGCATCGTTCTGCAGGATGGAGTTCAAGCTCTGCGCGACCTCGTCGAACGCGGATTTTTCGTCCGGGTCGGTGCACCCGTACGGATACATGAGGTACTCGCCGTAGGTGTGGTACGAGAGCGCGAAGAACGGATGGACGTCGGAGGCGAGCTGCATCAAGCCTTGCGTTTCGGGCTCCGAGGCCGGCCCCGTTCCGTGGTACGTGTCGTTCGAGCACGACGTGCTCGAGCCGTTGCATGCGAACCACATCGTCGAATAGTTCCGGTTGTTGTCCACCGGGCACGAGGGATGGCGGTTCTTCCGCCAGAGCGAATCGTTGGTGAACACGTAGAGGCCGCCGTCGGGATTGACGCTCCCGACGACCCAGATGTTGATGTTGTCGACCCACCGGCGAACTTGATCATCGGTGGCGTAGCGCGAGGTCAAATAGTCGATCATGTCGCGGGCGATCTCGGGGGTCATCACCTCGCGGGCGTGATGCTGCGCGTCGAGCAGGAACGTCGGGCGCTCGTTCGCCGTCGCGACGTCCTTCGTGATCAAGAGGGCGTACTGCTTCTGCGTCTCGAAGAGCTGGTCCTTGAGGACGATCTTCTTCGCCAGGTTCGGGTAGCTCGCGACCGCCTGATCCATGAAGGCCGACAGCTCGATGGG